>Ga0315900_10009165_pt1 | contig 12590 bp, 8 predicted proteins | sample LakEriMetagenome_FD_203521 | JGI IMG/M metagenome (GOLD analysis project Ga0315900, IMG submission 203521) | Freshwater fungal communities from buoy surface, Lake Erie, Ohio, United States - Buoy 12 MA114 | ecosystem: Environmental > Aquatic > Freshwater > Lake > Lake biofilm | place: USA: Lake...
AACTGTTTATGATGCTGCGAGAGATAAAGAAGGTATTACTGTCACTGGTAAAGGTGATGTTAAAACTTATACTAACCATAATATTAATGAGATAACCGCAAAACCTGGTAATTATGATGCGATTGAGCCCGCATATGAATTCGAGTCAGACGGACCACAACAATCTATGACACAAATGGGTATGGGTAAAAGACCGTATGATTTTGAATCACAAGGCCCAAGTGATGTTTACGAAGATGAGGTAGAAGAAATGTACCAAGATATGAATTTCGATGATTTATTACAGACAGATGAGGATTTACAAGCACAAAGAGACCAAATAGAAGAAAACGTGAATAAATCATTAGATATGTTCAAAAGATTTAAAAATTATAATTAATGGAAGTTGTTGAAGTTGTATCACATTACATTGATAAGACCCAAAACATAATCAACGTTGAATTTAGATTATTGGGTGATAGTGAAGATGAGGTACGAGAAGATATTGTAGAATATTTGTATTTTGAAGAATTTGGTTTTGATAATACAAAGGATTTTGACATTTTCGAGTCTATAATTGATGAGGAAGATGAATGGGATAATGATGATTATGATTATATAGATAATGAAGATGATTTATTGTCATTTTTGAATGAGTATTATGTTGTTTACCCAGACAAATTACCAAAAACACAATTTAAATAATGAAAAAATATATTTTGAATGAGGATTTCGTAAACGAACCAAATGTTGCTGTAATTGGTGATGGGATAGCTTACTTACTTGACAATTCGGATCTTTTTAGACCTTCGGACTTAATAGACCCCTTTATGACCGTTGACCAATTTTTAAATGAATTAATAAGACAAGAACCTTACCCTTTTATTGATTATCTTTTTTTCTCTATTGGATCTAACGATTTATTTAATCCTGACACAAATATTTCTGAACTTAATAATGAGTTGGTTAGAGTATTTCCAAAAGCAGAATTATTTTTAATGAAGGGTTACATCGATATAGATGAATTTAATTTTGATGACGATGAATGGACAAAAATTTCTGACGATGAAATAATATTCTATAATATATTTGAAAAAGATAGAGTTGAGATTGTTGGAGACTATGATACGTTTGGTGATGAAACATTATCAAAGGGAAGTATTGTAATTAGAGATTTAAGGGGTGTAATCAATAATTTTATTAAAGGGTCAAGTTCCGATTTTAAATTTATAGATGACGTTGAAGACGTGTCCATTATTAAGAACAAAGATTTAAACATTGATGACGAAACCGATTATGATACGATTTATGAATTTTTGGATAACTTCAATAAAATTGTAAAATCAAACAATACGTACAATATTGATAATAGATTTGAGGATATAGATGATGTAAAAATGTTGAAAATAGCTCTTTCATTTTTAGGTTATGGTGATTTATCAGACAATGGTTTTTATGACGAAAAAACAGAAGAATCTGTAAAAAAGTTTCAATTAGATAATAATATAAACTCAGACGGAGAATCTAATAATGAAACGATTGAAGAAATTTTTTATGAACTAAAAGTTCATGGATTTGACCAAGATGACCTAGGTAAATTTTTAGGTGATTATAAAGTTGAAGATGATGCAGCCGATGAATTTGAATTAGAAAATAAAACTTCATCCGAATTTAAGAATGAGATGTCTGAATTAGGTATCAAAATGAAAAACGGAGGAAGTGATATAGATAGTGGCGGACAGATAGATAGTAAATTTTTAGGGATACTTACTTTATTGTTTAAAGAGTTCAAAAAAAATTCACCGTCGGCAAACATAGTGATTACATCTGGAAATGATAAATTCCACCACAGTTTACCATATACAAGTTTACATACAAAAGGTAAGGCATTAGATTTAACCCTTGATAATAGTTTTCATGGGTCATTTATAAAATTATTAAACAATTATAAGAGTGAGTATCCTGAGTTTGGTTATATAGATGAATATAACGATCCTTCCGAACATTCTACAGGCCCACACTTCCATTTACATTTTAAAGGATAAGTTTATTTTTCTTTCTGTTGAGGTATTTATTAATAAATGAAAACTTTACAGGAAAATATTTCTCGCATCAAAAATTTGATGAGCTTATCGGAAGACGATACAGAATTTACTAAAGACCCATACGGTGATTATTCGGATGGTCAAGCACCAATTCAGACAGGACCATCAAAATATGGTGTGAATCCAGATTTAGATAAAAAAATGGATGACTATGATTCTGATGGGATGGGAGAAGGTGAAATAAAAGAAGAAGATGAGGAAACCACTACAACTTCAACCGACACAACAACCGACACCTCATCTGCGGGTGCAACAACAGTAAGTAAATGGGAGAGTGGTCGAAAACTTGGACCAACATATAATGGTCCAAATGCTAAATGGATGAGTAATATTGGTAAAGGTCCAAGTAATAAAACCGCAACTGAGAAGTGGTCATCAGGTAGAACATATGGACCAACAGGTAAATACGGTGCGTAATGAATGATAAAACTTTAAATCAACAAATTGTTAGGCAGTTGTCATTAATAAATTTTGACAGGTCAACACCTCTACTTGAGCAACAAGTAAAAAGTGACAGATTAGGTTCGGGAGGACAATTCAATCCAATTTTACCAAACAAAAATATGTCAATCAAACAACAAACAGAGTTGAATGATAGTACTGTTGCAAAAAAGGCTTTTTTGATAATTAAAAAGGAGGTTGATGGTGGTTATATGCCTTGGATGTGGGGTACAGACGAATCGGCAATTTTGGATGCTTTAAAAACGATTAAAAATAAAAATCAATATGATAAACTTTTAAAGTTAATTCATAAAAATTACGAAGAGTCCACAGGTTTAACCGTTCTGCAGTTTTTACAGTCCCAAGAATTTAGCGTAGGTGCAGACCCACTTTCTAGAACTTTATTAGGTGGAGGACCAACAGGTTTAGGACAAGATATTCAATACAAATACAACGATAAATGGTTAATAGAGTTCGAAAAAATACTTAGTAAGTTTAACCCAAATGAAAAGTATGAATATGAATCCATGTTCTCATCTAAGGACGAAACAACTAATCAATTAAGAGCTGTTATCCCACCTTATTCGAGAGAAGTTTTACATTTAGCGATTCCAGGTGTTTCAATTTTGATAGCCATGCTTTCAGGTGGTGTATTATCTCCTACTGCAGCTTGGTTAGCGGGGGCATCTGTTGAGTTATTCGATGTTGCTGTATATTATTTTGTTGATGATGACCCATATTTGGCTGGGTTAGGTGCTATTTTCGCGTTAGTCCCCGGAGGAACTTTGTTGGGAAAATATATAGGAAGAATGGGTAAAAACCTTTTCATTAAGTTTTTAAAAAAAATAGGTCTTTGGAGATCAGGAAAAATTGGATCTGAAGCGTTCGAACAAGAAGAGAGAAGAGCCCTGAACGAGTTTATAGAAAATCAAACCACGTATCAGAGACTTGCTTATCAAGCGGCTGCAAAAAGTTTTATTAATAGATTATTAATTAAAACTGCAGGGAGTTTACAAAAGACAGCAGAATTAATAGTTTGGTTAGTTAAGAAAGGAATATTACCTGCTAAATTTTTGACTGAGTTTGGACTTACTATGGTTGGAGGTTTTGCGTCTTGGGATTACATAGCATCCACAATGAAAATTTGTAGATCGATGTATTTGGAAGATTTGAAAAAAAGTAAAACTGAATTAGTAAAGTTGTTAGGTAGTCTCTCTGAAGAAGTGCTTGTTTTTGCCGAAAGATGCGACTCCAAAGAAAAACAAGAAATTGTAAATGAAATCAAATATACTCTTGAAAATTTAAAAGGGATTGTAACTGCAACACTATTAGATTTGATTGAAAGTGACTTTGTATTTGAAGAATCCAAGTATAATAATGTATTTTTATATGAAGTTGCATACATACAATACGTTTTAAAAGAATTAGGGATTACTAGTAAAACGAAACCTACTTATTATTTTTATGATAACAAAACAAAAAATCTTAAGGTTGAGGGGACTGAAAGTGTAGAAAATGTTTCAGTATATAATTTTGCCGGTAGATTAATGAAATCAACCGACAATGATGGTAAATCAAATATGAATGTTGATTTTTCAAAATTTAGTGAAGGTGTTTACATAGTATATATAACATTTGATGATAACACTAAACGAGCTATAAAATTATTTTCTTTAAAAGATAAGAGTGTATCAGGTGTGTATAATACTGGCTCTGTTAACGAAACATTCAAATGGGGTTACTATGACAATTATACTAAAAAAATAGTAGAAGCCTACCAAAAGAAAAAAGGTTTATCCGTTGATGGTGTATGTGGTTCTAATACTTTGAAGAAGTTACTTTCAGATGCTAATAAAATGTCAAGTATCGAAAATTTTGGGAACCTACCTTTAGATGGTAAAGCGCTTGAAAGAGCAAGAAAACAGGCTATTGAAATTATCAAAAAAAATCAAGAATCATTTGACAACCTTTCAAGTAAGATATCGCCACGTATGTTAGAAGAAGAATATCAAAAACAAAAAAATAAAGTTCAAGAAGATACATTTAAAGAACTTGAAAAAATGAATTTAGATGAAAATGATTTACAAGAATTAGAGGACAGATTAGGTAGTTAAATAATTTGTAACTTATATCTAATATTAATATATTTATATTGTATGGAAAAAAAATTAATATCCGAAATTAAAAGAATCCAAGGATTGATGGGGGTGGAAAAAGTAGTTTCAGAACAACTTTGGTTGAAAACGATGATTCAAAATTCTCCTGAGATTATGGATAATTTTATGACGATTTTAAAAAAGGTCAGAACAAAAGGTCAATCTTTAACTGATGATGAAATTGATGATTTGATGATTCTTTTAGATGGTAAAATAAGTAGACAACAATGGGATGAACTTTATGCGTTATTAAAATCAAGTGACGACTATAAAAAACTACTAGCAACAACAGATAACTTTTTGGATGACCTACAAAAATACGGAAGTAGGACCGGACAAGAAATACCTGGAGTTTTTAATTCCCTTGCCGCTATAAAATTATCACCTGAGGAAATAAAAAATATAACCTTACAAACTATCAGAACAACGATAGAAACGGAAGGGTCTAATTTGAACAAGTTATTCAACTTGGTAGATGACTACTATAAAAAAGAAGTTGACGAGTTATTAAATAGCGGTGTTTATGTACACCCAGAAGAAGTTTTTGATAGTGCCGACGACTATTTCAATGGTTGGGTAATGAGAAAAGTAAAGGAGGGTAAAATTAACCTTTCAACTTTAAGTCCCGAAGATGTTTATAAAGCATTATCTGAAAGGATGAGAATTAATTCAAAAACAAAAATAGCACTAGACGACGCAGCCAAAGAAGGTAAAACAATTACTACACCAAAAAAAACTAAGACTGTTGTTTATGGTGTTGAAACTTCAGAACCTGTTTTATTTACAGATGAAGTTGTAGGTGTTCCTGATGAGTTTAGAGATAAATATTTAAAATTATTAGACAAAAAGAAATTAGGACAAGAAGCTCTACATGATTTTGAGGAGGCGTTTTTGAAAGGAGTGGATGATTTTAAAAAAAGAGAAATAGATTTAGAAACATTAAAAATACTTTCTAAGGGTGTTGACGATTTAGAAACCCTTTCAACATTAGGTTCTACTTTTACTAAAATTAATAAAGAATTGAAATGGTTCGAAAGATTCTACGCGTCGGTGTTCAGACCATATTATAGATGGTGGGTTTCAAATTTTGAAATTTTATTTTATAAAATACAAGCGGGTTCATTAGATCCAGGATTTGAATTCTATGCTAAAAAGTTTGATGATGCATTTGGTATTGCTTTCAATAATTTTATTAAAAATAAAAAAAATATCTCTTCGGCCTATTTGTTTGAAATAAAAGATAAACTTTTGAAGTTGTCGTCATCACCAATAAATGACCCAAGGTTTTTAAATTCTACATTGTCTTTGGAGGATCTTTGGAAGAACTTTAAACAAAATGCGAGTAAACAAATCAAAACACAACAAGAGCTGTCTGAGTTTAATGAATTTGTTAAATACATTGAAAATCAACCGTCAAATTTTAGATCCACAGCAATTAAAGATTTATTTGATGACGCAGCTAAACAAGAAGGAGTTAAAAGTTCACAACAACTAATTGATGATATTAATAAAAAATTAGATGACCAATTAAAAACTGTAAAAAATAATGAAGTAACGTCAAAGGCAATTGAAGGTGCTGTAAAATTTGTTAAAAATAGATTTGATAATTTAAGATCTATGTATCTTACAGGTACATTTAGAACTCCTCAAGATGTAGAAAGGTATTTTATACAAAAAGGTGGTTATACTAGTAAAACTGCAATTGGATTAACTTTAAAGGTTTTTGCGATTTCTAGATTATTAATACCATTTTTAGCTGGTATATATTATGCACTTGCAGATGGATTGAAAAAATCACAAGACATTAAAGGTCAGAAACTTATAGTTGACCCTAATACTCCATTCGGGCCATACATTAATGTTTTTGGTATATATATAATACCAACAGTGATTGATGGTTTACTTGGAAAGAACATCTATGATTATGGTTTTAAAAAGACGAAAGGTGAAGGAAAACTAGGTTGGGATGATATTTTAGAAAGTGCAATACCTGGTTATGCTGATGATACAATATTAAGTTTGGGTGATAAAGCAATTCAAGCATTATCAGCCGCAGGGCAAGAAGAGGGACAATATACTACTGAACAAAAAGTTGAGGTTACAGCAGTCGAAAAATATAACACTAATAGTAATAAAAATTGGGAATCTTTATCTGACTATGATAAGAACGAAATTAAAGTAGGACCTCAGAATGAATTTGATGCCGTTGAAAAGTTAATTAGGGATTTAGTTGCTTACGAAGTAATAACACCTGAAGACCAAAAATTCTTAGTTTCAAAATTAAAATTTATACCTGAAGTACCTAAAGACTATATTGATTTAGTAATAAAAAAACAAAAAGAACTTGTAAGTGAAAAAACCGAAGATAGTGAAAATATGTTGAAAGAATTAACTATGTTATTTGGTGATTTAACTAAAGGAAAAATTAACTTACCGGATGGTATAGGATCAGTGGTATTAGATGGGAACGGTAAGAATTACTTAGTAGTAATTAGAAATAGAACGCATTATACTATGTTGAAAAAAACTTTCGATTCTGAGTTCGACGTTACAAGTAATGGTATATCTCATGATATAGCTTGGGTTACACCTGACTTTGATAAACTTAATCCAGGGGTAGATAGGATTTATAATCCTTTAACAGAGTTTATAAAAAGATTTAAAAAATAATATGGAAACAGGTAAAAGATTTGACGAAGACAATTTTAAACATTGGAAAGACACTTTCAAATTTCAATCGTATGATGAAAACAAAGGTGAATATAAAAATGTGAAAATTAACATGGAAGATGTAATGGATAGAATTGACCATTACAGAAAAAAATATGACGAAAACGACGCATTTGTAAGAGCTGTTGTGGATACTCATGATGATGTTATAAAAATAATGTTTACAAAAGATTTGGCGCACCTTACAGAATCACACCAAATTTTAGGATTAGCGAAAGTTTTACAATCACTTAGAGAATCAAGAGGTGAGATGGAGATTTGGTCCGTTTCAAGACCCGCTGACGGAAACTGGTTTTTAGTTAAAGGTTCATTTAACAAGAAAGAACTTTCAAATATGGACCTTAAAAAAATTGAACCTAAAGATAAAGAAGAAGAACCTGTAAAAAAACCTGAAGAACGTTTAAAAAAAAAAGAAGAAAGGGCAATAGAATTACTGAAAAGTAATGAAATGGAGGGTTTAAATAAGTTACCACTTAAAATAAAAAATAAGGTAAAAGAAAAAATGGATAATGGTTGGAGCACGATACCACCATTCCAATTCCTTAAAGATTTTTATAAAAAAAGTGATATTAACTCTGCGTTTAATGGTAAAATTGAAATATTCAAATTAAAACCTAATTCATCATTTTTTAAAGAATTAGAAAGTAATTCACCAAAAATTAGAATAAATAGAGGATTTTGTAGATCATTATATTTGGTTAAAAACGATGCTGACATCAACGAAAATCAAAAAAAGGTAGTCGATCATATTTTATCGAACTGCGATGAAAAATTCCAAGGGAAGTTCGGAGTTCGTTATAAGTTCTAATTTCAAACTATTTATTATAAGAAATGAATACACGCCACACCATAAGTCAGAATATTGTTAATTCTATTTTATTAGAAGTTAAAAAATTAAGTGAAGCAAAAAGTTCTGATGAAGTAAATAAATATTTGGACCAGTTTAGGTCCAAATGGAAAGGTTGTGGATCTCCTAGCCCATCCGTTAACCTATATCAGTTTGGTGTTTTAGATACACCACCAGAGTTTGGTTATGCAGAATTCGATGGTGTAATTGATGGTAAAAATATTAAGGTAAAGGCTTGTTTCGATAGTAATAAATTGATTCGTACAATAGACGGATCAGAAACAGGGGACAGAGGAACCTTCAAAGGAGAATATTACAGTGACTCTGCACCACTATCAACACCAAGACCATTTAAAGGAGACGACTCAAAAGCAAATAAGTTTCAGTATGGTACATTACAAGATACTGATGATTACAGTTTTTACACCGATAATTGGAAATATGCTGGAAATTTTATTGATGGTCGTATTGGTGGTGATGGACAAATAATTTTTTTGGATACAAAAGATAGTTATAAAGGTCAATTCAAAAATGGATTAATTGACGGGACTGGTGAATATTTTTCAGCATCCACAGGAAAAAAAATTAAAGGAGTTTTCAAACAAAATGATGGCATTATAAGTGTTACTACTGATGATGGAAAATTCATTAGAAACATTTACGATTCCGCTATAACTTCAAACCCAATAGTTAATAAAGATAGTCTAACAATTAATGTTAGAAAATCTGCCAATTTAGAAGGTGTTACTAATTTTAAATCAACTATAACTCAAGGAGATGTAACAAAAACTTTTGAGGGTACGATACCAAACGTGACCGTAAAGTTAGTTAGAGTTGATAATAAAAAAGATATAAAATTGGGTAAAAGCGACAAAAACGGAAATTTTATCATCAAGGATATAAATTTAGGTGTTTATAATTTAAGTGCAGTTATTTTAAATGATGAAAATTCTTTTAGTTTGAAACTGGATAATTTAAAAATAGACGAAGATTATGAGTTCGTTAATTTAATCCTAACACCCAATAAATCTGTAAAGAGATCTGAAAGAACAACAATAGATTTTAATTCAATAGACATATCTAAAAAACAATATAACTCTACGTGGTATAAAAATTTATTTGTACCTTCAGGAGATAATACAGAGCCCGTGAATAAAAAATCACCAGACTCTTTAGAGGAAGACTGTTTGATAAAATTAAAAGAATATGGGAATGACCTTAAAGTAATGCATCAAACAGGTAAGTTCCCAACCACACTTGGTATGCTTGACCAAGAAAAAAAAATAAATTTTTCAGATTTAAAAAATAGTAAAGAATTAGTCGACGTTAAAAACCAATTACAATTTTGTTGGAATACATTTAAGAATTCACGAGGATTCAGAAGAAAAGTGGGTGAAAAAAATATTCTATTGATGAGAAATCCTGTTGGTCAATTTTTAGATTTTCAACTTATTTTACCTGAACATTCTAATAAACAAGATATTTATAATAAAAAAGTTATGGAACTTTCTAAAACCATACATAAAGTTGTTTTGGAGCACAAACAAAAAAAATACGACTCATTGAGTGAGTCTAAAATTGTTTTTAACAGATTAAACTTTATAGTTGAGAATTCTACTAATAGAACTCATAAAAATATTCAAAGCTCTCTTATTAAAGAAAAAAATAGAATGATCGATTTCGGTTATAATGAGATTATAGTAAACGAACAATTCAAAAGGGTTATTAACGAATTGTAAAAAAATACCGAGATTGTTGGCGGTATATCCAACAATATCTGAAAACACAAGTAGTTTTGAGTTTTCATAAACCTTTAAAGAAAAGGGGGGTGTTCTAAATCTAAGAAAGGTGTTCATAAGAACACCTTTTCTTTTTTAAAGTATTTATCTGTATGGAATTTTTTATTCGAAAAAAGAGCACTCTACCATACTTAGAAATAGACCTCATAAAAGACGGAAAATTAGGTTACAACTATCAATACAGTGATTTAACAGGTAGTACTATCTATTTTTCGATGTTAGACGTTGATACGGGAGTTTACCGTATTGCCAATTCATTATGTGTATACTCTACAGAAAGAAATTCTATATACTATCAATTTACCGAAAAAAATACAAGTAAAATAGGTAGATTTAAAGCGGAGTTTAATATTCAGACAAGTCAAGGTAATATTATTTTACCTCTTAGGGACCAACTTTTTATCAATATATTAGAATCTATTGTTGATTCAGAATTTTGTTGTTTTCCTGCACCACCACCTGTTACTTTATCACCACTACCTACACCTACACCAACACCTACACCAAGTTCAACACCTACTGCTACGCCGACATCAACACCTACTGCTACGCCGACGCCAACTGTCACACCAACAGAAACTCCGACGCCAACGCCAACAACAACAACGACGCCAACGCCGACACCAACAGAAACACTGACGCCAACGCCGACACCAACACCAACACCAACTCCTTTTGTGAATACGTTTGCGTATCTATTCATAGAACCTATAGATGGTTCAGAAGATATTGGAAATTATATGTATACAAGTGGTTCTAACTTCTTCGGATTCTCCAACTCATCTCAACCTTCACAAAATCAAGCTCAGTTTGATAATGATATGAATATATACGTTGATTATGCAGGTTGGACAAATTCTCAATTCCCATCAATAATTACTCAAACTGTACCACAAACAAGTGGTGGAGTAGATAGTTTTGGTAACCCAATATTCGCTTACAATTTCTTAACTACAGAAGTACCTGCCGGGACAGTGAACGGACAGGCTTGGTATACATGGTTGATACCTTTTAGTGCAACTAATGACGAATACCAAGTTAAAATAGACATAAACATAACGGGTGATGCTAACTTATTAACAGGTGTAAATACCGAACCTACAATTTACCAATACGATTTGGTTTATACTGGAACAACAATACCTGCTGATACATATAAAGTTTATACGACATTCCCTTATCAGATATTTAAAATAGATGATACAGCAAATATTTATTTTAGAGGGAATGATACCCAACCATAATTAAAGTTCACAAACGATGTCAGGATTATATAAAAACCCAATAACCCCATTAAATGTTCTAGGTGCTAATTCAGTATCAAGAACAAGTACTTACGGAACCAATTTTAGTGTATTAGGTATCGGTGGGTACATGGAGGTATTCAACATATCAGATTTATTTTTTACCGTACCTACAGGTTCTTCAGGTTATATAGAATTTTCTGGAAACACCATACCAATTCAATTACAAAAAGGTAGTGGGACGGTATTTTCACCTGATGTATTAACGTTAGGTTCTGATAATATTTCTTCAGGTCGTAGAAGACTTGGTATGTTGGCATATGTTCAAGAAACTCAAGAAGTTTATCAGTTTCAAATACCAAATTACCAAACACTTTGGGACAATGCAACTGGAGCAACAGGTCCAGGTGGGTCAACTGTTGTAATTTCACAATTTGGTACAACCGTAAAATCAAATACTGCCGCAGGTATTGCATTTATTAACGCATGGACAGGTAACACTGTTGAGGGTTATAACGGTGGTGATAGTAACTCTACTTGGAGAAAGTTTACAACAGGAGGTCAAGGTAGTGGTATTTCTGCGTTCACTTATAATAATAATTCATTCACTATATTTGATGTTACTGGTGGAACTTATGTGGCAACAGTAAATAATTTTACGGGTCTTACCGTAAATGGGTCTTTTTCAGCAACAACTTATTTAGGATTACCACCTGAAATATTCATTACTGGTGGTACCTATAATTCAAGTAACGGTACTGCCACTTTTACAAACAATACGGGGGGTACGTTCAATGTTACAGGATTTTTAACAGGTTTTACAGACATTTATGTTACCGGTGGTACTTACTATTCAGGGTCAAGTACAATAGACTTACGTAGAAATGATGACCAAGTTATATCAATTACGGGCATAACATCAAACGGAACAAGTGGAACTTCAGGTTCTAGCGGATCTAGTGGTACAAGTGGTATTTCAGGAGTAAATGGAACATCAGGATCTAGTGGTAGTTCAGGAACGTCCGGATCGAGCGGCACTAGTGGTAGTAGTGGAACATCTGGATCGAGTGGGTCTTCAGGGTCTAGTGGTTCTTCAGGTACTAGCGGGTCTAGTGGTAGTTCAGGAACATCAGGTTCTAGCGGTACTAGCGGTAGTTCAGGAACATCAGGTTCAAGTGGTACATCAGGTTCATCTGGTTCTTCAGGAACTAGCGGTTCATCAGGTTCAAGTGGTACAAGCGGTTCATCAGGTTCAAGTGGTACGTCAGGTTCTTCAGGAACATCAGGTT
>Ga0315900_10009167_pt1 | contig 12589 bp, 7 predicted proteins | sample LakEriMetagenome_FD_203521 | JGI IMG/M metagenome (GOLD analysis project Ga0315900, IMG submission 203521) | Freshwater fungal communities from buoy surface, Lake Erie, Ohio, United States - Buoy 12 MA114 | ecosystem: Environmental > Aquatic > Freshwater > Lake > Lake biofilm | place: USA: Lake...
GAAGGTAGAGTTGCCGTTGGTCTACTTTCCACGCGGCGTCGATAACTCTAGCGGTGGTCAATGCTGGGTAGAGGATGCGCGCATGGGTCCGATCCAACGACAGATTTTGCATACGTCGTTCGGTACCGGAACCGCGATGCTGTTGTTGCGAGACCACGTCGGGACGCAACAGCAGGGAGGTGTGTATGTATTGCCAGGCGAGTATCGGGCAGGTATCCACCGCGCCAAACAAAACCCCAGCGATGGACAGCTATATTTCACGGGAATGAACGGATGGGGAACGTACACACCTGATCCAGGTTGCTTCCAACGATTGCGTTACACGGGCGATCCCGTCCAAGTGCCGTTGGGGTTTCATGTTCGATCGAATGGAGTCGAGGTACAGTTTTCAGAACCGCTCGATGCCGAAGCTTCGCAGAACTCAGCCAATCATTTTGCACAATGCTGGAACTATCGATACTCGCCGGGTTACGGATCGAAAGAGTATTCGGTACTTCATCCACCGACGATCGGACACGATCGTTTGCCGATCACTTCGGCGATCGTCTCTGAAGATCGCAAATCGTTGTTTCTAGAGATTCCGTCTTTGCAACTTTGCAATCAGTTGCATTTGCATCTCCAGGTAGATGCGACCAACACGATCGACCTTTACTTGACAGTGCACGCGATGGACGAACCCAGGCAAGACGTACCTTCTTTCGCAACGGCGCACGAAAAGACACTGCTCCCACATCCGTTAGCGCGCGATTTAGCATGGTTGCAAAAGAGTGTCCCAAACCCGTGGCAGAAGCGGCTTGCGAAAGGTCGCGAAGTGCGTATCGAAGCGATGGCCAACTTGCAGTTCTCGACGAAAGTTATCGAAGCCAGAGCAGGCGAAGAGTTGCGATTGACGTTGGTCAATCCAGACGTCGTGCCCCACAACTGGGCGTTGGTCAGACCGGGTTGCCTCGAGAAGATAGGTGAGCAGGCGAATCGACTGGTCAACGATCCTGAAGCTTACCTGCATCATTACGTCCCCAAAAGCGAGGATGTCGTTTGCTACACCGATGTCGTCGAACCGAAGAGCGAGTACTCTATCTTTTTCAAGGTTCCGACAACACCAGGTCGATACCCGTATCTATGCACATTTCCAGGACACTGGATGGTGATGAACGGCGAGTTGGTTGTGAAGTAGTTTACATCGCTTCCAGATTGACGGGGCATACTTTGCCTAGCCGTGCAACCATTGAATCATCATCAACGATTGCTCAACGCATGCTTAGCTCGCTCAAGAGCTGACAAAGTAAAGGTGAGTGGGTAAAGCACTTCGTGATACCATAGTTTGGCAAAGTAGAAACCGATCGGTTGGCTCGTAAGGTAGTACTTTTGCTCCACGGCCTTGCATAACCAATCAATGCCTCGCTCACTCGACACGCGAGTATCCGTTCCACCGCATGCAATCAATCCTTCGAGGGCAACGGCTGTCTCTTCTATCGTCGGGGAACCAATAGATCTCACACTCGAATCAATCGTTTCCCTATATTGAATCGAAGTACCACCGCCCCAACCGCCAGCTTCGCGCTGCGACATTTGAAGAAATGCAACTCCCCGCTTCGCACAATCGTCGTTTTGCAGCCCGCAATCACCGTAGGCTAACAATACTCTCGCAGTTCCGTAAATGGGATTGTCTTCCTCGGCTCGGTCTTGATTGCCAAACCAAAGTGGCAACCAGCTTCCATCTGTGTACTGATGGCGCCGCAAGTAATTCCAGCCGCGCGCCGAAGCCCGCTCCGCCGATGCTCGCAGTGATTTGTCCAGAGATCCCTTCCATAAGTGCAATGCTCGTAACGCGTGCGCTGTAAGATCCGAACCGCTTCGATCAAAGGGTAACGTTCCCCAACCTTTGCAAAACGTTGGCCAACCACCATCGCTGTTTTGTAATCGCACCAACCATCGACACCCCATGTCTTTTGCGCGTAGCACTTCGTCCAATCGCGTGCTCGATATCAAAGTTGGTTTCGACGAACGCGACTGGCGAAAGTACTCATAAAAATTTCCGAGCGCCAGCAATGCGGCCGGAGTATCGTCGGAGTCAGGCACCGCTCCGCTCAAGTTCGTCCAGCCCCAACCACCCGGTTCTGCGCCCGTGAAGGGATGACGCACGCGATGTTGACATGACAGCAACCAATCGACCGATCGCTCCCATTGCTTCATCTCGAGTTCGCCGAGATCCGGTGCATCGCCATCACCCTGGGGGAAGTAGGATTTCATAGTGAGAGAGGTCAACCAAGTCGCAAGATTGGTATCGATCGGCCAACTCCCATCTGGCATCACGGAGTCCACGATGAACTTCATAGCACGCCGACTTACCACATGGTCTGCAAGATCGATCGATGCAAGGCTCATCAAGACAAAGCTGGTCAACGGTGTTGCCTCAAGATACCCACCACTTGTCGGTTGCATCGTGGCTAGCACCCGCAATGTCGACGCGCGCGAGGCAGTGCGAACGAATCTTGCCACAGGATTTCGAGGTGGTACATGGACGAATTGCGCTTGGCCGATGGCTACCAATGCAGGGACCGCGTAACTGACCACCGGCATTTTGGCAAATCGATACCAGGATTGTGGCAAAGCAGCAGCCTCGAACGGCAACGTCGGTATCTCTTTCCAGTCGAGAAGGCCAGCGATGGCGCAGTTTGTCATGATGGGAACGACAAAAGTCTTGTCTTTGCCATATCGTTTTCGCAAACCATCCCAACGCCCAAGGTTGTCTACGTACTGCCAAGCTCGCTTCACTTGCTCAGCGAAACGCTGTGTGTGTCCCGCCAGTTCCCAAGCAGCGATGACCAGCAGTGTTGTTGCAATATTGGATAGAGACCTATCGGTATCGCCGAAACCTCCATCCTCGTTCTGTGCTTTCGATAACCAGACCGAACCTTTTTCAATCAGCGATTGCCATCGTTCGAGTCCGTAGTTGGGGCGGTCTTGTTCATCGATATGCCACCGTTGTCGGAGGAATTGGTTTCGACAAGCGCTCAGAGCGCTAACGGCTGTGGCTGTCGAAAGGGCAGAGTCGGACAACTTTCCTGCCCAGTGCGTTCCATCGACGAGCGAATCTCGCAAACTGGTGCGAATCGTCTGCAGCGAATCCTTCACTCGCTCCTTCAAATCGCCTTTTGACGCACCGTCTGTTTCGAATGCGTTGCTCATGTTAAAGGGATTCGCAATCCGTCATAAGCCAACCGCACGTTCGAGGGAAGTCGAGCATTGACCTTCTCGTAATCAATCTCATGCGAGAGGTGAGTCAGATATGCTTTCTTGGGCTTGAGTTGTTCGATGATTGCCAAGGCTTCTTCGATGCAAAAGTGGGTTGGATGCGGTGTGTATCGCAATGCATCGAGGATCAGCGTATCCAGCCCGTGAAGCAAATCTATACTGCTGGTTTCGATCTGATTGGTATCGGTACAGTACGCGAGGTTCCCAAATCGGAAACCGTAGACTCGACAGTAGGGGCCGTGGATCAATGGAATGGGTGTGACGTGCGCTCCGAGCACTTCGAATGGCGTGTCATCGATTCGGATCAATTCCAATTGCGGAGCCGCACCCATGTGAGTCGGCTCCCGTTTTTCAAACGCATAGTCAAAGACTCTTCGGATTCGGGACTGCACATGGTCCGTCGCGTAGACCGGCACAGGCTTGCCGATCATGAATGGAAACAATCGAATGTCATCCATACCGTGCAAATGATCCGCGTGCTCGTGGGTGAAGAGCACGGAATGCACGACCCCGATCCCTTCGCGCAGCAATTGTGTTCTCAAATCCGGTGCGGTGTCGATCAGGAGGTTCCCACCGGGCAAACCAAGAATGGCGCTGCTCCGCGATCGGTTGTTGCGAGGATTGGAGCTGGTGCAAACGTCGCAGCCGCATCCAATGGCCGGAACACCGACGCTCGTCCCCGATCCCAACACGATGAATTCGCCAGGAAATGAAATTGTCTTGAGAGAGTGAGGCACGCAAAAAAAGCTTGTGAAGCGGGAAAACGAGAAGTCGCTGAAAACGAAAGGTCGCTGGAAAACAAAAGTTCACCGTGGGCGGACTCGGCCGAAAACCCTTGCCGTCCGCGGTTTTTCAACTTAGCGGAGCATCGGCCTGCCTATACAATGACACGTTATATTAGAGTACGTGGGATTTGGCTCGTACGCTATAGTCGAAGTGAACAACATTTCCCACCGTGCCTCCCCTGCCTAAATTCAGCGCAAACGCCCACAACAACAATAGTTGCGCTTTGTCATTCACTCGTTTTTTGGCCAACACTTTGAATTCGCAGTCCCACCCAAAACAACCTCGCTGGCTTCCACTTCTGGCGGTTTTTGCCCTGTTTGTCGCTTGCGAACCCAAAAGGGAGCCGCGGGTTTATGTCGCACCCAAAGAAGATACTGTCTTTGTGGTTCCGCCAAATGCCAAAGCTAGCTTTCCGCAAGCGGGTGGCAATATGCCTCCGATGGGGATGCCAGGCATGTCTGCCAGTTCGATTCCGAACAACGAAAAACGAATCCTCGGAGCGATCTTTCCTTTGAACGGTTTTGGTTACTTCCTGAAAATTACGGATACGATCGATCGAATTGAGAAAGCACGTGGACCATTCGAGACCATCGTCGCTCAATTTACCGCCGACCCAGAGACGAGTACTCCGAAATTCCCACTCCCCGAGGGGTGGTCCATGCAGCCCGGAGACGCGATTGCGGATGCAAAGGTCGCGATATCCGTTGCAGAAGGAGAAAAGCCAGTCATGATGACCGTCACGAAACTAGCCGCTTCGACAGACCCAGCGGACTGGCCAACTTACTTGCGCGAGCAATTCAATCGATGGCGTGGCCAGTTGCAATTGGCTCCTCAATCGATTGAGGAATTGATGAAGGAACTGGGGGAGGTTCCGCGTTCAGGGAGCAGCATACCAGCATATGTTTTTGATCAAAATGGAGCGGCGTCCGCGCCTGCCGTTTCGAAATCATCGGAACCAGCCTCTGCCGCTACAACAAGCGACAGCCCACCCAACGCACCCGCCAACAGTCCATCGTCATCCGATTCTCCTCGAAATGCGGCAACCGCGAGACCGGAGTTAAAGTACGACCTGCCTGACGGTTGGGAATTGTTGCCGCCACAGAACGCATTTCGTATCGCGACATTGCGAATCAAATCCGGCGGAGGTGAAGGCGAAGTTGCGATCAGTCAAGCAGTCGATTCACCTCTCGAGAATTGCAAAATGTGGTCACAACAAATCCTCAAAACGGATGATGCAACAGTCATAGACACCTATGCCGAGAAGGCCGTCGCGACAGCCGAAATGATCCCCTCTGGAGATCGCGAAGCTAAACTTTATACGATTCGATTGGAGAATGATCCGGAAGCGGTCGGTCTGTTGATCGCGGCTATACCCGCGAAAAACTCGCAGGCCCCTGTGTTCGTGAAGTTGAAATCCAGCAATCGCATCGCCGACGAACAAAAACCAAATTTACTTCGCTTCGTGAAATCGTTGCGTGAGGAATAATCACCATGTCAGCTATTACCAATGAACGATTTGCCAATGTATCGACTGCTAAAACGGCGGCCGATTTCGATTCCTTTTTGTGGCGTGTGTTGACGGCGCTCGGATCTCTGAAAATCGCGGTTGCGATGTTCGCTGCGGGAACATTGATGCTCCTAGTGGGAACGCTCGCGCAAGATGAAGAGACGATCGTCGATGTCAAGCAGCGCTATTTCAATAGCTGGATTGCGTATGTTGGTTTTGATGTATTCGTGCCCCAGACTGTGTTCCCTCATGAGAAGCCCGTGCCTGGCATGTTCGCGATGCCGGGTGGAGCAACCATTGGGTTAGTTCTGCTCATCAATTTGTTCGCAGCCAAGCTGACTCGGTTTTCCATGCGAGCTAAAGGAGGACGTTTTGCTGCAGGCATGTTATTCACGCTGCTGGGGTTCTTTCTTGTCGGGCTGGTCATCGTCGGGGCACACTATGGCGATGGGTTGCAAGGTGAACCTCCGTTCGCATATGACTGGATTTGGTTTGGAACGAAAGCGGCTGCGCATATACTGACCTTAGCGTCGCTCGCGTGGCTGATCCTTTGGACACCCAAGACACGAGTCATGTTCGGCACAGCGATCTCTGCTGTCATTTTGACTTCCTTCGTGAGCTTATTCCTAGTCTTTACCTTCGATGCATTTCGGATCCCTGATCCGGGACTGAGAATTGTTTGGCAACTGACGAAAAGCCTTGGCGTCGGATTTGTATTGCTCACAGGGCTTATGTTTTTGTTTGGCGAACGCGGTGGCAATGTGCTGATTCACTTCGGCGTCGGGCTCTTGATGGTGGGGCAGTTCATCTTTGGCGATGCACAAACAGAAGAACGTGTGTCATTAGCGGAAGGACAAAAAACCACCGCGGCAGTAGAAGTCGACACCGTAGAGTTCGTCATCATCGACCGCAGCCCGGACAAAGAGAATCGCATTGTAGCGTTCGATCATCACATGATTGCGGATTCACTCCGAAACAAAAAGCCTCTTACGGCAGATGGTATTCCGTTTTCCATCCAGATTGATCAGTGGTTTGCGAACTCGAATGTTAGGAAACGCAAATCGCCACCCGCGGATGGGTCTCCCGACGCGAAACTTCAGGGACTCGGGCGCGAGTGGGAGTTAACGGAAGCCGACAAGAAGGGGGGAACATCGGATGAATCCAATGTTGCTTCCGCTTTTTACACTCTGCTCAAAAAAGAAGACCAATCGGAAATCGGCAGTTATGTTGCGAGCCAATGGCTTAGCGATGACCAAGTCGCGTTTAGTCCTCTCTACGAGACCATTGAGATTGCAAGCAAGAAGTATGATCTCGGTCTCGTATTTCGTCGCAACTACAAAGACTATAGCATTACGTTGAAAGATGTAGTTCTTGAAGAGTACACCAACACCTCGATCCCGAAAGACTATTCGTCTTATGTGACGATTTCGGACAAAGATGGAAATGTGCTTCAGGATGGCCGCGTGTGGATGAATAGCCCCATGCGTTTTCGCGGTGAGACGTTTTATCAAAGCAGCTATATCTCTAAGGAAAAGAGTCCATTTGGCGTCGAACAAACAGTGCTGCAAGTGGTGACGAATGCGGGTTGGCTGATTCCTTATGTTTCATGCGTGCTCGTTGGGTTAGGGATGCTGTTCCATTTCGGTGGCACCTTTGCTCGCTTTGCTATGAAGTATGAACGCGGAGCAGCAGCACCGAAAGAACTGATGCCGAGCTCGCCCAAGACTCCATGGAGACAATGGGTTTTGGCAGGTGTTGTCTCCTTCGTCATGCTCGTCTACTTTGTTGGATTGTGGATACCCAAGGCGAAGGACCGAGATTCGATTGACTATCAAGCCATCGGCTCCATTCCGGTGAACTATGGTGGTCGTGTGAAGCCGTTTGAATTGGCCGGTGCTGAGGTTCTTGAGATTCTTTCTAACAAACCTTACGCGTTGTTGCGTTTGGAAGATCCTAAGAAAGCCAAGGACCCCAAGTACCCTGAGGAGAAGAGGGTATCTGCATCAGAGTGGTTGTTTGCGGTGATCATGAACGATGATTGGGTTCGCGAGAATCCTTTGATCCGGATCGATGACACCAGTGTGACCACAGATTTGAATCTCGACCGCGTCGGTTCCAATCGTTATTCGTACAACAGCATCATCGACGGAATGCGGTCTATTGGCCCGCGCATGTCGCGCATCATCCAAGAAAAAGAATCCGGTAAGCAGCTTCCTCGCGAAGATGAAAAAATGTTGGACGTTTTGCAAAAGATTTCGATGGTCGATGCGTTGATCGATGCTTATCGACCGATTTCTCCGCCGAGCTTAACGTCAGGAAATCAGCAAAAGATCGAGCAAGAGATTTCCCAAATGACCCCGATGGTCGAACGATTGCGTCGCGCCAACATTCCTGCGATTCTTCCGTCGATGAAGGAACCGGAGGCCCTTCCTGGAATGAAGGCACCACCTCGCGGTTGGAACTCGTTTGGTGTAGCGTTTTTTGATGCGATTCCGGCGATTATGACAAAGAACGACGAGCCTGCGGCTGCAGCGGCCCTCAAGTTTTTTGAGATCGGTGGGATCTATATGGAAGATAAGAAAGATGCCCCCAAGATCAACCGAGCGGTACAGGAATTTAAAGAAACCACTCTCAAAGCTTTTGGGACAGAGCTCATGAGAACCAGCAAGGTGGAATTTGAAAATCGCTTTGACGGGATGAATGCATTCCTGAATGCGCAGGTGTTCTATTTGCTGGCGGGATTCTTGGCTCTCATCAGTTATGCGATCATGCCTCAGTCACTGCGTACGATTAGCTTGTGGATATGTATTGCTACGTTGTTGTTTCACACGTACGCCATCGTCGCACGAATCTACATTTCGGAGCGGCCTCCAGTCGTTAGTCTGTATTCGGCTGCGGTCTTTATCGGATGGGGTATGGTACTGTTCTGTGTCGTGGCAGAGATTTTGTTCCCAATCGGCGTATCGATGATCGTTGCAGCAGTTTCGGGGTGGCTCAGTTTGCAGGTGGCTTACGGCCTCGACGTGGGTGACACCATGCCTGTATTGCGCGCGGTCTTGGATACGCAGTTTTGGCTTTCGACACACGTGATCAGTGTCTCGGTCGGATATAGTGCTACCTTCTTTGCGGGGCTATTCGGAATCGTCATCGTGATTGCATACGGATTATCCATCTTTGCCGGTGAGAAGAGCAAAGAAAGTTGGGTAATGAGCGTACGGGCAGCCATCCCTGTGTTATATCGCATTTGCTATGCAGTCGTCTGCTTCGGATTGTTCTTCAGCTTTGTTGGCACGGTGCTTGGCGGGCTGTGGGGCGACGATAGTTGGGGGCGTTTCTGGGGATGGGATCCTAAGGAGAACGGGGCGCTGATGATCGTTCTTTGGAACGCTCTGTTATTGCATGCCCGCTGGGACAAATTGGTTGGTGCGTTAGGGTTTTCGATCCTTGCGATTTGTGGAAACATTATCACCGCTTGGTCGATGTTCGGTACGAATCAACTTGGGATTGGCCTGCACGCCTATGGAGCGTTCGAAGGAGACCTGATGCGAAATCTAGTCGTCTTTGCAACCGTTCAATTGGCATTCATTGTCCTAGGTGTCGTTCTGGTCGTTTTGAAAAAGCTATCGTCGTCACCGACAGCAGCTTAAAGTCCTGATCGCAAGTGGGATAAGCTTCCAGCTTGTCAAAAACTCAGCCTCTTGCTGGTAGAATGAGGCAAGAGGAAGGCGTGGAAAGCATAGACGGCTTCCAGCTTGTCACGAGCACAAATCAGTTCACTTTCCCCTGCCTTTGGCCGACCCTCTTGGAGGGCGGGTGACTTTGTCGGAGAGCACTGCAGTACACGACTCTCGATAGTCACGAGGGCTCGTGCCGGAATACTTCTTGAAGACAGAGCTAAAGTACTGGCTTGTTGAGAAGCCGCTTTGCATGGCAATAGTGGTTACTGTGTGGTTGGTGGTTCTGAGTAGCAAACATGCGTGATCCACACGTAGGCGTAGCCAATAGTCATTGGGAGTCATGCCCGTCGATTCTTTGAACAGCGAGAAGAGCCTGGCGCGGCTACAATTCGCAGCTTTTGCAACAGACTCGATGGAGTCATCAAACCGCAAGTTCTGTTTCATGTAGTCCATCGCGGTCTGAACAACTTGTGTCGGTTCTAGAACTCCCGACGAAGAAAACTGCCTGGCCGCTTCGAGGAGAATAGCGCAGATGGCCAGTCGAAACGACACGAGCGTGGCTGCATTGGCGGTTCGGATGTTCTCTAGAGAAGGGGAAAGGGCCTTGATGTACCCACGGATGTCCGCATTGATACGATGTGTGTAACCGGCCCCCATTCGGATTTGTTGCGTAAGCCACTCCAGGTCCTTGTTCGTGAAGGGAGTGTTCCGGACTGCGTTCTTTACGGATGGATCAAAGAGGATGCCCAACAAGCGGGCCGGACTTCGGACATTGTGTTTCCCACGATGCTGCACGCCTGGAGCGATGGAGAGAAACTGCCCTCCAGCAAGCGACTCGGTGCGTCCATCTTCGAACTCGTATTCGGTTGACCCCTCCAGGACCATGAGGATCTCAAAGCATTCGTGGGAGTGCCAGGTAATTCTCGACGCCTTTTGCGATCGAATTAATGCACATCGCTGCAGCAGCGGCAGATGCAATTGCTTTCCCGTCGAGCAGATTTCGTCAGGGCCACGTTTGAAAAGAGAATCCATCGACCACCTAAATATGTATGAAATAGTCTAAGGTACAAAATCGAAAGACGCGATCAAACAATTCAGTCAATATTAAACGTCGGAGTATGGTTTGATTCAAGGACTTTATTATGAGGTTAACATGAAAGTACGTAGGCGGCGCGGTTTTACGTTGGTAGAACTTTTGGTCGTTATCGCAATCATTGGGATTTTGGTGGGACTGTTGTTGCCGGCTGTACAAGCAGCTCGCGAAGCAGCACGACGGATGCAATGCTCGAACAATCTGAAGCAATGGGGACTAGCGAACCATAACTTCGAAAGCGCTTTCAAACGCTTTCCCTATGGCATGCTTCGTCCCGACGGTACCGGATGGGGGCATCCAGAATGGGGCACTCCCACACAGAATAGACGGTTTGCCCTAACTCACCAATTGCTTCCGTTCATTGAACAAACAGCCTTATACGATTGGTTTGACCAATTGAATTTTGGAAACAACGAAAGAGACCGATTGCCAAACGGCGGTTTTGGTGCTCAATGGCAGGGTAATTGGTTTGTCAGGCAAACGTTTCCTGCACTCATGTGCCCATCGAATCCAGGAAGTCCATTTAACGAAAGTCATGATGCAGCGTCCAATGGACGCCATGCCCGTGGAGACTATTTGGCGTCTGCAGGAAGACGCGGTTTCCCCGGATTTAATGCGACTCTACCAAGCCTATGGAATCCGTTTGGTCCTGGCAATGATAACCCTCGGCCTGCTGGCAGCGCCGGATCTGCGCGAAACGGCCGCGCAGATGGAATGTTCAATCGAAATGTTGCCTACAAAATATCCGATGCGTCGGATGGGACGAGCAATACGATTCTAATGGGGGAGCGCGCGTACTTTGATCCTGTCTTCGATCGATGTGGGCCAGAAACGGGTTGGTCGACGACTAAGATTGGTAATTGGGGTTGGATATGGTTCGGTGCCGAAGGCAATGCGTTTTTGGGAACGGGCGTTCCGATCAACTTCCGGATTCGCGACTGCATTCAATATCGTGATCAAATTCGATACGAAGATCGTATCAATGCCTTTGGTAGCATGCACACAGGTGGTTGCAATGTGACGCTGACCGATGGTTCGGTAAGATTCTTAAGCCAAAGCATTTCCCCCATTACCTTCAATGCGATGGGATCTCGTGCAGGTGGTGAAGTTTTCGAAATGCCAGATTGATTTTTAAGGCCGTATCAGGTCTAAAATCCCCACATTCGTATCAACGGCAGAGAGCATTGTTCTCTGCCGTTGTTTTTGTAAAGTCATTTCATCACGAGGAAACGAAAGCGAAGATATGCGAGAAAGTCTACGATTGCCTTTTTTATGGTGCACTGTTGTTTTATTGCTAGGTTCGATGGGTTGTGACTCCGGTCCAAAAGTTGCGGAAGTCTCCGGAACGATTACGCTCAATGACGGAAAGCCATTGGAGTTGATCCACGTGGAGTTTTGGTCCGAAGGTGGCCCGCGATCCTGGGGGAAAACAGACGACTCTGGTAAATTTACTCTCAAACTAGATGCAGAAGATTCCAAAGACGGCGCCATTGTCGGAAAGCACAAAGTGCTACTTCGAGATACTTGGCCACTCAAAGACAACAAATTGGGTGAAGGTGGAGAATGGATCGATAATTCAAAAGGAAAAAAGCCGCGGATTCACTCCAAATACTATGATGAAGGTGCAACTCCTCTTTCATTCGAAGTGAAAGCTGGCGAAAAGAACAACTTCGAAATCAAGTGTGACCCAGCGTCAAAGTGATTGGCATTGCCGAAGCTTGTCTACACGTAGAATTTTCTCAGCGAATTCTCTCCGCATACCGAAAGCGAAACGAGGTTCATCTGGATGGATGAACCTCGGTCTGTATGGATGGTAAAACCTAGCCGTCCGCTTGCGGCCATATCTTGATGGGGCGGAGAACGCTCTCATGATGTTTCGTCATATTTCGAAAATGGAATTCGATGCTTCCATAACAGGTCTAGCCAGCGTAAATCAATCGCCGCGCATCAAGGCCGATGACAGGTGACTCGCAATCCGTGATTGGGTGTCATGGTGAGTTTGGCAGACATGGCGTGTCGGTCGCTTGTGTCGATCTCCAATCGACCATCGAAATCCTTTGCGTCACGTTCAGCGATTGTCATGGTATCCGGTCGGAATTACCCCCTCGCTAGAACCTACGGAACAAGTGCCACCAACCTCGCAGTATCCAGTCGATCGGCTTGAGAAGGAGCAAAAGTAGGATCAACAAGGAAGGCATGTAGATCGGCAATCCCTTGACCGCTACTTTGCATTGCGAATCTCGCCAAAAGTAATGAAGTGTCGTGGCGGGT
>Ga0315900_10009168_pt1 | contig 12588 bp, 6 predicted proteins | sample LakEriMetagenome_FD_203521 | JGI IMG/M metagenome (GOLD analysis project Ga0315900, IMG submission 203521) | Freshwater fungal communities from buoy surface, Lake Erie, Ohio, United States - Buoy 12 MA114 | ecosystem: Environmental > Aquatic > Freshwater > Lake > Lake biofilm | place: USA: Lake...
GAGAATATAGCAAAAAATTTAGTTCAATTTGTTTAGATAAATTACTTTTTTGGGGTTTACCCATAATAATAATCTCTTCATCGATACCGTGTGTATAAGATAATGTTTTGTTATATATCTCTGAACTGATGTCTTGCAACGTATCTTCAAAAACATCTTTGTAAGATGTTATAAAATAAAGATCATCTGAAGATAAATTTTGATTGACGTAAATATTAAATTGTTTTTGTGTCATTATTATTAAATTATTATTTACCATTTTTAATTTTTCCAGTTCAAGTAAATTGATACTTGATTTAATAGGATATTTACCAAAAATAAAATATAATCTTATATTAAAATAATTTTTGAGTTTATTTAAAATAGGCACAATGTAACTCTGTTGTGCCAAACTAACATGTAAAGTGATCATTTTATAATATGACAATACAAAATTTTAGTGAATATTTTTTGGAACCCAACTAAAATAAAATAGTGATGATTAAATATATAAATTTAAATGGTATCTGAAAATATGTTAAAAAAATTTTATAGATTTAATGATAAATTCAAAGAGCTAGAATTGGATCTCAATAAAAGTACATGTCGAAAAAATAAAAAGTTTCCATATGCTCCCAAAATGGATTTTTGGTCAACCGAAATAGATAAAATGGATAGCTCATCGTTTATTTTTAATGGTGATTTTGCGATTGAGAATGAAGATAGTGGAAATCAACTATTGATAACAAATTTAATTGGTGAAATACAATACATAATAAATTTAGACCGAATCGATGAAAAAGAAATTGATGATAATTTTTCGAAATACCTAAAAATAACTTCAGAGATTATTCAAGATATAATTGATCAAATGTTTGAAAATAGATGGAATTTTGATCCGATCGAGAAATTTAGTTGGATTTATCTCACAATGGGGTGTAAGTATGAGCCAAGGGTAATAAAATATCTTTTGGATTCACCTTATTTTTTTAGACCAACCCTAGTCAAAAAAGATAAATCTGGAGGAACACCTCTTTTTTATGCTATTTTAAATCATAATTTAGATATTGCGATTTTGGAAGATTATATAAAGATTGAATATTTGGAAGAAATTTATTTCAATAAATATCCACTGGCTTTATATTCGACACTTAATACAAAAAACTATTCATATTTAGCAAATAATTTTGAATTGGTTAACAATATTAATTATTTAAACTGTGGTATAACGCCATTATTGTACTCGTGTATATATAATGAAGAAACAGCAAAGTATATCTTGGGTCACTCAACAATATCCAAAAGCGATTTTGATGAGATAGATTTCCATGGAATGTCTTGTTTGATGTATTCAATTTATTATGCGCCTAATTTATTGCCTGTATTATTAAAATCATCATTTTGTTCCTCAGGGATTGTGAATTTTAGAAATGGAGATTATGGAAATATATTAACATTAGCTTTGAAATATAACGATAGCTTAGTTGATGAAATATTAAATTCCGAATTTATTGACGAAAATATATTTATTATTAACGACTATGAAAATATTTTGGATTATTGTTGTGATGTAGATATATTTACTAAAATTATTCGACATCCAAAATTTCCGCAAAATAAATTCAATGAAGAACTACATAAAAACAATATGTTAAATAGAATCAGTTTTAAATATCCAAATGTGATCAAAGTGTTGATTGAAGATAATTACATCGATACAATAGATTTAATTTCGTTAGATAAATTAAAGTTATCACCACTTTTAATAGGAGCTATATTAAAACCATCCCTAGTATCCATAATCTATGAATCTAAATTGTGGATAGATGCGAATATTACCCACGAATATAAAAACAGTGGGAAAAATATTATTATGTTACTTTTAGAAAATAATACAAATATTGAAAGGAAAAAAATAGTTAAAAAAATGTATTGTGATAACAAAATCACAGAAAATATCATTAAATATCAAGATTATCAAGGATATAATTTATTGTGGTATTTTTGCAAATATTATCCTAAAATTATAAAATATTTAATAAAAGATAAAGTTGATATAAGCCAATTTTTTAATAACGAAATGTTTAATAAAATTTGCCATTATTCTTCCGGAAAAACAATTGCAAGAATATTTAGTTCCGGGTATCTTTCAATTAACCATATCAACGATACCGATCAATATGGAAATAATTTACTTCTCCAAGCCAGTTTATTCAGGAACGATATTATCGACACAATTATTAATAGTCATTTATTCAATTATGAAACAATCGAATGCACAAATATTAATAGCGATAATTGTTTAACATTGTTTTTAAAATTTGGGTATCATGAATCAAAAATATCAATCTTAAAAAATTTAGTGAACCATCAATTAATTAATCAAGATATAATAAATCATAAAAATAATTATTTTGATACACCATTTTTATTAGCATGTCAAAATAGTCTTGAATTCGTCAAAGAGATAATTGATTCAAAATATTTTGATAAAGAATCGTTTTATAGTAAATCGTTAACTGGTAAAAATTGTTTTAGTTTTGCATGTGACACACAAAATTTGGATTTAATAAAATATATCTGCAATCATCCATTTTTCAACGAATCACTATTCGTGTCTAAAGATAGCGCAGATATTCCATATTTCTTGAACAGTGTTAAAAATAATAGGGAGATTGCTGAATTTATCATGACACATCAATATTTTAATACAGATTTACTAAATTCATTATACGAATATTTATTAAGGAGACAATTAGAACAGTGGTTAATCGAGTTAGTTATATTATCACCTTTTTGCACTATAGAAATATTATTGAAAAGGGATATTAATGGATGTAATTGTCTCATGTTGGCTGTCATGAAAGATAATTTATTTTTAGTAAATAAAATTATAGATTTGCCGTTGTTTAAATCGAACAACGAACTGCTAATGCAACTTGACATGACAGGCGATACGATATTTCATAAAGTCAATACGTTACCTATTATTAAACTATTATTGGGATCCGAAAAATTAAATTCGGATATATTTTTAATTAAAAATAGTAGTCATTATAATGCTTTATTATATTTGGATTCTGTATGTAAATTCGATATTTTAAACCAAATTATTATTTCTGGGAAATGCCCGATTGAGAGCCTTAAAATTGGGAATAATATTTCATCAAATATTTTGGTGAAGATATTTACATATCCTACCAACTTAATGGGTAATATATTGAAATTACATTTGACAAAGGAAGATATGCTAACAACAGATCATTATGGGAATACATGCCTTCATTATTTTGCAAAAAATAAAATAAATGAATATTTAACTATAAATAATATCGAAAATATTTTTGATAATTTAGAAAATTTATTTGGTGATTTATTTAACCAAGATATATTCTCAGCAGAATTATTAGAAAAAAGAAATAGTAATGGTGATACATTCATTATAATTAACCCTTATTTGATTAAATTGGTATTAGGATCCAAATATTGCACAAATAACTTATTTTGTATTGCTAATAATGAAAATATGACGTTTATTTGGTTATTATGCACGAAATACGATTTTTTGCTTAAATATTTAATCAATAATCATTATTTCAATACAGAATTACTATTTGAATATAATCTGGATTATGGAATGCACCCATTTAACTATTTGTGTATTAATGGCAAAAAAGAAATATTAAAATTAGTCTTAGATGCTCCTTTAATAAATATATCCCAACAAATTAATATGGTTGATGATTTAGGTTACTCTCCTATATCTTATGCTATGACTGCTCATAATTATGAAACGGTTGAAGCGTTATTAGAATCAAAATACGATTTATCGCCTTCATTTAACTATATTTATCCAAATGAAAGAAACCTATTAATGTTATCAGCATTGACCAATGAATTCATATTTGAATTGTTAATCGGTTCAAAGTATGTGACTGAAGAGATGTTTCTAGTTTCTAATAAATTTAAACATAATGTTTCTATTTTAGTTTTTAATAAGACAGTAGAAATGGTTAAAATATTGATTAACTCAAAATTTTGGTCTCCAAACTTGATGTATCATACAGACATAGATAAAGATTATCTCATGTTGTATCCGTGCGAAAATCCAAAGCTCGTGAAATATTTATTAAAATCAAAAAAATGTGATTATGCTATGGTTTCAATAACAAATAATTTTGGAATGAATTGTGCGCATTACTATTCTAAATATAATAGCAAATCGTTCAAATATTTATTAAGGTCGAAGATAGTCACAAAAGAATTATTTTGGTGCAAAGATAAATTGGGTAATAACTGTGTACATTTAGCAGCAAAATATAATCCACAGTCGATAATTGAAATATTAAAATCTAAATTTGTATCTATCGACATTTTACTTGAACAAAATGGAAAGGGGAAAAATAGTTTAATGGTTTTATCAAAATATCATCCTTCTTATTTACAATACATATGGGAAAAATATCCGGATGTTTATAAATTGGTTAAAAAAAAAGATTTTAAGAGAAATAACCTCCTCTTTTATTTAATAAAATACGATCAAAAGTCTGCTGAGAAAATAGTGAAAAGTTCACTATGCAAGACGAAATTATTAGCACACAAAAATATTAAAAATATGAATTGTTATTTATACGCTTGTAAATATAACGGTAATTTGATGGAATTATTTCTCAGTTTTGATTTTACAGATAATGAGATGTTATATTTTGGTCATATGGATTATGGATCGTGTCTTACATTAGCTTCAAGATATCAACCTATTGCGATCAAATATATTTTAAATTGGGAAAAATTAGATTGGAAAATCATTGAAACCTTATACAAGAAAAGAAACTTTTTGACGATAGCTTCTAAATATAACCAGATTGGCATTAAATATGCTTTAGAGTCAAATATAGATCTTTACAATTTAATCTATTGCAACACAGATGAAACTCCTTTCCTAAATGGTTGTAGATATAATCCCGAAGTTGTTAAATATTTATTGGATTCCAAATACGAATCTTTGTCCATGATATTAGCAAAAATAGGTGGTAAAACTTATTTGGAAGAGGCATACGATAACCAACCAAAAGCGTTAGCGTATATTTTAAAATCAAAATATGGCGAACTATTGGTTAATTTAGAAGATGATAGAGGATATCGATTAGCTTTTAAAATCAAATCTGTTTTTAGTAATTTTAGTAGTGTAAAAGATATTGACAATATAAATTTAACACATTATGATAACGAATTATCGGAAGATTATAATTTGATATGTGAAATATGTTGTACATATAAAAAGAAAGTTTTATTTTATCCATGTCTTCATACAATATGTTTGGGTTGTGGTTTTAAGATAAAAAATTGCCATAAATGTAGATCTCAAATAGAACAAAGGAAAATTATTTATGAATAATAGTATTTGTTAATTAAAAAATTTTGAAATAAATAATCCAAAATTTAGTATTCTTAATATAATCTATATGGAAGAGATTAAAGTATTATTGCAGGAAAAATGTAACTATGTACATTCCCCTTGCAAAGAGGTTGCCGAAAAACTAATCATTTATCATGAAAATGGTGGTATGATTGATAATAACTTTTTTTCGGCATATTTAGACTATTTATACGGGAGAGATATGTTTTATAAATGTATTAATCATTGCACTATTTCAATACCAATAATCAAAAAAATATTGGGCTATTTAGAACCCAAAGATACAGATCTATTGATTCTATCTTCTATAAAATATATAAATGGTGAACAATTAGAAATTTTTAAAATTATTACAAATCGTGGTACAATTATTCCAACAGCTATTTTATACAACGCTATTAAAAACAAAAATTTGAATTTAGCTTTGTATTTAATTAATTTTGTGAATCCAGATGTTAAATGTTTGGAGGAAGCTTGTTTATGTCAAAATAGTGGTGGATTAGTTAACGCAATAATTGACCAAAAAATAGAGGTTTCCGACAAAGCTTTTAAAAATGCAGTTATTTCTGGAAATGATGGTGCTGTCAAAATATTTTTACAAATTGGTATCAATCCCAACACAATGTTAATGGAATTTGCTTCTCTACACAAAAATAAAGAGATTATAGAATTATTTTTAAAATACGGTGTTACACCAACAGAAAAACATTTTTATGCATTGCTTACAAATTGCTACCTATCGATGGGTAAAAATAAAGAAAATTTCAAGGCCAAACTTATTTCCGAAATATTAGACCTTTTTATCGAATATGGATATAAAATTACCTATCAACAAGTTTTTGAACTATTATGTAAAGGGTGTTATATCAATGATATTGGACGATTTAATATTGTTTTTGATGACCAGTTCTCGATGAAATGTTCTGAATTAGGATACTATCCATACGACTTATCATTTGTTAAACCGTCGTTGGGGACTTTGTTAATAGAATGTAAAAAAGTTAATAATGTTGCAAATATAAAAAAAATAATTTCCGACGAATTAAAACCAAATCAAGAATGTTTAAAACAAGCATGTGAACATAAATCAAACCTTCAAAATATTAAATTTTTGATTGAAAATTGTGAATTGAAACCTGATATTGAATGCTTAAAAATTATAGCCAAACATATAGGTAACCAATCTCTGATTTATCTACTTAATCACATAAAATAAAATTGAATATTTTAGTGTTATCATTTTTTTAAAAAAATATAGTTATAACATTAAAATAATTATGTTTATAATAAAATTACTCATTTTGGTATTTATATTATAACAGTATGGCCGAAACTATTCGACCGATAATTCAGATGAGGTTCCATAATACGAATATTGTCAAATGGTGCAATAGACTTCCATTTGATCGAAATTATATTGTGATATAGCAGCCTAGAATATTCTTAATGTGACTAATCAAACTGGTTGTCGCATTAGAATGTTTCTCATTCACAAGTGGCACTTATGGGTATTTATTAATAAAAATTGAACAAAAAAAAGTAAAGTAAATAATTTTTTAATATAGAGTTGTTTATGAAAACAGTTGCTAGCAAGAAAGTTGGTAAATCTGCTTCATATGTGGCAAAAGTTACGTATTCATTTGATCGTTTATTAAAAATTCAGTGTGTGCATCAAGGTCATTATTCTTGGAATATTAAGAATGTTTGTGATGATATGATAATTTTATTGAAGGAAGATTTAAAGGAAAAAAAAATCGTCAATCAAGATATTAAAAAATTTATTGAATATATCGCAAAGCCATCGTATTATATACATAGTAATACATGTTTAAATAAAAACAGTATCGCAATTGTACCCTTTATCGCCGAACTTTTTGAGTTATATATTCCATCGCCTTCAGATTTATCTGAAATAGTTAAAAATCCATCGTACGATGTTTGTTTCGCAAGCCTAGAGAAAAATCCTGAATTTAAAGGTTTGGACGAAGAATTAGTTCAAATCATAATTAACAATAGACTTAAATATTCTAAGGATGAAACAAATGAAAATTTATTATTGATTGACTTTATAATCAAACATATGGAAAAAAATATTAAAAATATAGCAAATCTATGCATGTGCCGAAATGAATATTTGTCTTTTATATTAGCAAGTATCATAGATAAATTTGATGGTTCAATTGAAGAAGCTTGTTTAGTGAATACATGTTACGCATTACCATACTCTAAGCATACATTTCATTCACTTTTGGGTAAAGGATTACAAATTAACGACCAACATTTAAATATTGTTTGTGCAAACTGTGATGAGAAAGGAATTGAGTTCTTTTTAGAAACATCCAGAATGCCTATTTTGAGAAAGCATTACCAAGCTCTTGTGGGATCGAAAATTATTACCAAAGTAGAAAAAAAAAGTATGTATTCTAAAGATGAATACAAACATATTACCGGATATACTTTTAATAAAATGGAAATTTTAATAAAATATGGATATAAGCCGACATATGAAGATGTTCTTTACGCGGTTCCATACAAAATAGAGATACCGGGTATTGAAAGGTTTGGTATAGAAGCAGATACAAAACTACTTGAGGAATGTTGGAAATACGATTTTTATCCCTCTTACAATTTTAAGTGTATTACAAAACAAATGATCGAATTAGAAAAATTATGCAATGAGAAAAGAATTAAACCTATCAGAGATACAATTAAAAATAATCAGTTGGTACCAGATGCAAAATGTATGGAAAATGCATGCGGTGCTGCAAAAAATAATCATCAAATTTTTGATTTTCTAAGAGACGCTGGTGGAAAAGTTAATTTAAATTGCATTAAGAAACATTCCATCATAAACGATAATCATTTTTTGACCAAAATAGTTAGTTGTTACGAGAAAGATTATCAAGAAGAAATTAACAAGTACCAAGCGAAAATAAAAAAATTAGAAAATGAAATTATTAAATTAGGCGGTAGTTTACAAGACCCAAAAAAAAATCAGCCGATAATCGTTGTTAAAGAAGAACCAAAAGATACAACTAAACAAGAAAAGGAAAAAGAAAATATTATCGTGAAAGAAGAAAATGGAATGAAAAATATCCCATTTTTAAATATGGATACAGGAAAATTAGTGACAATTCAAAAGAATAATAGATTAAAATCGTCCCCTCCAACTAAATTTACAGAAATGTATGGGGGAAAAAATAAAATGTCTTTTAACGATATTAAAAAGTTTATAATTGAGAAAATAAAGGCAGAGAGTTGGATTGACAAAGATGATAATAATATTATTAATCTTCCACAAAATATAGCAGACAAGTTAAATATCAATAAACAAATTGTATTTGCTGACATAGATAAACTAGTCGCTTTTTTCTATGATTAATAACCGCATGCTTTTTTATTTTCTTTTGGTAATTCTTTTTCTTGATATTTTCTAATGGGACTAATATATCTTTTATCACGCGGTTGTTCTTTGGGACGTGTTTCTCGTGTGCCTTTTTCGTTAAATGATGATCCTTTCACATGCGTGCTATCGCTGCAACTAGACAGCGGCCCGAATGGTTTCCGATGTTGGAAATTTTCTCGATCGTAATACTCTTCAGGAGTAGTTTTTTTTCCATCAAAATAAGTTTTTTGTGGGTGTTGATCGTTATGTTGCACACTGTCTCGTTTGCGATAGGCGCGTGGTTGATTGGTCATTTCAGGAGTTCTCCTTGAATAAGTATGATTTTCTTGTACCGGTTCTCTTTTGCGTGAATATTGGTTGTGTTCTCTAAATTCTTGTAAAGGAAATCCTGTATCATTTTTCTTACTTTTTTTCCTCTCGAAATACCTTTGCGCAAAATCAATTGTTTTAGGATCGACGTTCATAATCTCTGAAGGAAGATGCATAATATTGATTTTCTCTCTTCCACTTTCAATAGTTTCATATTCACAAGTGATAACGATACTAGATTCGGTAACATCGATATTTTGTGAATTTCTATTCTTGTATGGGCAATTGCCCACAAGACAGTGTCGACAAATTCTGATCATTGTTGTTGTTGTAAGATGAAACTTAATGAATATGTCTTTCTATTATCTTTTCAATTTTTTTATAACAGATGTGGTTTAAAGAAAGTTCATTATGCTACTAATTTGATTAGTCATATTGAGAATATTCTAAGCTATTTAGTTTGGCTGCTATTTCCACAATATGATCATCGCCAAAAAGTGATAATGATGGCGTATTGTGAAATAATAGTATTGTATTTACTATATAATATTTTTCCCTTATTCACTTATGGATTATTTATTAAAAAAAAGATGAAACCTAAATAATATACTAGTTATCACTTTACATATTTTATTATGGTGGATAAATGCGATAATTTTTTCAAAAAAATAACACGTGCTGATTTCGAACAATATCGTTGGGCGAGCAAAGATGTGATATCTCAAAAAATTTGTGAAATTAGGGACAAAAATCTTGAAATAACTCAAGAAGATTTCGATCGTTTCGTAAATTTTGCAACATTCGGAAAAAGTAAATCGTATTTGTTGATATATTATCACAATAATACAATTATGGAAAAGAAAAGAAAAGCGATTGAAATAATGTTTAGTAAATTTACTCCCAATAGTAAACAAATTACAAAATTATTGGATTGTTATAAATGCGCAGTTGTCAATACTAAACAGGTTATAAACCCATCGTGGACAATATATAAAAAGGAAATATCTTACGATTGGTTAGATGTATTATCCAATAGAGGAGTTTCTTTTGATTACAATACAATAGAAAAGATATTAGCTATTGGATACGATATTGCGAAATTATGTTCAAATATTACTTTTACAAATTATAAAGATATGGAACCTTACTTAATTTTAATGATTGGAGGTGTATTAGATGATATTATCAATTTCAATAGTTTTGTCTCATTTATTACAGATAATAATTTCGATTATCCAGAACATTTTCTGAATATCATCTTGCAAAATGCTAAAAAATATCCACAAGAACGGCTTGGTAAAATTTTAAGAATATTTGCCGACGTAATTATACCAAATCAAGAAACAAATGACATATTAGTAGATCCTAATTTTGTGTTATTTTTGGAAACATATTATCAATTATTTGAGTATGGTTTCATTCCAAATGAGAAAATGCATTTATTTTTCTCCAAACATAAACAAACACATGAACTAGTTTTCATTTTAACTAAATATGGACATAAAATGACTACAGAACTAATGAACAATATGTTGGAATCAAGCTTGTATTTTAGTGTTGAGAAAGGACCTATGCTTTTGGATCAATTGGGATTTTCTCTAAAAGGTATTAATACTGCAACAATTAATAAAAAATTTTGTGTACATACACTTTTTTTGTGCGAGAGTATTGGTATTTTGCCCAATTACGAAACTTTAAAAATATGCATCAGGTACAATAATCTTGAAATATTAGATGTTTTATTGAATAAGTATAATTTGATTCCAGATAAGAACGTTCTCGATTGTGCTCTGGCTAATTGTGATGAAATTATAATCAACAAGATTTTATGTCATAAAGTGGTTCCAGATGACATAAGTTTTGATTTTGTCCTCCAAAATCAATATCTTAGTTCGAATCTAATTATAATGTTAGTAAAATTTGGATTACATTTGACCAAAGAAAAAGTGGGAAAGTTACTTTTAAGAAATAAAGTGATTGATGATTTAGATCTATATGGTATTGAATATAATGGGGATTTATATTTTTTGTGTTATGTGGCAAATATATTTCCGAACACATACATAACAAAATTCACAATCGATCCAAAAATATTAGGTCTTAGGGACCTTTGTAAAGATCATCGTAGCAGCAAAATTAAATTTAATAATTATATGAAAACAAACAATGTTAAGCCAGACAGGTACTGTTTAGAATTTTGTTGCCGATACAACAAAGAGTTAGCACAATATTTAATGAAAGAACTTAGATGTGATCTCTCGATAAATACTTTCTATTTTCTCAATTATACGGAAAATAATGAATATGAAACTAATATGTTAAACAGTTTAAATGAACACTGTATTGATGATGCCTATATGTCAAAAATTATAATTTAATTTATTCAATTGGTAAAAATCAATCGATACGACTCAAGGAAAAAGTTATTATACCTATTATAAAATATTTTTTCCGGGACTTTACAAAAATACTTTTTGTAAAGTCGCGTGATTGGGTGAAGTTACACTTCACCCAATCCCGATTAGCTATATCTATTACTTTTTATGAAAGTAATATGCCGACAATAACCATATTATGGGTCCACGCAGGAGTTTCCACAATAAAATAACAAGAAAATAGATTATAATGGACTATTTTCTTGTTATTTTATTGTGGAAACTCCTGCGTGGACCCATAATATGGTTATTGTCAGTAAATTACTTTCATTAAAAATATCATTAAAAATATAATTATATAGTTTATCACTTTTTATTTATCTATTTTAGATGATCATATATTTTTGTTAAATACACTAAAAAGTAATAGATACTAATAATCGGAAAAAATATTTTATATGGGATATAATGGCACTATATTTACTGTGTAATCACACATAACTAAAAACACTAAATATGATCCATGCCATAACATCAACAATATGATATTCTGATTATCATCTGGATAACCATATTGCGATATTTATGGCCTGAATTATCAGATCACAAATCTGGCTACCATATTCACAATATGGTTTGTCATATTGCGACATAATAGCCTTATATTTTTAACCAATTATGATACTTTTCCTTATTCAAAAGTGACATGTAACACTTATGGATTATTTATTATAAAAAAATCAATGAATAATCCATAAATGTCACATGTCACTTTTGAATAAGGAAAAAAGTATTACAACCATGAAGTTATTAAATATTGATTTTGACGTAATGCTTACCTCATTCCCTTGTATTATTTAATAGTATTGATAAAAGTCATAAAGTAACTATCACATTGAAATGGTTACCTCATTCCCTTGTATTATTTAATAGTATTGATAAAAGTCATAAAGTAACTATCACATTGAAATGGTTACCTCATTCCCTTGTATTATTTAATAGTATTGATAAAAGTCATAAAGTAACTATCACATTGAAATGGTTACCTCATTCCCTTGTATTATTTAATAGTATTGATAAAAGTCATAAAGTAACTATCA
>Ga0315900_10009169_pt1 | contig 12588 bp, 7 predicted proteins | sample LakEriMetagenome_FD_203521 | JGI IMG/M metagenome (GOLD analysis project Ga0315900, IMG submission 203521) | Freshwater fungal communities from buoy surface, Lake Erie, Ohio, United States - Buoy 12 MA114 | ecosystem: Environmental > Aquatic > Freshwater > Lake > Lake biofilm | place: USA: Lake...
CCGGACTGGCGCTCTACGGCGCGCATCGCGCCGCGCTGGGTGGCGTCGTGTCCCGTCGGCCGTCACTCAGTGGTGGCGGCGTGGACAAGCTGGCCACGCGGGTGAAGACCTGGCTGCAGGACTTCTTCTAACGGGGCGACGCGCCCACGCGTAGAGTGGAGGAGATGTCTTTCCTCCTTCCACTCCTCTCGTGACCATCATCGTTTCGACGCTCCGCCGCTGTGCGGCGGGCCTCCTGCTGGCGGCGCCCCTCGCCGTGTCGGCGCAGCAACGCTCGCTCGATACGCGCGATCCCAACCAGAAGCAGGACCCCACCTACGAGCAGAGCCTGCGGGAGTGGCTCGCCAATCCGCGGCATTCGAGCCCCCTTGTCGACCACCTCCCGCTGGCGCCGGGCATTCCCACGCCGCGCGACGTACTCGGCTACCACGTGGGTGCCCCGCGCATCCTCACCCACTACGAGAAGCAGCTCGCCTACTACCGCGCCCTCGAGAAGGCCTCGCCGCGCGTGAAGGTCGAAACCATCGGCCGCTCCGACGAAGGACGCGAGCTGGTGGTGGTCTGGATCTCGAGTGACGCGAACATGCGGCAGCTCGCCGAGAACCGGAAGAACCTCGCGCGCATCGCCGATCCGCGCGGCATGACCGACGCGCAGGTGAAGACGCTGCTGGCGCAGACCAAGCCGCACTATCACCTCATGGGTGGTCTGCATTCGGGCGAGACGGGCCCGTCGGAAACACTCATGGAGTTGGCGTATCGGCTGACGGCCGAAAGCTCGCCCGTCATCAATCAGATTCGCGAACAGCTGTACGTGTCGATCACGCCGGCGGCCGATGCCGACGGGCGCGATCGCAACGTGGACTGGTTCCTGCGCAACCAGTCCATGGCACGGCCTGTCGCATCGGTGCCGGCGGCCGGTGCGGCCGCGCCCGGTGATTCCGCGCGGCGCCCCGCCACCGGAGCGCCGGCTGCCTTCGGTGGCCCGCTTCCGTATTGGGGCAAGTATGTGTACCACGACAACAATCGCGACATCAACATCAAGCTGGTGCAGATGCGCGCGATCGTGGATTGGTACTTCACGGCCTTCCCGCCCATCATGCACGACCTGCACGAGTCGTTGCCGCTGCTGTACACCTACACGGGTGGCCCGCCGCAGAACCCCAATCTCGATCCCATTCTCTTCGCGGAGCTGCCATGGTTCGGCAACTGGGAGCTCGCGCAGATGACGAAGTGGGGCATGCCCGGCGTGTATACCCATGCCTTCATGGACGGCTGGTCGCCCGGATATCTCGGCTCCGTGGCATACAACCACAATGGGCTCATGAAGATGTACGAGACGCAGTCGGGGCGTGACCTCGACAGTGCGGCCATGGCGGCCGCGCGTCGTGGGGACACACCGGCGGCGGCGGCGGGTGGTGGGGGGCGCGGAACGGGCCCGGTACCCACCGGTCGTGGCGGCGGACAGGAGCGCGAGTGGTATCGCGGCATTCCCATCGGCTTCAATGACGTGGCCACCTTCACGCGCCGCTCGAATGCCAACTACATGCAGACGGGGGTGATCTCCGCGCTGCAGCTCGCGAGCATGTTCCCGCAAACGGTGCTCGAGAACTTCTACACCAAGACACGCAACAGCATTGCGGATGGCCGCGCGCGCGCACCGCACGCGTTCCTCATTCCGAAGCAGCGCGACATGACGCGCGTGGCCGAGATGGTGAATCTGCTGCGCGTGCAGCGCATCGAGGTCGGTCAAGCCACCGCGCCGGTGAAGGTGGGGAATACCACCTATCCCGCCGGTTCGTACATCATCAAGCGCGACCAGCCGTATGGGCGCCTTGCCAAGAACCTGCTGGAGCGGCAGGACTACCCCGACGCGCGACTCAGCACCTACGACGACAGCGGCTGGAGCATGGGCTTCGCCATGGGCGTGGACGTGGTGGCGGTGGCCGACACCGGCATCCTCAGCGCGCCGGTCGCGAACGTCGACAAGGTCATCCCGAAGGGCACCCTTTCCGGCAGCGGGGGCAACACCATTGCCGTGGCGCACCTCGGCAGCAACCACATGGTCACGTTCCGGTACCTCCTGCGCCGCATTCCCATGAAGGTGGCCGAGGCGTCGTTCGCCGCCGGCGACACGACCTATCCCGCGGGCTCGTTCCTCATCGATGCCAAGCACGCCAGCAAAGTGCGTGCGCTGGTCGACTCCCTCGGGCTCACGGCCGCGTATCTGTCGCAGGCGCCAACGGTGCGTACGCACGATGCCGATGTGCCGCGCGTGGCGATCTACTCGCAGTGGAGTGGCACGCAGAACCTGGGCTGGTACCGGCTCACCTTCGATGAGTTCAAGGTGCCCTTCGATCTCATCTACAAGGAGCGGGTGCGTCAGGGCAATCTGCGCCGCGACTACGACGTGATGCTCGTGGCCGAGCAGAACCTGTCGAAGAACACCGTGATGCAGGGACCCGCGACGCGTCCGGTGCCGTACAAGAAGGATCCCACGTACCCGTTCCTCGGCATGTATGGCGAAACGGACGACATCACCGGCGGCTTCGGTCAGGCGGGCGTCGACGCTATCGCGGCGTTCCTCGAGGCGGGCGGCACGCTCATCGCCATCGGCGAGAGCGCGCGGCTGCCCATCGAGTTCGGGTGGGCGCGCACCGTGGACAAGCGTCCGGTACCGGGGCTGACGGCGCAGCGCCCGCTGGTGGAGGCCGCCATATCGCGCCCCGGACATCCGGCGTTCTACGGGTTCGGCACGACCACCATTCCGGTGAAGTACGTGGGCGGAACGCCGTTCACGGTGGGCATTGCCGACGAGGGGAACGTGCTGGCGCGCTACGTCGGCGGCGACAAGGCGGTCCTGTCCGGGCTCATGACCGGAGCCGACTCGTTACGGAACCGCCCGTTCGCCGTGGATATCCCGCAGGCCGTGAAGGGGCGGGGGCGTGTCATCCTGTTCGCGAACAACCCGATCTACCGGTGGCAGAACCACGGCGAGTTCAACATGGTGTTCAACAGCCTGATCAACTGGAACGACGTGATCGAGTCGCCGAAGCCCTGAGTCTCGGGACGCCGTCACTCGGAACCCGAACGCAGACCCCGGAACTGGACAGGTTCGGGGGGCGCGTTCGGGTTTTGCGGTTCCGGGGGGCGCACCTCTGGCTGTTCGCCCATTCCAGAGCGGCGATATCACGCGCCTGCGAAGCCCACACGGCGAGGCCTCGGCGAAAGGTCACGAACCGTCTTGGTATTGGTGGTTGTGGATAAAGGCCGGCCCGATTTGTGACACGCACGGGGGCGATCAAAAAGCGCCAACTTCAACAAAATCCAGTGCTTGCGCGGCAGAATCGAACGTGTATTCTAGGGGAGTTGTCGCACCTCCAATCGCTTCGTCCACATTTGCACACGGGTCGGAAGCGCGGTCCACCGAAGCCGGTGGAGCTCGCCGCACCCGACCCGACGAACGCCCGGCTCCCCACCGCCGGCTCGTTCCCGACCTCCACCCCGTGCCCGCCAAGCCCCGTATGGAGCTCCCCCGCATGACCTTCGAGTTCGAAGAGAGCGCTTCCCAGAACGCCCGCATGAAGGTGGTGGGTGTCGGAGGCGGTGGCGGCAACGCCGTGAACCGCATGATCGAGGAGCACCTCGAGGGTGTCGAGTTCATCTCGGTCAACACCGACGCGCAGGCGCTCACGAACTCCAAGGCCGACGTCAAGATTCAGATCGGCAAGAAGCTCACGCGCGGTCTGGGCGCGGGCGCGCGGCCGGAGATCGGTCGGCAGGCCATCGAAGAAAACCGCGAAGACTGCAAGCGCGTCCTCGGCAACGCCGACCTGGTGTTCATCACCTGCGGCATGGGCGGCGGTACCGGCACCGGTGCGGCGCCGGTGGTCTGCCAGCTGGCCCGTGAGGCCGGGGCGCTCACCGTCGGCATCGTCACCCGACCCTTCCTCTTCGAAGGGCGCAAGCGCATGCGGCAGGCCGAAGAGGGGATCGCCGAAATGCGCAAGCACGTGGACACGATGATCATCGTGCCCAACGAGCGCCTGCTTGCCGTCGTGGGCAAGGGCATCCCCTTCCACGAGGCGCTCAAGAAGGCCGACGAAGTGCTGCTGCACGCCACGCAGGGCATCTCGGTGCTCATCAGCGAAACGGGCATGGTGAATGTCGACTTCGCCGACGTCCGCACCGTCATGCAGAACGGCGGGTCGGCGCTCATGGGGACCGGCATTGGTCGCGGCGAGAACCGTGCGGTCGAGGCGGCCCAGCAGGCCATTGCCTCGCCACTGCTCGACAACGTCTCCATCTCCGGCGCCACGGGCGTCCTCGTCAACATCACCGGCGGCGAAGACCTCACCCTCGGCGAAGTGCACCAGATCAACGACATCGTGCACGATGCGGTGGGCGATGATGCCGAAATCATCTTCGGCGCCGTGCATGAGCCCGCCATGATGGGGGAGATCCGGGTCACGGTCATCGCGACCGGTTTTGACCGGTACCTGCAGGGGACCCAGCCGGCCGCCACGGCGGGCAGTGCGTTCAGCCCTTCCGCTCGCCAGCCTGCCGCTGCACATTCCGAGGTGCAGCCCGTTGCCGCCAAGGCTCCCTCCGTTCTGCCGTTCCCCTCCGGGACCCGGTCGCCGGTGAGACCTTCGGTGCCCCCCGCGCGTCCTGCGTGGGAAGGGGCTGTCCCTCGCCCACCGCGGGTCCCGCCTGCGTCCGCATCGCCGAGTGCAGATCTCGACGATATGGAAATCCCGACGTTCATTCGGAGACAGATGGATTGACCACCACGCGAACGCTGCTCGTCGCCGCCGGTTGCCTGGGCATCGGAGCGGCTGTCATCGCGCTGGGACGTCCAGTTCAGGAGCGCCCCGCGGCCAGTGTTCTGGCGGCGGGGCCTCGTGTTTCCGTTGCCGCCCGCTGGCGGCTCAAGGTCGACACCATTCGGCGCGGTGAACCGCTCACCGTGGCCCTCGAGCGTGCCGGTCTCGCCCCCCAGGAAGCGGCCGAGGCGCTCAGCGTGGCCTCGGCACTCGACCCGCGCAAGGTCCGCGCCGGCACCACGATCACCACCAAGGTCGATCCCGATTCAGGGGCGTCCGAGGTGGTCCTGCAGCTGGCCGTCGATCGCGCCGTCCGCTTCACACGGCTCTTCGGACAGCCCTGGGTGGAGCGCGAGGAAACGCTCCAATGGACGACCGATACCGTCGTGGTAGGTGGGGTGGTCACCTCCACGCTCACCGGCGCCTTGGCCGACGGCGCTCAGGCGTTTCCGGAACGCCAGCGCACCGAGTTGGCCTACGCCTTGGCCGATATCCTCGAGTACCGCGTCGATCTCAGCCGCGACCTGCAGAAGAACGACTCCGTCCGCGTGCTCGTCGAGCGACAAACCGCTGAGAACGGGCTCGTTCGGCCGGGAGACATCATTGCGGCCCGCATTACCGTCGACGGCAAACCGGTGGAAACCATGCGCTTCACGCAGGGAAACCGCCCGGCCTATTTCGACGGGGACGGAAAGGCGATGCGCGCCGCGTTCCTGCGCGCGCCGTTGGCCTTCCGCCGCATCTCCAGCGTCTTCGGCCTGCGGCGTCATCCCATTCTTGGCACGCTCCGTCGACACCAGGGCATGGACTACGCCGCCGCCGCCGGAACTCCCGTGCGCGCGCTCGGCAACGGCCGCGTGGCATTCGCCGGCTGGAAGGGGGGCTACGGCAAGACCATCGAAATCCGGCACACCAACGGGTTCGTTACCCGGTACGGTCACCTGCGGGCCATCAACGTGCGTGCCGGACAGTCGGTCAGCATCTCCCAGACCATCGGGCAGGTGGGGAGCACCGGTCTCTCCACCGCGCCGCATCTCCATTTCGAGGTCCTGGTCAATGGGGTGCATCGCGACCCGCGTGTCGCGCTCAAGAATCAGAGCGGCGAGCCGCTCAAGCCAGCACAGCGGCGCGCCTTCGAGCAGCTCAAGGCGCGACTTTTCGCCGAGCTGGAGAATCCAACGCCGCGGCTGGCCGCGCGTCCCATGTCCACGCGCCCCGACGGCGACTGACCACCGAGCACAACGACGGGGCACGGCGTATCTCGTGCACCACGTCGGCGCCGCCGAACGACCGAGCCAGCATGCGGGGCAGAGGAATCGCGATTCTTCTGCCCCGTGCCCATTCTTCGCCGCATGCCCCGCCTGACTCCCCCATGAGCTTCGTTTTGTGATTCGCTGGGTCGTAGCCATTGCGCTTGGCCTGCTGGCGGCCTGGCTCGCGTACGGGCTGCCGCTTCGCGCCGGCAGCACGCACGGTACGGCGCGCCACTGGGGGCTGGCCGCGTTGCGCGCCGCGGCCGTGGCGCTGGTGGCGGCGCTGCTCGTTGGTGCCCCCATGGGGCGGGCCGTACCCCGGGCACCGCTCGTGGCCCTCGACGTGTCCGCGTCGTGGCGACGTGCGGTGGGTGACGAAAGCACCTTCGTGCAGGGATGGCGCCAGGGCGTGGCCGACAGCGCGCGGCGCGCCCAGCCGGCCGACGCCGCCCTCGTGCTGGTGGGCGACTCCCTCCGCGACGCAACCCTCGACGACGTCGCCGCCACGACCCCGCGTGACGGCGCGTCCCGCGTGCGACCGGCCGTCGATCGGGCGGCGTCGCTCGGGCGCAGTCTCGTCCTGGTGACCGATGGCGAAGTCGACGATGCCGACGCTCTCCGCGAAGCTCCGCCGGGGTCGCGAGTGGTACGGCTCACCACGCCGCCGCGACGCGATGTGGCCGTGGCAGAGCTCGTCGTACCATACTCGGCAACGGGTGGCGATACCGTCTCGGCGGCCGTCACGGTGGTCGCGGGCGGCGTGGCCACGGCCGAGGGGGTATTGCGATTGCGCATCGACGGCAGCGAGGCCGCGTCATCCCCGGTCCCGCCGTTGGCTCCGTTTGCCGGCACGCGCCTGACCGTCCCGCTGGTCGTTGCACGCGGCGATCGCGTGGCCGTCGTGCAGGCAATCGTCGAGTCGCCGGGTGACGCGGAAGGGCGTAACGACACGCTCGCCGTGGCCATGGACGTGGGCGACCGGCCGTCGGCCGTCTTCGTGTCCACGGCCCCCGACATCGATGTGCGCGAAGCGCTCACCGTGCTGCGCGGCGCACTCGACGTACCCACCCGCGCCTATTTGCGGTTGGCCCCCAACGTGTGGCGTGTCGAGGGGTCGCTGGCGCCCATTACCGAGGCGGAGGTCAAGGCGCGCGCAGCCACCGCCGGGATGCTGATCGTGCACGGCGATACCGCCTGGCGCCCCGTCGCAGGTGCCGCCACGGCCTCACGCGTGCTGTGGCTCCCCGCGCCCCCCACTCAGGTCGCGCGCGCCGGGGAACTCACACGCACCCCCGAGTGGTATGCGGCGGCGGCCCCGGCCTCTCCGCTCATGGCCGCGTTGGCGGCCTTGCCCTTCGACTCCCTTCCGCCGGTGACGCTCGCGGGGGCGGCGCGCGGAGACGACACGGTGCTCACGATGCGCCTCAGCAAGCGAGGTGAGGCGCAACCGGCCATCGCCACACGGTCGGCCGGTGGCCGGCGCACGGTGGTCGTTTCCGGCTCGGGGTACGCCGGGTGGGCACTGCGCGGTGGCCGCAGCCGCGAGGCCTTCACGGCACTCTGGGGGGCCATCTTCGATTGGGCCTCGGCGGGACGCGGCGATATCCGGGCGGCGCGGCCGGTGCCCGGGGCAACCCGCGCCGGCGATCCCGTATCGTGGCGCCGTGGCGGCGCCGATTCCGTGGTGGTCGTGCGGCTGACCGCCCGCGGCGTGTCACCCCTCCCCGCCGCGCCGGACTCGCTCGTGTTGCGCTTCGGTGCCCGAACCGAAACGGCCACGCCCCCGTTGCCCGCGGCGGTGTACGACGTGGAAACTGCGGGCGGGCGCAGCGTGCTGATTGTGAACGCGGCACGGGAGTGGCTGCCCAAGGCTCCCGCCGTGGCCGCCGGGCCGCTCACCGCCGGTGCGGCCGGGGCCGATACGCCGCGGCTTGCCGACGCCGGCTGGCCGTTCGTGCTGGCGTTGCTCCTGTTGTGTGCCGAGTGGATTGCGCGCCGGTCGTCCGGTCAGCGCTGACTCCCGGCTTTCGACTTACACACCGACGAAGGCATAGAAGCTGATGGCCCGACTGTTCCGCCGTAAGGACGATGTGCCCAAGCGCTCGTTGTGGCAGCGCTTCAAGGATGTCGTCACCACCGACATGTCCGTGCTCTTCCGGGGGGTGGACGAAGGCTCGCTCGAGCAGCTTGAAACGCTGCTCATCGAGAGTGACTTCGGTATCCCCACGTCGCTGGCGCTCGTGGCCGAGGTCGAACGGCGCCACAAGCGGGGCGAGGTCAAGACCGAGCAGGAGTTCCGACGGGCGCTGGCCGACGGCGTGGAAGCGGCGCTCCGCAAGGGAAACAGCGACCCGGCCCTCTGTCTCAACCCCGGCGGCCCCACCGTGCTGCTGGTGATCGGGGTGAACGGGGCCGGCAAGACCACCTTCATCGGCAAGCTCTCGGCGGCCTTCCGTGCGCAGGGAAAGCGGGTGTTGCTCGGGGCTGCCGATACGTTTCGCGCGGGCGCCATCGACCAGTTGCGCGTCTGGGCCGAGCGCTCGGGGGTGGACTTCGTGGGAGGCGCGCCGGGGAGCGACCCGGCGAGTGTCGCCTACGACGCCGTGGATGCCGGCATCACCCGCGGTGTGGACCTGATCATCGTGGATACGGCAGGGCGCCTGCACACGAGTGACGACCTGATGACGGAGCTGCGCAAGATTCACCGGGTGATCGGCAAACGGCTCCCCGACGCGCCGCACGAGATCCTGCTCGTGCTCGATGGCACCATCGGTCAGAACGCGCTGTCGCAGGCGCGCACCTTCTCGGCGGCGGTGCCGGTCACTGGCGTGGTCGTCACCAAGCTCGATGGGACGGCCAAGGGCGGCATCGTCGTGGCCGTGCACGAGGCGCTCAACGTGCCCATCAAGTACGTCGGGCTGGGCGAGCAGATCGGCGATCTCGAGCCCTTCGATGCCGGCGAGTACGCGCGGGAGCTCGTCGAGTCGTGATGTCACGCGGTGACCCGGATGCGGAGGCGCGTCGGCGACGCCCGCCCGCGCGTCCGGCACCACGCCTGACGCTCGACACCCCGGTCACCTACCTCAAAGGGGTCGGACCGGCGCGCGCCGCCAGTCTGGCGCGCATCGGCATCATCACGGCCGGCGACCTGCTGCGCCATGTGCCGCACCGGTACGAAGACGCCACCACCGTCACCCCTATCGCGCAGGCCGAGGTGGGGGCGGACGTCACCGTACTGGGCAAGGTCATTGCGAAGGGTGTGCTCCCCACGCGCAAGGGGCTGCGCGTGTTTCAGGCCGTGGTGCAGGATGCCACGGGAATGCTGGAGATCGCCTGGCCGGGGCAGCCCTTTCTCGATCGCACCATCAACACGAACGACTGGCTGCTGTGCACCGGCCCGGTGCGGTTCTTCCACGGCCGTCGCCTGCAACCGCGGGAGTTCGTCAATCTCGGTCCCGAGGAGGAAGGGACCGGCGAGGGGCGGGTGCTGGCGGTGTATCCCAGCACCGAAGGGCTGTCGGTGCGATTGCTGCGCGCCATGGTGCAGCAGCATCTCGACGCGCTCCTGCCGCTCGTCACCGAGCCGCTGCCGGCCTGGATCCTCGACGCGGCACAGGTCCCGTCGCTGCCTCAGGCGCTGCGCATGGTACACCGGCCTACGAGCGTGGCCGAGGCCGTGCGTGGTCGTGCCCGGCTGGCCTACGAGGAGCTGCTCTGCGTGCAGTTGCTGCATCGCAAGGCCAACCAGGTGGCCCGGGCCGCGCGCAGCGGTCGGGCATTCGAAAATCGCCGGGACCTCACCACCAAGCTGCGGGAGGCGCTTCCGTATACCCTCACGCAGGCGCAGGTGCGCGCCATTCGCGAAATCGTGCACGACATGGAGAGCCCGCGTCGCATGCATCGCCTGCTGCAGGGCGACGTGGGAGCCGGGAAAACCGTGGTGGCGCTCTTCAGCGCGCTGCTGGCCATGGAGAATGGTGCCCAGGTGGCGCTCATGGCTCCCACGGAACTGCTGGCGGAGCAGCACGCTCGGAGCATCGAGCGACTGCTGGCGCCCCTTGGCATTGCCCCGGTGCTGCTGACGGGCCGACAGGGCGCGCGCGAGAGGCGCGCGGCGCTCACGCGACTGGCCAGCCACGAGCCGGTGCTCGCCATCGGCACGCACGCGCTGCTGCAGGACGACGTGACCTTTGCCAACCTCGGGCTCGTGATCATCGACGAACAGCACCGGTTCGGGGTGGAGCAACGCGCCGTCCTCGGCGCCAAGGGCGACGCCCCCGATGTGCTGCTCATGAGCGCCACGCCCATTCCACGGTCGCTGGCACTGACGCTGTACGGTGACCTCGACGTGAGCGTGCTCGACGAACGGCCCCCGGGGCGGCACCCGGTCACGACGGTGGTGCGGCCGGAGACCGGCCGCGCCAAGGTGTTCGAGTTCGCCAACAGCCAGCTCGATGCGGGGCGGCAGGTCTACGTGGTGTATCCCCTGATCGAAACGAGTGAGAAGATCGATCTCAAGGCGGCGACCGTCATGTACGACACCCTCGTGGCGGGCGCCTTCCGCACACGGCGGGTCGCGCTGCTGCACGGACGCCTGGCCGCCGATGCGCGCGACCTCATCATGCGCCGCTTTCGCGACGGCGAGCTCGACGTGCTCGTGGCAACCACCGTGATCGAGGTGGGGATCGACGTGGGGAACGCGACGGTCATGATCATCGAACACCCCGAGCGGTTCGGGTTGTCGCAGCTGCATCAGCTGCGGGGACGGGTGGGGCGCGGGGCCGAGCAGTCGTACTGCGTCCTGCTGGGTGACGTGGGCACCGAGGCCGCGGAGCGCCTGAGTCTGTTTGCCGCCACCGAGGACGGTTTCGAGATTGCCCGCGCCGACCTCAAGCTGCGCGGCATGGGTGATCTCTTCGGGGCCAAGCAGCACGGATTGCCGGCATTCCGCGTGGCCGATCTGCTGCGGGATGAAGCCCTCAACGAAACGGCGAGGCTGGTGGCCGACCGTCTGCTGCGTGATGATCCGGAACTCGAGGCCCCCGCCCATGTGGCGCTTCGCCACCAGCTCACCGTGGGGTATGCCCGCGCCCTCGACTACTTCCGGGTGGGGTAGCGGTGCATACTTCACGCGGCGCAGCCGCCGCGCATTCTCTCGTTCAACCGTCATCCGCCGTCTCCGTGAACACGTCTACCACCCGCATTGCCGATCTGTCGCACCATGTCGGCGCCACGGTCACCGTGCGCGCCTGGGTCACCCATCTGCGCTCCAAGGGGAAGCTGGGCTTCGCCGTCGTGCGCGATGGCACCGGGGTCATGCAGGCAGTGGTGGTGAAGGCCGAGGTCAGTGAGGCGGCCTGGGAGCAGTTCGGGCAGCTCACGCAGGAGTGCAGCGTGCTCCTCACCGGCGACGTGCGCGCCGATGCGCGGGCGCCCGGCGGGTTCGAGATGGGTGTGAAGGAGCTGGGAATCATCGGCACCAGCCCGCTCGATTACCCCATTCAGCCCAAGGAGCACGGCATCGACTTCCTGCTCGACAACCGCACCTTCTGGCTGCGCAGTCAGCGCCAGGTGGCCATCATGCGGGTCCGGCACGAGCTCGAACAGGCGGTGCACGACTTCTTCTACGCGCGCGATTTCATTCGCTGCGATACGCCCATCCTCACGGCGGCCATCGGCGAACGGGCCGGGCTCTTCAGCACCGAGTACTTCGACGAGGGCACGGCCTACCTCGCCCAGACGGGGCAGCTGTATGGCGAGGCGCTCGCCGCGGCGCTCGGCCGCATCTATACCTTCGGCCCCACCTTCCGCGCCGAGAAGAGCAAGACGCGCCGACACCTCACCGAGTTCTGGATGATCGAACCGGAAATGGCGTGGTACGACCAGGACGACAACATGGACCTGCAGGAAGACTTCGTGCGCTATCTCGTGGAGCGGGTGCTCGAGCGGCGGCAGGAAGAACTCAAGGTCCTCGAGCGTGACACCAGCAAGCTCGATTGCGTGTCGCAGCGGTTCGTACGCCTCGATTACGGCGACGCGGTGAAGCTGGCCCAGTCCAAGGGGGCCGACATCACCTGGGGCGACGACCTGGGCGCCCCCGACGAAGCGATGATCGTGGACGAGTACCAGCGCCCCGTCTTCGTGGTGAACTACCCGAAGGAAGCCAAGGCGTTTTACATGAAGGAGAACCCGGCCGATCCGCGCACGGTGCGCTGCGCCGACCTGCTCGCCCCCGAAGGTCGCGGCGAAATCATCGGCGGCTCACAGCGCGAAGACGACTACGACAAGATCCTCGCGCGCCTCACGCACGAGGGGCTGCCCGTGGAGGCCTACGGTTGGTATCTCGACTTGCGCAAGTACGGCACCTTCACCCACTCGGGCTTCGGGCTGGGACTGGAGCGCACGATCGCGTGGATCTGCGGCATCGAGCATATCCGTGAGGTGATCCCGTTCCCGCGGCTGATGGGGCGGATCAAGCCGTAAGCCACACACGCCACTCGGTACCCGAAACT
>Ga0315900_10009170_pt1 | contig 12588 bp, 9 predicted proteins | sample LakEriMetagenome_FD_203521 | JGI IMG/M metagenome (GOLD analysis project Ga0315900, IMG submission 203521) | Freshwater fungal communities from buoy surface, Lake Erie, Ohio, United States - Buoy 12 MA114 | ecosystem: Environmental > Aquatic > Freshwater > Lake > Lake biofilm | place: USA: Lake...
ACGATCCACGGCCCCATGGGGCAGAAGGTGTCGAAGCTCTTGCCCAGGTCCCACTGCTGGTGGCGCATCTGCACGTCGCGCGCCGTCACGTCATTGACGATGGTGTAGCCGAAGACGTGCGACAAGGCTTCGGCTTTGCTGATGTTGCGCCCGCCCTTGCCGATGATGATGGCGAGCTCGGCCTCGTAGTCGATCTGGCTGGACACCGCCGCCCCGGGCAGCCGCACGTCGGTGCCGGTGGCCACCACGCACTCGGGCACCTTGGTAAAGACGATGGGCCAGGCTTGTGGGTCGGCGTTACTGTTTTTGAAGACGGTCTCGCGCAGCTCCTTGGCGTGGGCGTGGTAATTGCGGCCCACGCACCAGACATTGCGCCGGGGCAGCGGGATGGGGGCTTCCAGCTGCACGGCGTCCAGCGACACGGCTGCGCCAGCGGCGGGCGGTGGCGCTTCGCCCTGGGCGGCCCGCTCCACCAGCGGCAGTGCGCCGCGCGCGGCTTCAGCTTCCGTCAGGGCCAGGGGCGTGACGGTGCGGGCCTGGATGTCGACGAGGCCGACGCAACGTTGGCCTTGGTGGAGGTAGGTGGCGATGCGCATGGTCTGCAAACGTGCCGTGGGCCCCGTCGGAGCGCTGCGGCATGGGTAGGTGAAAGAAGCCGCGGATGCTAACCCTGGGTGAATGGCCGACTGTGGCTTTTGGCTAATCGGGGCGCCCCCTGCCCATGCCCTCCCTCAGCCCCAAAATGTTGAGTCGTTATCAGGGTTGTTGCCTCCCGGTACCCCTCAGCCTGCGTGCTCCACACGCAGGGGCGCCCGCACCGACAGCCCTGCACCGAGTTCTGGCTCGTCATCACACTGGAGACTTTCATGAACCGTTCACGCTTCCTCCGCACATTGACCAGCCTGGCCGCCTGCGCATGGGCACTTTCAGGCGGCGCGGCCCTGGCCCAGGAGTGGCCCAGCGCCAAGCCCGTGCGTGTGGTGGTGCCCTTCGCCACGGGCGGCTCCGCCGACGTCTTCGGCCGCATCGTGGCGCAGCGCCTGCAGGAGGCCCTGGGCCAGAGCTTCGTGGTGGAGAACCGCCCCGGTGCCGGCTCCATCATCGGCACCGATGCCGTGGCCAAGAGCGCACCGGACGGCTACACGCTGCTGGTGATGAGCAACACCCACACCGTCAACGAGTCGCTCATCCCGAGCAAGCCCTACCAGCTGATGCGCGACTTCGTGGGCGTGGCGCCTTTGAACGCTTCTGACCTCGTGCTGGTGGCGCGTTCTGGCCTGCCCAATGCGCAACTGGGCGAGATGCTGCGTGCGGCCAAGGCCAAGCCGGACGGCATGACCTACGCCTCCTCCGGCCCCGGCACGCCGTACCACATGGCCGGTGAGCTGCTCAAGGCCATGGCGGGCGTGAAGATCGTGCACGTGCCCTACAAGGGCAGCGCCCAGGCCCGCACCGACGTGCTAGGCGGCCAGGTGGACATGATGTTTGACGCCATTCCCACCATGGTGGAGCAGGTCAAGGCCGGCAAGGTCAAGGCCGTGGCCGTGACAGGCAAGGCCCGCTCGCCGATCCTGCCGGACGTGCCTACCGCCTCCGAGGCGGGCGTGCCGGGCTATGAAGCCACCATATGGCTGGGCATCATGGCGCCCAGGGGCACGCCAGCGGCCATCGTCAACCGGCTGAATGCCGAGATCTCCAAGATCACGGCCAACCCGGAGCTGCGCCGCCAGTGGGCCGCGCAGGGCACGGCGGCCATGTCCATGAACGTGGACGAGTTCACCAAGTACCTCAACGACGACATCGCCAAGTGGTCCAACCTGGTGAAGAGCGCCGGCATCAAGGTGGATTGAGCGCCATGACCACGACGTTGCATTTGCTGTGCGCCGGCGCCGCTCAGGGCCTGGTGACGGCCTTGCAGCCGCGCTTGCTGCAGGAGCTGGGCGCCCAGACCGGCGGCCGCTTCGGCGCCGTGGGCGCGATGAAGGAGGCCTTTGCAGCGGGCGAGCCCTGCGACCTCCTTGTTTCGAGCGACGCCATCGTCACCGCGCTCATCGCTGAAGGTCTGTTGCTGCCCGACAGTCGCATGCCTCTTGGGCGCGTACGCACAGGTGTGGCGGTGCGCTCGGGCTCCACCCACCCTGCGGTGAGCACGCCTGAAGCGCTGGCTGCCGCCCTGCGCGCGGCGGACGTGGTGCACTACCCCGACCCCCAGCGTGCCACTGCCGGCATTCACTTTGCGAAGGTGCTGCGTGAACTGGGCCTGGACGGCGAGCTGCAAGACCGCATCCGCACCTTCCCCAATGGCGCCACGGCCATGCGCGAACTGGCGGCGTCATCGGCGTCAAACCCCATCGGCTGCACACAGGTGACCGAGATCCTGTTCACGCCTGGCGTGGATCTGGTGGGCCTGCTGCCGCCGCAGTTCGAGCTGGCCACCGTCTACACCGCTGCCGTGCCTGCCCGCGCCGCCCAGCCCGCGCTGGCCGCACGCTTCATCGAGATGATGACCGCGCCTGACACCGCCGAGCTGCGCCAGCGCTGCGGCTTCGAAGCCTGACCACGCTTGTTCACCCATTCCCTCGGAGAGACCTCATGCAACGCCGAAGACTCCTCAGTGCCTTGCCAGCCCTGGGCGCCTGCAGCCTGGGCGCGCCCTGGACGGCCGCTTTGGCCCAGGCCTTCCCCAACCGCTCCATCAAGTACATCGTGCCGGTGGCCGCTGGCGGCGGCAGTGACCTGGTGGGCCGCACCGTCACCGAGCGCTGGGGCCGCGCGCTGGGCCAGAGCTTCGTGGTGGAGAACATCGGCGGTGGTGGTGGGGCGATTGCCTGCCAGACCACGGCCAAGGCCGCGCCTGACGGCTACACCCTGCTGCAAGGTTACGTGGCCACGCACGGCACCAGCCCCGCCACCCGCAGCAAGCTGCCCTACGACCCGATCAAGGACTTCACGCCCATCGCGATGATCGGCGCCACGCCCAATGTGCTGGTGGTCAATGCCAGCCTGCCAGTCACGACCATCGGCGAGTTCACGCAATGGCTGAAGAAGAACCCGGGCCGCTCCAGCTACGGCTCGGCCGGCCAGGGCTCGCTCACGCACCTGACGATGGAGCTGTACAAGCAGGCCACCAACACCTTCGCCGTGCACATTCCCTACCGCGGCATCGCCCCAGCCTTCACCGACCTGCTGGCTGGCCAGACGCAGGCGATGTTCCCGGGCCTGGCGGCGGGGCTGCCCCACATCCGCAGCGGCCGTGTGCGCCCCCTGGCCGTCACGGGCAACACCCGGCACCCGGCTCTGAAAGACGTGCCCACCATGATCGAGGCGGGCTTCAAGGGGTTTGATGCGCTGCAGTGGTACGGCGTGGTGGGCCCGGCCGGCATGCCGCCGGCTGTGGTGGCCCGCCTGAACGACAGCCTGGCCTCGGTGCTGACGGGCGGTGACCTCAAGGACAAGCTCGCCGCCGAGGCCGTGGAGCCCTGGCCCATGAAGCCGGAAGCCTTCGGCCAGTTCATCCGCGAGGACATCGCGCGCTGGACCAAGGTGGCCAAGGACCGCAAGATCGACCTGGACGCCTGAGCGCCTCCCCGGGCTTAGCGCCCTCGTCGCTACTTCACCTCCTCACGACTCTCACAGACTGTCCCGCATGGCCCGCAACACCCAGGTCGCTGCCGACCATAACGCCCCGCCCATCACCCGCATCCTGGCCGAGTTTGTCGCCCAGCACCCCTCCCGGGGCTGGAGCGATGCGGTGGACCACGAGGCGCACCGGACCTTCCTCAACTGGCTGGGTTGCGCCGTGGGCGCCTCGCACCACGAGTCTGTGGGCGCGGCCCTGGCCGCCGTGCAGATGCTGCAACCGGCACCGCAGGCCACCGTGCTGGGCCGCGCCGAGCGTGTGGACATGGCGAGTGCCGCGCTGGTCAACGGCATCTCCTCCCACACCTTTGACTTCGACGACACGCACCTCAAGACCATCATCCACCCCGCAGGCCCTGTGGCCTCGGCCCTGCTGGCACTGGCGGAAGTGACGGGCGCCAGCGGCCGCGCATTGATCGACGCGCTGGTGCTGGGCATTGACGTCTCTTGCCGCGTGGGCAACGCGATGTACCCCGAGCACTACGACCGCGGCTGGCACATCACCGGCTCCACCGGCACGCTGGGCGCAGCGGCCGCCTGCGCGCGCCTGCTGGGGCTGGACGTGGAGCGCACGCAGATGGCGCTGGGCATTGCCGCCTCGCAGCCCGTAGGCCTGCGCGAGCAGTTTGGCTCCATGACCAAGCCGCTGCACCCGGGGGCGGCGGCGCGCGCCGGGCTGATGTCGGCGCTGATGGCGCAGCACGGCTACACCGCCAGCCCTCGCGCACTGGAAGCCCCACGCGGCCTGATGCAGGTGGTGTCCACCAAGAACGACTGGCGCGAGATCACCGGTGAGCTGGGCCAGCGTTTCGAGATTTCCTTCAACGCCTACAAGCCCTTTGCCTGCGGCATCGTGGTGCACCCGGGCATCGACGCGTGCGCGCAGTTGCGTGCGCGCGGTGTGAAGCCTGAAGATGTGGAGCGTATCGAGCTCAAGGTGCACTCGCTGGTGCTGGAGTTGTGCGGCAAGAAGGAGCCGGCCGATGGCCTGCAGGCCAAGTTCAGCATCTACCACGGCTGTGCGGCGGGCTTGACGTTTGGCCGCGCCGGCGAGGGCGAGTACGCCGACGAGGTGGTGACGAGCACGGCGATGGTGGACCTGCGCCGCAGGGTGGTGGCCACGGTGGATGACGCCATTGCCGAAGAGCAGGTGGACGTGACCGCCGTGCTGCGCGACGGCCGGCGCGAGCATGTCTTCATCGAGCACGCGATTGGCTCGCTGCAGCGGCCCATGAGCGACGCCGATCTAGAAGCCAAGTTCCACGGCCAGGCCGACGAGGTGCTGGGTGCGGAGCGTGTGCAGTCCCTGATTCAGGCCTGCTGGGGTGTGGGTACGGCCCCGGATTTGCGCACCGTGGTGGAAAGGGGCCGCGCATGAAACTTCTCAATCGTCGTTCTCTGGGGCGCCAGGCCTTATCAGCCGCGGCGGCCACGGGCTTGGGCATCAGCATGGTCTTGCCGGGATTGGCCTTGGCGCAGGCGCAGGACTACCCCAACAAGCCCATCAAGATCATCGTGCCCTTCTCGCCTGGCGGTGCGGTGGACGGCCCTATTCGCGCCATCGCCGGTGATTTGTCCAAGCGCCTGAAGCAGCAGGTCATCATCGAGAACCGGCCGGGCGCAGGGGCCACCATCGGCTCCGAGGCCGTGGCCAAGGCCCCGCCGGACGGCTACACCCTGCTGCTGGCCTCGCAGACCAACGCCATCAGCGCGAGCCTGTACCCCAGGCTCAACTTCAACCCTATCGATGACTTCATCGGGATCTCGCTGCTGGGGCGTGAGCCGGGTGCGCTGGTGGTGCACCCTTCGCTGCCTGTGAAGAACGTGGCCGAGCTCATCGCGCTGGCCAAGGACAAGCCGGGGCAGATCAACTACGCCTCCTCGGGCAACGGCAGCGGCCAGCACCTCTTCATGGCCATGTTCGCGTCCATGGCGGGCATCAAGCTCACCCACGTGCCCTACAAGGGCAGCGGACAGGCCACCACCGACCTGCTGGCTGGCACGGTGCCGCTGTCGTTCCCCGGTACCAACGGGATGATGAAGCACATCAAGGGCGGCAAGCTCAAGGTGCTGGCCACCTCGGGCGTGAGGCGATCCACCCAGCTGCCCGACGTGCCCACCCTGGACGAGGCAGGCTTGAAGGGCTACTCGGCCTATGTGTGGATGGGGCTGTTGGCACCCAAGGGCACGCCCATGGCCATCGTGGACAAATTGCAGCGCGAGTTCAAGGCCTCGCTGGCCTCCGCCGAGGTGGTGGCCTTCATGAACGAGGCCGGCATCGAGACCGTGGGCTCCAGCCCAGGCGAGATGGACGCCTACTTACGCGAGGAGCGCGACCGCTGGGCGCGCATCGTCAAGGAGACCGGGGCCAAGGTGGATTGAGCGCCTGAGCCCTTTGACCCGATTTCACAGCCATCCTTTCTTTCCATTCGAGAAGACGACATGACCCAAGTCACCGGCCAGGAACACTGGACCACCAAGAAGACCGCCGACGGCGATGTGAAGCTGTTTCTGTGGGAGAAGTACGTGGGCAGCCCCGAGGGCAAGCCCGCGGTGCTGTGGGTGCACGGCTCATCCATGGCCTCCACGCCCACGTTTGACCTGACCGTGCCCGGCCGGCCGGATTCCTCCGTGATGGACTGGTTTGCGGAGCGGGGCTTCGTGTGCTGGTGCGTTGACATGGAGGGCTATGGCCGCAGCAGCAAGCACCGCGACATCTTCTGCGACATCTCCAATGGCGCTGATGACCTGACCGCTGCCACCGACTACATCCGCGCCACGCGCGGCATCGAGAGCTTCCTCACCTACGGCATCTCCTCGGGCGCGCTGCGCGCCGCGCTGTTCGCGCAGCGTCATCCCAGCCGCGTGAGCCGCCTGGCGCTGGATGCCTTCGTCTGGACGGGTGAGGGTGCCCCCACCTTGGCGCAGCGCCGCAAGAAGCTGCCCGAGTTCACCGCCAACAAACGCCGGCCCATCGACCGCGCCTTCGTCTACTCGATCTTCGAGCGCGACCACCCGGACTGTGCCGAGAAGCGCGTGGTGGACGCCTTCGCCGACGCCATCCTGGCGCTGGACGACTCCATGCCCAACGGCACCTACATCGACATGTGCTCCAAGCTGCCGGTGGTGGACCCCGAGAAGATCACCGTGCCCACGCTGGTGCTGCGCGGCCAGTTCGACGGCATCGCCGCCATGGACGACCTGATCGAGTTCTTCAAGCGCCTGCCCTCGCCCGACAAGCAGTTCACCGTGATGAACGGCATCTCGCACGCGAGCTTCCAGCAGAAGAACTACCAGATGGTCTACCAGATCCTGCACGCCTACTTCACCCAGCCCAAGCCGGCGTACACGAGCGACGGGCATTGAGAGCCTGTGAAATATCCCCGCACACCCGCTCGTTCGCCCCAAGCGGCGCCGCTCGTCGTTACAAATGCTCGCCGTAGCCCGAGCTACGGCTGTGCTTTGCGCCTAGATCGGCACCGTTTGGAACGCCCGCTCGGGCGCGCCGGAATACTTCACAGGCTCTGAGGCTGTTCAGATCGCTCTGAAGACCGCGTCCAAGAAAACCCGGTTGTCACCTTCTTGCGCCGGCCCGATCATCGGTGCCGCAGCAGAAGGAGAGTGATCATGATCGACCGTAGAACTGCATTGGTGGCCGCCTTGGGCGCGGCCGTGGCGCCGACATTGCAGGCCCAGGCGCAGGGCACGTTTCCAAGTCGGATGATCCGCATCGTGCCTTTCGGTACGGCAGGCGGGCCGATCGACACCCTGGCACGCGCCTATGCGGAGAAGCTGCAGGCCCGTTTTGGTCAGACCGTCATCGTGGAGGCCAAGCCGGGGGCCAGCGGCATCATCGCCGCCGATTTCGTGGCCAAGGCGCCGGCCGACGGACACACGGTGCTGTTCACCATGCCGCTGACCCACATCAACGTGCCCATCCTTCAGCCCAAGGTGCCCTACGACCCGGTGCGCGATTTCACCCCACTGTCCATCGTGGCCACGGGCGGGCCCATGATCGTCACCCGGGCCGACGCGCCCTATGCCGACGTGCAGGGGTTGGTGGACTTTGCCAAGCGGGCCAACCGTCCGCTGACCTACGGCACCTGGGGCATCGGCAGTTCGGCACATCTGTTCGGCGAGTTGCTCAAACGCCAGACCGGCGCGGCGCTCACCCACGTGCCGTACAGGGCCGAGGCACAGGTGCACGGTGACCTGTTCGGCGGCGGGCTGGACTTTGCCTGGGCCAACCCGTCCACGGCGCGCGGCCACGTGCAGGCCGGCAAGATGAAGGTGCTGGCCATCGCTGGCAGCCGCCGCGTCTCTGCCTTGCCGCAGGTGAGCACTTTCACGGAACAGGGGTGGAAGGGCTTTGACGTGGACAGCTGGATCGGCATCTACGGGCCGGCCCGTCTGAGCGCAGAGGCGCAGGCGGCCTGGGTGGCGGCGCTGCGCGAGACCACCGCCCTGCCGGACGTGGCGCAGCGCCTCACGGCTTTCGGCTTTGAACCCCTGGGCAGCACACCGGCGCAGTTTGCCGAGCGGGTGCAGGCCGACACCCCCAGGGTGGCCGAGCTGATCAGGGCGGCGGGCGTCACGGCCGACTGAACCCAACGTGGCCCGCCCCCGGGCGAGGTGCTACCGGCCGCCCGCATTGATCCCTTTTCCAGGAGCTCCGCGCCATGAACGCACCTGACCGCCCTTTCGAACCCGGGCCGGACACCGGCACTGCCTACGGCCGCCCGGCGCCGACCTACCGCGCCGAGTTGACCGAGGTGGGCCCGGGCAAGCCCATGGGCGAGTTGCTGCGGCGCTATTGGCACCCCATCGGCCTGAGCAGCGACGCCGGCACCACGCCCCGCAAGGTGCGGGTGTTGGGCGAGGACTTGATCCTGTTTCGCGACGGGGCTGGCCGCCCGGGCCTGGTCTACCCGCACTGCACGCACCGCGGCACCTCGCTGTACTACGGCAAGGTGGAGGAACGCGGCATCCGCTGCTGTTACCACGGCTGGCTGTTCGACGTGCAGGGCCATTGCCTGGAGCAGCCGTGTGAGCCCGAGGGCGGCACGTCCCGCGGCCGGCGGCGTCAGCCTTGGTACCCGGTGCAGGAGCTCTACGGCTTGGTCTGGGCCTACATGGGCCCGCCCGAGCGCAAGCCGGTGCTGCCGCGCTACGAGTGCCTGGACGTACTGGACGGGGGCGAGTTCCTGGAGGCGGATGACAGCAGCATAGGCGGCGGTGGGCCGCCCATCATTCCTTGTAACTGGCTGCAGCACTACGAGAACCTGGTGGACCCGTTCCATGTGGTGATCCTGCACTCCGCCTTCAGCGGCACGCAGTTCGTGCCCGAGATGGCGGTGATGCCCCAGGTGCGCTGGGAAGCCTATAAGCACGGCGTGCGCACGGTGTCGCACCGCACGCTGCCCGACGGGCGCACCTTGCGGCGCATCAGCGAGGCCGGCCTGCCCACGCTGCGCGTGATCCCCAGCCCGCGCCTGGGCCGCTTCGGCCGGGTGGAGTCGCTGGGCTGGGTGCTGCCCATCGACGACCACCACTTCCGCATCTACGTGGTGGGCCGCGTGCGCGAGGTGGGCGAGTTGCGGGCCATGCGCACGCGCATGAACGGCAAGCTGTGGGAAGAGATGACCGAGGCCGAACATCGTGACCACCCCAACGACGTGGAGGCCATGGTCAGCCAGGGCGTGATCGCCCACCACTCCGAGGAGCACCTGGTCACCAGCGACAAGGGCATCGTGCTGCTGCGCCGCCTGCTGGAGCAGCAACTGGCCGCCGTGCGCGAGGGCCGTGACCCAGCTGGCGTCAGCTTCGACCCGAAGGCCCCACCCGTGGTGTTTCAGGCGGGGAATTGGCTGGAAGGGGCTGCGGGAGTGCAGCCGGCTTGAGCCTGCGGGGGGCAGCTTTCCCTGGCAAGTCTGCGCTCACTGAGGTGCGTTTCAGCGCCCCACCGGCGGCACCAGCGCCGCGTGCTCGGCCAGCCAGCGCTCGGCCTTGCCGCCATCGGCCTCTGCGGGGTGGAAGTCGGGCGCGGTGTAGCGCCGCCAGCCGCGCCACTGGGTACGCGCCAAGCCCCGCGGGCCGAACAGGGTGCGCCAGGCGCTGGCCCAGGTGGAGGCGTGGTGCCAGGTGCCGTCGCGCCAGAGGTTGTGCAGGGTCTGGCGCAGCACATCCGTGGCGAAGTGCCAGCTGGCCAGCCGGTAAAGGCGCAGCCGCCAGGCCTCGTTACCGCCGAGTGCGCGGTAGAGGTCGAAGGCGGTGCAGCGGTGCTCGTTCTCCTCGCTGGCGTGCCACAGCCACATGTCGCGCAGGCGAGGCTCGGCGCCTTCCAGGGCCTCGGGGTGCGACAGCAGGTGCTCCGACAGCAAGGCGGTGAGGTGCTCGGTGGCCGCGGTCACCGCCAGCCAGGCCCGCGGCTCGTGGCCCGCCAGCTTTTCCAGACGCTTCAGGCGCTTGTGGATGCGCGGCTCCCAGTGGTTGACCAAGCCCTGCTGCTGCAGGTGGGCGTTGAACAACTGGTGGATGCGCCGGTGTGTGGCCTCTTGCCCGATGAAGCCCCGCGCCTCGGCCTCGAAGCGCTCGCGCTCGGGGCCTTCCAGGCGCGCCAGACCGCGCTTCACTGAGTCGATGAAGAACTGCTCCCCTGCCGGAAAGCTCATGGACAGCGCGTTGAACAAGGCGGTGCGAAAGGCATCGCCCCCGTTCCAGTGGCGCGGCAGCGGGGTCTTCAGGTCCACCAGCAGGCGGCGGATGACGAGGTCGGTCATGGTGGGCCGATTGTGCGGGCGCCGCATACTGTGCGCTTGACGATGGCCCATGTCCCTGCAGGGGCCTTGCCCACCTCTTGAGGCTCAGCCCACCCGCCCTGCCCATGTCCCGCCTGCACTCCCATCGCGACCGGCCCGTTCACCTGGGCGTGCTGCCCACCGAACGCCTGCGGCGAGACCCTGACGCGCTGCCGCAACCGGCCGTGCAGCCAAGCGACGGTTTTGGCACGGGTGACCACGCGGTATCAGGCAGCGTTCCCGAGTACCGTCGCTTGTTGACCCTTCTGCTCGACGGTGCCGTGGCGCCGGCCCGCGCGCCCATCCCGGATGACCTGGTGGCGCGCCAGCAGCACCTGAAGGCCGCGGCCTACTTCTTGGACGCGACGTTGGCGGGGGTGTGTCGCCTGCATGCTGCCGAAGGGGAGGCGGCACGGGGCTCTGCGTCGGGCCCTGCAGGCATGGCGTCCGCCGAATCGTCGCCTTCCACGCAGCAGGCGCCCTTACCGATGTCGGGCTCTGTGCCCACCGCCACCCCTGCATCTTCCACGACCACCCACACCCCCATTCACACCCACGCCCTGGTCTTCCTCGTCGAGTTCGGCCGCGAGCCGGCCGAAGGTGAGCCTGGCGATGCCTGGGTCCGGGGCAGCAACGTCGAGCGTACCGATCTGCGCTGCGCCGAGGTGGCGGCTGTGCTGGCGGGCTACCTGCGCACGCTGGGCTGGCACGCCCGGGGCCATGTGGCGGGTGACACCACGCTGGACCTGCCCGCGCTGGCCCAGCGCGCCGGTGTGGCGCGGAACGTGGACGGGGTGCTGCAGATGCCGTTCTCGCGCCGCGGCTTTCGCATTGGGGTGGTCACCACCGATCTGGACATCGCCTGCGACGCGCCCATCGCCGCCGACGCATCCTTGGACTGGCCCGACGCCGAGGCCTGGCTGGGAGTGGGCGGCACGCGGCCGGGTTTCGAGGACGATGACCTGGCGCAGCGGCCCGTGCACCTGGGGCGCTGGCCCATGGAGTGCATCCGCCGCGTGGCGCAGCCCACCACCATGATCGACCGCACGCGTATCCAGCGCGTGCCCAAGCGCGCCGACCTGTTCACCCGCGCCCTGGCCGGTGACCTGGGCCCGCGCGCGCAGCAGGAGCGCAGCCGCTTTGCGATCAAGCATCCGCTGGCCTTGGCCATGACACCGCTCATCCGGGGGCTGGTGCCACTCCAAGGCCCGCGCGAAAAGCTGCAGCCCACGGGCTGGGGTGGGGACTTGTCCGACCCCCTGCGCAACGCGCAGTCCCTCAAGGCGCTGGGGCACTTCCTGGGGGCCGACTTCGTGGGCATTTGCGAGGCCGAACCCTGGATGTGGTACTCCCATGATGAGGTCGAGGGCCGCCCCATCGAGCCTTACCACCGGTTTGCGGTGGTGATGCTGATCGACCAAGGTTTCGAGACCATGGAAGGCGCCTCGGGCGACGACTGGATCTCGGGCGCGCAGTCCATGCGCGCCTACCTGCGCGGCGCGCTGATTGCCGGCCTCATGGCCGCGCACGTGCGGCGCATGGGCTTTGGTGCGCGGGCGCACTCCAACGCCCACTCCGAGGTGCTGCACCTGCCCGCCGTGCTGATGGCGGGTCTGGGCGAACTCTCGCGCATTGGCGAATTGGTGCTCAACCCCTTCATCGGCCCGCGCTCGAAGTCGGTGGTCTTCACCACCGACCTGCCGCTGCAGGTGGACCAGCCCATCGACTTCGGCCTGCAAGACACCTGCGCGCAGTGCCTGAAGTGCGCGCGTGAGTGCCCTTGCAACGCCATCCCCTTCGGCCCCAAGACCGTCTTCAACGGCTACGAGATCTGGAAGCCCGACGTGGAGAAGTGCGGCAAGTACCGCCTGACCAACATGAAGGGCTCGGCCTGCGGGCGCTGCATGAAGACCTGCCCCTTCAACCGAGAGGATCTGGTGGAGTCCGACCGCCTGCTGTGGCTGGCCATCGAGCATCCCGAGAGCCGCCGCCACCTCATCGACCACGACGACCGCACGGGCAGCGGCCAGCGCAACCCCGTCAAGCGCTGGTGGTGGGACCTGGAGATGGTGGACGGCGCGGCACAGGCGCCCGTGGCAGGTGTGAACGAGCGTGACCTGGAACCCGGGCGCGAGGCCCGCCTGGCGCCGGC
>Ga0315900_10009171_pt1 | contig 12586 bp, 7 predicted proteins | sample LakEriMetagenome_FD_203521 | JGI IMG/M metagenome (GOLD analysis project Ga0315900, IMG submission 203521) | Freshwater fungal communities from buoy surface, Lake Erie, Ohio, United States - Buoy 12 MA114 | ecosystem: Environmental > Aquatic > Freshwater > Lake > Lake biofilm | place: USA: Lake...
TCTTGCAACGCCCTGATAATTGATAACGTATGGGCTTTGCGATAATGCCGATAAACTGATCAATAAAAGAGCTATAGAATATAATTTTTTCATTTTAAATACATTGCTTTAGTAAATATAGACCATTTTTGGCATTCTCTAAAATCATAATAATACTTACCTTTGTTAAATGTGTTTGCATGGAAAAGCCCATTTTCATCGTGATACTAGTTTTGAAAACAGTCATTTACTAAAGTAAACTCCTTGATTTTCAAAACTGCGTATGTCTCGAAACTGGACTTTTCGATCCAAACACAGAGTTATTATTCACATATTAATTTAAAAAGCATATTATGCAACAAGCTTATATCATTAACGGAGTAAGAACAGCAGTAGGGAACTTTGGTGGAACATTGGCCCCGGTAAGAACAGATGATCTTGCAGCCTTTGTTTTAAAGGAATTAATGGAACGCAACAAAAATGTTAATTTCAACGAAGTTGGTGATGTTATTTTTGGCTGTGCAAATCAAGCCGGAGAAGATAATCGCAACGTTGCGCGCATGTCGTTGTTACTTGCCGGATTGCCAATTACAGTGCCCGGTGTTACCGTTAACCGTTTATGCGCTTCAGGATTAAGCGCAGCCATTGATGCCGCAAGAGCAATTCAAGTGGGTGATGAACATTTAATGATCGCAGGTGGTGTAGAAAATATGACACGTGGTCCTTTAGTGATGAGCAAAGCTTCGGGTGCATATGGAAGAGACCAACAACTATTTGATAGTAGTTTTGGATGGCGCTTTATTAATCCAAAAATGAAAGAATTATTTGGTGTGGATGCCATGGGCGAAACTGCAGAGAATGTTGCGGAGAAATACAAGATATCTAAAGCAGATCAAGATAAGTTTGCATTTTGGAGTCAACAAAAAGCAGCAAAAGCTCAAAGCGAAGGAAGATTTACAAAAGAAATTGCAAGCTTAAGCATTCCACAAAAAAAAGGAGACCCAATTCTATTTGCAAATGATGAGTTCATCAAACCAAAAACAACATTAGAAGGTTTAGCAGGTTTAAAACCATCGTTTAAAAAAGATGGAAGTGTAACCGCAGGAAATGCTAGTGGATTGAATGATGGCGCTGCGGCATTATTAATTGCAAGTGAACAAGGAATAAAAACACATGGCTTAAAACCTTTAGCGCGCATCGTTTCAAGCGCTGTTGTAGGTGTTGAACCTCGCATCATGGGCATTGGCCCGGTAGAAGCGGCCAACAAAGCATTAAAACGTGCAGGACTTACCTTTAAAGATATTGACGTAATTGAATTGAATGAGGCATTTGCAGCGCAAGCATTAGCATGCACACGCGCGTGGGGATTAGCAGATAATGACGAGCGTCTTAATCCAAACGGAGGTGCTATTGCTATTGGTCATCCTTTAGGAATGACAGGTGCAAGGATTTTGTTATCCGCTGCACTACAACTAAACATCACAAACAAAAAATACGCTTTAGTTACCATGTGTATTGGTGTTGGTCAAGGATACGCTGCTATTATTGAAAGAGCTTAGTATGCAAAAGCTGCGTTCATTAATATCAGTTATTTCACTTCTATTCTTTTCGAATACAATTTTATCTCAAAATAAGATCAATGTTTTGCCGATAAATATCTCTCAGATCCCTAAAGAAATTAAATACAGCGGCACTTTTAAAGCGGCTGCAAAGTGGACGGAAACATCCGTAGAACATATTGCAATTATCAGCGAAAGTGAAGAATCCAAAAAAAACAATACTGAAGCTGATATGGAAGAAAAAAGTAAACAACTATTTTGTGTTTGCTATTCCATCAAAAAAGACAGTGTGATTCAAAAATGGAAAGTGTTCGATCAAATAACTAACTGTCCGTTTGATATTACAGTTTCATTTATTCAAAACGCTTTTCAAGTAACCGACCTAAATAATAATGGTATTGCTGAAGTTTGGATGATGTACAAAGTGGTTTGTCGAAGTGATGTGAGTCCTTGCGACATGAAGATCATCATGTACGAAGGGCAAAAAAAGTTTGCGATGCGTGGGCAGAACAAAGTTAAAATGACAGAAACAGAATATTTTGGTGGAGAATATAAATTTGATCCCTCGTTTAATGAAGGGCCAAAAGTCTTCAGAGATCATGCACTGAAACTTTGGAACAAGAATATTTTAGAAAATTGGGAGAATTAACATCCTCTCCTAATTTTTTAATTTACTACTTCCACTCCGGCAAACGACCATACGTAGCAGGCATTTTTAACGCTTCTGCTTTAGTTTCGATCTGCTCAGTGAGCGTTTTCAATTCTTTTATTTTAGCATAGTGCGTTCCAAATAAAGACTTTAATTCAGCGAACTTTGCCTCCATATCACCGGTACTTCCATAAGTTTGTGACCAAGTGTAATATACCATTTGCTCCATATCACCAACAAAACCAGGTGATGTTTCAAACTCACGGCTTGCTAAACTACCATCGCCATTTAATTTAAGATCTAATTCTATTTGAAGTTTTTCAAAATCAGAAATATCTTTCTTTAACGCTAAGGCATTACTGTTTGACTGATTCAATCCGGCTTTTAAATATTTGATCCTATTTTTTAAATGCCCAAGGTAATCGCTCGATCCAAGTACAACACGTCTAAATTCTGCGATCTCTTTATTTAAAGCATTTTGTTTTTGCTGATCTTTTGGAGATAATCCATAATTGTTCAAGGTTCTAATAGTAAATGCTGATTTATCAGTCACGTTGTCCACTTTATCATTTACAACTTTAACGATCTGTGCAAAATATTTTCCCGGCACTGCCATTGCGCCTTTGTCTGCTTCATAATATGGATTGTCAAGATCAGGCGTATTAAAATTGATCGGCGCAGTGATCTCATATCTGCCATCCCAAATGGCTTGCTGCATGCCTTTTGTATAATCAACCTTTATCTTTCTAACTTCATTATTTTGCTCATCGCTAATAACTAAATACATTAAAGGCGCTTGCTCATTATCTTCCAATCTTAAACTATCAGCACTTGGATAATAAACTGGTAAATTCTTTTTGATCTTTTCCTTTTCAGATTCTTTACGTTTATCCTTTATTGATTTATACTCTTCATTTAAATGAAAATTAAATACGGTTCCCACCGGAGGATTCTTCACGCAATAAAATGATTCACCTTGAAATGATTTTCCTTTGTGACCGTAAGGTTGTGATTCAACAAACACTAAACCATCGTTAATTGTAAATATTGTGTTCTTGGTAAGATCTTGTTCTTTTATAGTTTGTAGAAGTGAGTAATTATCGATCACATAAAATCCTCTTCCAAATGTTGCCACTACAAGATCATTCGCCTCTTTTTGAATAGCTATATCGCGAATAGAGATACTCGCCGGCATTCCTCCTGTGAATTTTACCCACGACTTTCCTCCATTCATTGTAAAATAAAATCCAAACTCAGTTCCACAAAATAATAAATTAGGATTTTTATAGTCTTCAGCAATACAATAAACTGATCCTTTCTCAGGCAAATTAGAAGCAATGCTTGTCCAAGTTTTACCTTTATCCGAACTCTTTAATAGATATGGTTTAAAATCTCCCTGACGTAAATTATTGAATGCTGCATACACCGTGTACTCGTTATATTGAGATGCAACAATGTATTGCACAAAAGTTCCAATGGTGTAGCCTCCTAATTTTAATTCAGGAACGCCGGCAAACTTATCTATTTTGGTCCAGCTTGTACCACCATTATCTGTTACATGAATTAATCCGTCATCTGTTCCTGCATAAATTAAATTTTCATTCTTTGGAGATTCACACAAGGACACTATATTTCCGAACAAAGAAGTGGATTGGTTTTTTGCAACCGCATCCATGCTCCACACTTTACCCATTACCGGTAATTTATTTCTATCAATGCCGCGGGTTAGATCAGGACTAATTGCTTTCCAGGAATCTCCACGATCATTACTTCTAAAGATCTTATTCGCCGCGAAATAAATTCGCTTGTGATCAAAATTACTGATCATTAATGGCGAATCCCAATTCCATCTAAAGGCCGGCTCCCCTTGTTTTTCGGTTGGCTTGATAGAAACCTGCTCACCTGTTTTTCTATCAAAACGAATTAATCCTCCATATTGCCATTCACTGTAAACAATATTTGGATCAACAGGGTCAACTCTACTTTGAAAACCATCACCACCAACTGTTACAAACCAATCGGCATTTGTTACACCTGTTGCACTAATGTTGCGCGATGGTCCGCCTAATGTATTATTATCTTGTGTTCCACCATATATATAATAAAATGGCTTACTGTTATCGGTACATACTCTATAAAATTGTGTGATAGGTAAGTTCGATTTGAAATTCCAAGTTTTAGCTCCATCAAATGATTCATACAACCCACCGTCGCACCCCATCAACACATGATCTGTATTATCTGCAAACACATGTATGGCATGATTATCTACATGTTTATTTTTTTCTCCAAGTGGAGCAAAATTCTTTCCGCCATCTTTTGAAACCATGGCGTAAGTATCCATTGAATATATTATGTTATCATCAGTTGGGTCAACACAAATTTCTTGATAATAATTTCCTGCCGTGCTCCAATCACTTTGCTTGCTCCAACTTGCGCCTCTATCATCACTTTTATAAAATCCTTTGCCTTCTGTAGCTTCTACGATCGCGTAAATTAGATCCGAACTTTTTTTAGACATAGCAATGGATATTCTTCCCAAATCATTTGCAGGCAATCCATTGGTTAATTTATTCCAAGTTGTTCCACCATCTGTACTTTTATAAATAGCGCTTTCCGGACCACCACTAATATAAGTCCACTCATGTCTTCTACGTTGATGCGCAGTTGCGTAAATTACATTTGGGTTCAATTGATCAATATGAACTTCATTAAAACCGGTGTTCTCACTAACGGTTAATACATTCTTCCAAGTTTTTCCACCATCAGTGGTTTTATAGATACCTCTTTCACCACCTGCACTCCAAAGCGGACCATAAGCCGCCACATAAACGATATCTGAATTTTTTGGATCGATGGCCACCATTCCAATATGTTCTGATTTGGTAAGACCAACATTCTTAAAAGATTTTCCACCATCTTCACTTTTGTAAATTCCATCACCGTATGCAACACTGCGTTGATTGTTATTCTCTCCACTTCCCACCCAAACTATATTTGGATTTTGCTCATCTATTGCTAAACAACCAATGGAGTAAACCGAAGCATTATCAAAAATTGGTTCAAAACTTGTACCCGCATTCACAGTTTTAAAAACACCTCCACAAGCGCTTGCTATATACCACACATTTTTATTACGTGGATGAACTTTAATATCAATTATTCTTCCAGATGTTACAGCAGGCCCAATATTTCTCCATTTTAAAACCGAATAGGTTGATTCGTTTTCAATAGGTTTCTTTTCTTCAGGCTTTTTATCTTCTTTTACTTTTTGAGCGGATAGATCCACCGAAATAAACAATACTGTTGCAATAACTAGAAATGATCTTTTCATATGAAAATTTTTGATGAACAAAACTAAGATTAATTAGTTATAAAGCAAAGCCGTTTAATGTGAGTTATTTACCTTTAGTACTCCCACAATTCGTAGTCGAGAGCGGTATTTTCCATGCGATAAGTAGGGGATTGCTTTCCATCAGATAAACGGTATACTTCCTCCGCAACATAGCGTTGCAATTCAGACAAACTCACTTTTTTATCAAAATTCTTGTCGGCTTTATAATTGGTCACACCTTCCAATAAACAATGTGTGAACAATCCATTATTCCATTTCTCACCCTCAAACGCTGCCTCTGTTCCGCCTGCCGACGAAATAATTGTTGCACCTGAATTTTGTCTAAGATCAGAGAAAATTGTTTTCGACATTTCTAAAGCGGTAGATTGTGCGAAGGTTGTATAAATAGTTTTTGAAGCACGCGTTGTATCTTTGCCGGAATTTTCCTCGTCAGAATTGTAAATTGTTTCTTCATCAACCTCTCCGCTAAAGCATGCATCAATGAACATCAATTTCCGAATGGGCTTCATGTCTTTGAATAAGGTTTCAAAAGACTTATAAGCAACTGAATTAATTTTAGGGTCGGTGAAATCGGTATAGTATGTTGGGAAATAATACGTCAGATCATCATCCAAATAACCGTGGCCCGCAAAAAATATCATCACCACATCGTTGATACTAGCTTTTGAAAAGAAATTCTTAAGCGTATTCATGGAGTCAACGCTAAAGGCTTGATTGTACATTTTTTTGATCTCCACTTTTCCAAATGACTTGGAGTTTGACATGGCATTAGACATATCGGTTGCGTCTTTAACCGCGTAAGAAAGATCATACTTGTTGTTCTTAAATTTTTCACTTGCAATAACTACTAGATACAAGTTTGGTTTCACAATTGTAATATTGTTGTAAAAGCGAGTTATGCGTGGGCTTTCGTAACCCGCCTCATCTTTAATAATGAACTCGTAACGATTAATACCTGATGAAGTTTCGATCACAAATGATTTGTCAAATTTATTCTTTTGATCCTCGCTTATTTTTTCACTGTAAACCAGAGTTCCATTATTAAACACTTCTAGTTCAGATAATTTGCTCTTTCCTTTACTGGCACTGATGCTGAATTTTACATAATTCGCCTTATCCTCATCCATTTTTACAGAAAGTATGGTTGGAAAACTTTTAAAGCTCAGATCTTCCTCAGCCTTGATGCCTAGCAATTTCATACGTTTCAAAAAGGCCGTTTCGTAGGCTTTGATAAGAAGTGAATCTTTACAACCAAATGCCCTGAGAACTTTGTGAGGTTGATTTAATTTTGCATCAAACTGTTCAAAGCTAAATATCTCTGATTGATACTTAAAACGTATGTTCTTAATGAAATCCTTTGAACCTAGGTAATGAAGATCAGAGGTCACTAAAAAATACTGATCGTCGTTAGCGTTCACCAACTGCCCAATGATCTTACGATTTTTAAGATCAACAAAGGTTGCTAAAGGATTTTGGTAGGTAGTGATGATCAAACGGTCTAAACTTTCGTTAAAGAATAATTTTGGCATGGGGATCTTTAATTCACCAATATCCATTATAAGTTCACCTGTCTCATTAAATATCTTCAAACTATTTCCAAGATAATTATCCATTGCAAAGTACTTTCCACTCTCACTGGTGTGATGATTGGTAATGATCTCTTTTGATTGCGTTAGCGTTTTCGTTGAGATCACTTTAGCCGTTTCAATATCATAAACTGAATAAAGTGCTTCCTTTAAAGAATCATTGTACCGTTCAATATCATATTTCACATACCAAATGCCGATCGATCTACCATTATCACGGATCACAAAATCGTAAGGGTAATACGTTTCAGCGTAATGATTCACAATAGCCTTCTTGGTTATATCTATCCTTATCACTGCATTCATGTCCATTTCCACTTCATTCCCACCAAAAACTTTTTTTGTTTTTATAACACCGGTAGTGAACACATTCTTTTCATCAGGACTAATGATCACTCGCACATTTAAATTCCAAGCTGTGTTTTCATACTCTACAACTTTTGTTTTTCGATTTACTATTTTAAATCTTCCTGCCTCCGGAACAAACACTAAATGATCTGTAAAATTGATCATTTGATACTGTGGTAAAGCAGCTAAGGAATACATGCCAGTATACTTTTCCTCTGCCAAAGTTTTTAAATTTATAATATACAAACTTGAATTATCACAATAGTAAAATTCATTATTCATGAAACCCGATGCTATTGCGTAGCCTGTTTTTTTAATGAGTTTAGTGAATTGCCGCTTTTTAATATTATAGATACTCAATTTAAGTTGCTTAAAATTATTGCCTGAATTAACCACTAACTCCGAATCATTTAAAAAATAAAAATTGTAGATCACCGAGGAATCTTTTGAATTTTGATCCTTCAATTCGCCATATTTTGTGAAGCTGTTCATATCCCAAATAACCGCACTTCTATTACTATTCATTACTAACCAACGGTTATTAGGACTCATCTTTGCATTCGATATCAACGTTGTTTGTGATAATTTTTCTGCAATGAGTTTCATGCTCTTTGGCTCCATCACCCTCAATGAACGTCCGTTTGTGAAACCATTTGCCACCATTCTATTACCACCCTTAGATATCCTTAAATTATAGGTGTATCCACTTTTATAGACCTTACATTTCTTTGTTTTGAGATCAATGGACTTCATTTCTTTTGACGTAGCATAAATAAGTGTACCATTTAACGGATTGTAATCAATGTCAGAAACAGATTCATCGCTTGCGAAATTTATAGTGTCTGGAATGCTGAGCGCAGGACGTTTATTCATTTCATCAAAATATTTTTTATCCGTTCCCCACTGCGGATCATATTTTATTTTAGGCACGCGAACCTCATGTACAACCTTGCCATTGTCCATATTCATCACAAAATATTTATCGGCTGTAAAACACATTAATAAGGAATCGTGCAAGCGCAATTTTAAAGGTGTGCCGATCTTGCTAAGAATACTTGTAACTGCACTAAGATCATTTAAAGGTTGTTTTACAATGGAAGTATTTGTTCCGGAGATCAAAGCAAGAACAGCAGTATTTCGTCCATCAAGCGAAGCGCCATGCATGATATAATCTCCGATCTTAAACGAATGATTACTTGTTACTTTTTTATTTTGAAAATCGTACAGCATAGTGAACGATGCTACGCTAATATACAATTGCCCCGGCTGATCGGTAAAAAATGAAGCGGAAAATTGCATTGCCTTATACCACTCGCCGTTTGGCAATCCTTTTAATAATTCATCCGACATTACTTTTTCAAACAGCTCCAACTTTTGATCTTTGAATGAATAAATGTATAACTCATTATTTAAGGTGAAAGAAATGAACTTTCCATCTTTGCTCACCGAAAGATTCCTGGCATTTGAAGTTAGATCTACTTCATCAATGATCTCGGCTGTTTCAGTACTAAAAACCGCAAGTGAATTGGCGCACACCACAAAATACTTTTCATCGGGCATGAACTGAACAAATTCATAATAGCTAAAGCCAACTTCTTTTGGTAGAAAGATCTTAATATCCTTAAGTTGTGCGTAAGAGAATGCTTGGACGATCACAAAAACAAAAAATATATAGACCCTGCTCATAAATACAAGCTTAAAGATAAGAAATTCTTTGTTCTTCACTTTTTAGGTATGCCTAAATAAATGTTTAGGCTTATTTAATTTAAATTATCTTTGCAGTATCGTCATGAATAAGTCGCTAGAAGAAGTAAACGCTTCGGTAAAAACTGCAGGTAAAGGTAAATGGCGAGGATTCCTTGCCTTTTTAGGTCCTGCTTATATGATCAGCGTTGGCTATATGGATCCGGGAAACTGGGCCACCGATATTGCCGGAGGCAGCCAATTTGGATATAGCCTTATTTGGGTTTTGATCATGAGTAATTTGATCGCGCTTTTATTACAAAGCCATTGCACGCGACTGGGAGTTGTGGCCGGAAAAGATCTGGCACAAGCTAGCCGTGAAAGTTTTCCTGCATTTGTAAATCTATTTTTATACGTTTTAGCCGAAATTGCCATCGCTGCCTGCGATCTTGCCGAAGTGATAGGAATGGCCATTGGAATTCATCTACTTTTTCCAAATGTTTCTATTTTAGCCGGAGTTTGCATCACAGTATTAGATAGTTTTTTGTTGCTTTTTCTTTTAAACAAAGGCATCCGTAAACTCGAGGCGTTTATTATCTCATTGGTGGCGCTTATTGGAATTTCGTTCTTAATTCAATTGCTCATTGCTCAACCTTCTCTTAAACAAATTGCGGGCGGTTTAATTCCCGGTATCGAAAATCAAGATGCTTTATACATAGCCATTGGAATTATTGGAGCTACGGTGATGCCACATAATCTTTATTTGCATAGTTCTTTAGTTCAAACGCGACAATTTAGAAGAAATGAAGAAGGCATAAAAAAAGCACTTCGCTTTAATTTGATCGATAGTGCCATTGCACTTAATCTGGCTTTATTTGTAAATGCAGCCATTCTAATTCTCGCGGCTGCTTCATTTTTTAATAATGGCATAAACAATGTTACCGAAATTCAGGATGCACACCGATTGCTGGAGCCAATGCTAGGAAGTTCACTTGCTCCTATTCTTTTTGCTGTAGCTTTAATTGCAGCCGGACAAAGTTCCACCATCACAGGTACGTTAGCCGGCCAAGTGGTGATGGAAGGTTATTTGAATTTACGTTTGCAGCCTTGGATACGAAGACTGATCACACGTTTGATCGCCATTATTCCCGCGTTTCTTACAATTTTCTTTTTGGGCGAACAAAGCACCGGAAAATTATTGATATTAAGTCAGGTGATATTAAGTATGCAGTTAGGTTTTGCTGTAATTCCTTTGATCCATTTTGTAAGCGACAAAAGCAAAATGGGCGAATTTTCAATTCCGCGCTGGCAACGCATTGCCTCTTGGGTGTCGGCCGCAGTGATCATCTCCCTCAATATAAAATTGGTGTATGGTTTTTTAGCTGATTGGATAAGTACTTCAGAAAGTCCACTTATGATAAGCTTCACCATTGTTCCAATTTGTGTGTTTTGTTTGATCATGTTATTATACATTACTATTATTCCTTTTTTTACAAAAAAACATCATCAAAAGCACAATCATTTTCATGGAGGTATTGCACCATTGCAACTGAATGCCAATGAACATTATTCTAAAATAGCGATCACTGTTGATTTTAGCGGAAGTGATTTAAAAGCCATCAACAAAGCCATAGCCATGGGCGGAACGCAAGCTCAATACGTTCTACTTCATGTTTTAGAAAGCACCAATGCTGTTGTATATGGCGAGGAAGCTTTTGATATGGAACGCGAACAAGATTTTCAATACCTAAAAAAATACGCCGATCAGTTAAAAGAACAAGGCTTCAATTGTGAGATGGCATTAGGATTTGGAAATCCTAAAACCGAGATCCCCACTCTCCTTCATTCTCATAAATGCGACCTATTGGTTATGGGAACACACGGGCATAAAACCTTTAAAGACATTCTATTGGGGGCCACCATTGATACGGTAAGGCACAATATTAACATTCCATTATTGCTAGTTTAGCATATTCAAGTCAGAGGATTTACTATATTTGTTACTTAAACAATTACTATGAAGATAAAATTACTTTCATTATTGATGATCATTCTTGGCGTTTCAAATGCTCAGAATTTAACTTTGACCAAAAGCGCTTACGAGCCCGTTATTGGTGACAAAAAAGGCACTTATGCTTTAGATACATCTTTTTATAGCACAGGATTGCCAAGCAATATTACCGGCACAGCGGTAACATGGGATTTTAGTAATTTGATCTTAAATCCCACAGTAACATTAAACAGTTCAGATTATGTGGCCCCGGGTAGCACAACTGTAACTCCTCCTGCAGGCGCTACAATAGCCGAAGATCAAAATGGCTCTTATAATTTTTATAAATCAGTAAGCACTCCTTCAGCGCAATATGAACTTCAATCCGTAAAATTTGGAACCTTATCACTAACGTTTACAAATACCGCGATAGTAGCACGTTGGCCAATTAATTATGGCTATAGCCTTACAGATGCAATTGGCGGGTCTGTTACATTTTCTTTACCTGCAACCTTTAGCGGAAGTGTTACAACAGTTGCTGATGGCATGGGTACTTTATTAATGCCGCAAAGTAATACATTCAGCAATGTGCTCCGCGTAAAAAGCGTTCAAACGATTGCAATAAATGTCTTTATTATTGGAAATATTGCAAACGTTAAACAAACGATCTACCAATATTATCACTCATCATCTAAATTCCCTATACTCACGGTGAATAATTCATCCACTACTTTTAGCACTTCACCTCCAGCAGAAGTAACAACGGCAAGCGGAAATGCAAATTTCTTAGCCATTAGCGTAAAAGAAAATAGTTTGAATGCCTTTAACTTTAATGTTTTCCCAAATCCTGCTTCTAACGCAGTAAATGTTGAGTTGCCAAAAGGTCAAATTGCAGAATCGATCACTTTGATCAATTCAATAGGACAAGTATTGAAAACCAAAAATAACTCTAACATCCTGAATGTTTCAGAAATTCCAAGTGGTGTTTACTACCTAGAAGTAAGATCTGGGGATAGCTCATCGCGAAAACCTGTGGTTATAAATCACTAAAAAGAAAACCCCGGTCATGCGATCGGGGTTTTTTGTTTACTCTTTTTTTAACCACGAAAAACACAAAACAAGAGGCAGGCACGAAAAACACGAGACTTTCGTGAGCTTCGTGCAAAATTTTCGTGAGCTTCGTGGTAAAATTTGCCCTGAGCTTGTCGAAGGATGCCTCTTTGTTCGTAAATTTGTGCGCCGAAATGTTCAAGAACAAAAAGTGGATATTCATACTCATCATTATTTTCCCATCTTTATTTTGGGTGATATTGGAAACGAGCACCATTAATTCAAATAAACTTCCGTATTACGGCCCTAAAAAAGCTACAGGTAAGGATACAATATACTATTCGGTTAAAAGTACATTTGAAAAAACAACAGGCAAAGACCTATTTG
>Ga0315900_10009176_pt1 | contig 12580 bp, 12 predicted proteins | sample LakEriMetagenome_FD_203521 | JGI IMG/M metagenome (GOLD analysis project Ga0315900, IMG submission 203521) | Freshwater fungal communities from buoy surface, Lake Erie, Ohio, United States - Buoy 12 MA114 | ecosystem: Environmental > Aquatic > Freshwater > Lake > Lake biofilm | place: USA: Lake...
CGCCGTTGATCAGGCGGTGCCGGTGGTCGTCCTCGCGGAGGTCGAATGCGACGACTTCAACACCCTCGTTGCGCAGCAGCCTGACGACCCATGCGCCGATGCACCCGTTGGCGCCAGTGACGAGATAGCGCTCGCCCATCAGTAGGTCGCCCGCCCGCCGGAGATGTCGTAGCAGGCACCCGTCGAGAAACCGCACTCGTCGGAGGCGAGCCACGCCACCAGCGATGCGACTTCCTCGACCGTTCCCGACCGTCCCATCGGGATCTTCGACAACATGTACTCGAGCACGTGGGGAGCGGTGTCCGAGTTCATTGGCGTGGAGATCACGGCGGGAGCGACGGAATTCACGAGCACGCCCGAGGTCGCCAGTTCCTTGCCGACCGACTTCGTCAGCCCGATCACCGCTGCCTTCGACGCGGAGTATGCCGCAAGGTTCGGATTCCCTTCCTTGCCGGCGATGCTCGCGATGTTGACGATCCGGCCCCATCCGCGCTCCTTCATGGAGGGGATGAAGGCCCGCATCATCGCAAAGATTCCGGTGAGGTTGACCCGCATGGTCAGATCCCACTCGGCGTCGAGCACTTCCCACATCGGCTTATTGGGTCCGACGACGCCCGCCGACTGGATGAGGATGTCGACGGGGCCGATCGCCTCGCGGAGGGTGGTGACTGCCGCAGTGTCCGAGACGTCAACCCCGGCGACTCTGTCGAAATGGCCCTTGACGGGCTCCATGGCCGACTCGGTGAGATCCACGCCGATGACGCGACAGCCGTCCCGCCTCAGCCGCTGGGCACACGCCAAGCCGATTCCTTGTGCAGCACCCGTGATGAGCGCGGTTCGTGAGGTGTTCGTCGACATTATAAAGATGGAGCGTAGCCCGTAGGCCGGGCGTGACCAAGAAAAACGACGCGCGGGGTCCGGACTCAGCGGTCTGGTTCGAGGACCGCCCGGCCGAGGAACGCCGAATGGGCGAGGTCCCGCAGCGCCGTGTTGGCCTCGGAGAGCGGATACCGAACCACCCGCGGGGCGATCCGGCCGGAAATGGCGAGTTGGCTCACTTCGAGCAGTTCGGTGTAGGTGCCGACGTAGACACCCTCGATTCGCCGTTCACCAACAACGACATCGGCGAGCGGTAGCGACACGGTTCCACCCACGCCGACGGCGAAGTAGGCGCCGCCGAACGCGAGCACGCCCGTGCCAAGTGCTGCGGTCGAGTCGGCACCGACGAAGTCGAGGCACGCGCGCGCGCCTCGCGGAAGCGCACGCCGGAGTTCGTCCGGTGCGACCGCCTCGGAGGCACCGCACTCGATGGCGAGTGCGCGCGCCGCAGGGTTCGTGTCGACGGCAACGATGCGCGCCGAGGAGATGGCGACCATGGCCTGAACTGCGATGTGGCCGAGACCACCCACCCCGAACACGACGACGTCGTCCCCCGGCCGGACGAGTGCGGCGGCCTTCTTGCACGCCCGATACGCAGCGAGCCCCGCGTCAGTAAGCGTCGCGAGCTGGGCGAGATCGGCACTGGCAGGGACCTTCAACATCGACCGTTCGTTCGACAGCATGAACTCGGCGTACCCACCGTCGACCGAGATCCCCGGCGTTGCCCTGTCTGGGGCGTCGGTGTCGAGGCCCGCGCGCTCTTGTTCGCTCAAGCCCGAGCTCACGAAGGGGAAGCAGATGACGGGGTCGCCGATGGCAACCGTCGTGACGGAACTGCCCACCTCGTGCACCCAGCCGGCGTTCTCGTGTCCGAGTACGAGCGGCAAGGGCGGTTCCATCTCGCCGGTCACGAGGTGCAAGTCGGTGCGGCATACCCCTGCGGCTCCGATTCGCACGACGACGTCAAACGGTCCCGTCGCCTTCGGCACCGCCCGCTCCTCGGACACGAGTGGAGCCCCGCCGAGATCCTTCGACACCGACTTCAACACCATTGCGCGCACAGCACGACCCCGCTTTCTGATGCAAACCCTAGGATTCGTTACATGTGTACTACGGGCGTCGTTCGGTTTGCAGACGGCAGCTATGCGTTGTTCAAGAACAAGGATTTTGGACGGACACACCTCGACGACCGGCTCTGGCTCGACCGCGACCTGTTCGGCGTGCTCGGCATGACCACCTGGGCTGGCGACGACCCAGAGAAGGACGAGTACTCGGGCTTCTCGGTCGGGGCGAATGCGGCCGGACTCCTCGTGTGCGACAGCAACGTCGTGACGCTCGACGGACTCGTCAACTACGACGTGATGACGGAAGTTGCGCTCCGCGAAGGCACCGATGTCCGGTCAGCGGCCGAGGCGGTGCGCCGTGCCTGCGCGGAGCATGAGACCTCGTGGGGCAACCTCGTCATGATCGACGGAAGCGAGGCGGCGTCGGTCGAGATCAGGGGCAAGGAGACGTGCATCGTTCCCCTTGACGGGCCGTCCGCACGGTCGAATCACCATGTCGTGCTCGGCCACCACGAACTGCAGGCGGACACGGCGACGACCGACAAGCGGCTCGCTTCGGCGCAGCGCCAGGTCTCCGCGGCCCGCACGATCGATGACCTGTTCCACCTCCTCGAATCCCACGATGACGGTGCTACCGGCGTCTGCAATCACACCGACCTCAACACCGTCTACAGCTATGTGCTGCACCGCTCGTCGGGCCGAACCGTGCTGCACGTCCTGCAGGGCCACCCCTGCGCGGGGGCGGGTCGAACTGCAGTGGCGATCCCGTTTGGCGGGGAGTTCTCGACGGCTGCCGCCGAAGGGTTCCTCCGCGACTACCCCTCGGCGTTCAAGGCGAACCACGCCGCTCTGGCGTAGCCGCGCCATCCAGCGCGGTGCCCGACGCGGGCCACGGTGCCGGCGACGCGATGGAGAACGTCAACCGTGAGAGTCGCGGCGTGCATGGACCGGGCACATCGGCGACCATCGCCGACGGTCCCGTCTCAGGGAAGGTGGCGAGGTAGTCGGTGCACGAGCGGATGACGAGGACGTCCGCATCAAATGGATCAAGCCCCGCGTGCCGCCATGTTTCGGGGTCTGCCGACCACGAGGGCCGTTCCGTCACGAGTAGCCGCAAGGTTCCTCTGCGGACGACGGCGAAGCGTCCCATGGTTGCCGAAAGTCCGAGGTAGCCCGCCCCGCCAAGGAGGTACGAGCCGTCGCCGACGCGTTCCACCTCGCCCTGCAGGCGGAACGGCTCGTGGTAGCGCGGGTCAATCGACGCGCCGACCGACACATCAATGCTCCCGCCAACGCCTGCTCCGTGGCATGCCGCAACTGCAGCGGCATCCAAGATGGTTGCGATCACGCGGGCGTCGTCCGGCAGTTCCGCGTCCGCAAGCGCATGGAGCATGGCGGGGCTGTCACCCGAACCCCCCGCCGTCGGCGCGTCTGCCGACTCGGTGACGATCGCCGGCCGGAGTCCCGACGCGTGCGCGCGACGCACGCACTCGACCGGAGGCAGCAACCGATCGACGATGAATTCCTCCCGCCTGCGCCACACCTCGTCGGCGATGCGGTCGGCGACTGCACGCGCAGCTCCGGCGTCGGCGTGTGCCGTCACCAGTGCAGTGAAGCCAATCCCGGGCGCATCAAGCCAGGGCTGAGTGGGGAACACGCCGACATCGACCACGGAGGGTGGCGCGTCCGCGAGCACCGTGTCGAGCACCTCACCCAGCACGCCGCGCTCAATGCGCAGCGACTCATCGGGGAGGATCATGGGGCGCGTGCTGATCCCGCGGGTCGGCACGAAAGAGCCGTGGAGCGCCGCGCACAGCAGTGCGGCAGCTCTCGCACCGGTCTCGGCGAGGTCGACGTGCGGATTGGTCTTGTAGCCGGTGACGAAGGTTGCCGGTGCGCAGAGGCGTGGCGTGCAGTTGGCGTGCATGTCAAGGCTGATGGCGATCGGCACCCCGGTCGCAGCAGCGATGGCTTCTGCGAGCGCGGCATCGGCCGAGGGCTCGTCGTCCGACGCCATCGCACCGTGGAGGCAGAGCACCAGCGCATCGAGTCGTCCCGTCTCTGCGAGCGAGTCCAGGACCAACTGCATCAGTGAAGCGAAGTCGTCTCCGGCGAGCACCCCCCCTGGGAGCGCGTGTGCATGAAGGATCGGAACCGCCGTCCCGCCACGGGCCGCGATTTCGCGCATCGCGCCGTGGAACTCGCTGTTCGCTCCTTCGACTGCGGCCGCCGCAGCGTCCGATCGGTGGATCGTGAAGTCCCGTAGGCTCGCGTGCCGAAACGCGAAGGAGTTGCTTTCTTGCTGGACCAGCATCACGCCGACCTGTTCTCCGCGGTCGAAGCGGGCCGAGTGATCGGGATCCTTCGCAAGTGTCCGGCGGTCCACGCGGGCAGTATCGCAGCGGCAGCGATCGGTGCCGGATTGCGCGTGCTCGAGGTAACGCTCGATTCGCCAAGCGCACTTGAGGTGATCGGTGCGCTGTGCGAGGCGCACCCAGGTGCGGCCATCGGCGCGGGGACGGTTGCGACGGCAGATGAGGTGCGCGAGGTTGCCGCCGTTGGCGGTCGTTTTGTGATCTCGCCGTTCCTGAGCGAGGAAGTTGTGCGGGCCGCGCTCGACGCTGGCATCGTGCCGATGCCCGGCGTCGCGACACCAACCGAGGTGCACCGCGCGCTCCAGCTCGGCGCACCTGTGGTGAAGATCTTCCCCGCTGAGCAGCTTGGTGGACCCGGATTTCTCTCGGCTATCCGGGCACCGCTCCGCGAACCGAGGGTGGTGCCGACGGGCGGGGTCGACGAATCAAACGCTGGCGCCTATCTCGCGGCCGGCGCGTGGGCCGTGGGGGTCGGCGGGTCACTGTTTCCGTCCGATGCGCTCCGCTCGGGCGACGTGGAGTCGGTCGCCGAGGGGACACGGCGTCTGCTTGCAGCGGTGGCGGGATGAAGACGTTTGACGTCCTCACGGTGGGCGAAGGCATGATCCGTCTCTCCGTCCACGGTGGTGCGACGCTCGAATCGTCGCCGCATCTCGATGTGCACATTGGTGGAGCCGAGTCGAACGTTGCCGTCGCGTGCGCACGGATGGGCAAGCGCACGGCGTGGATGTCACGGCTCGGTGGCGACGTTTTCGGGTCGCGGTTTCTCGGTGAGATGCGCCGCCATGGCGTCGACGTGAGTGCAGTCACGGTCGAGCCAGACAGCCGTACCGGCGTGTACTACGCCGAGATCGGAGAGGATCCGCGTGGTGTCGCAGTCACCTACGACCGGGCCAACTCGGCCGCAACTCGGATGGCGCCCGACAACGTCGATCTGTCGATGGTCACGCAGGCCGAGGTTTTGCAGGTCTCTGGCATCACTCCGGCCATCAGCGCCTCAAGCGCGGCGATGACTTCGTCGCTGCTGGCGGCCGCGCGGGACTGCGGATGCCGCATCGTGTTCGACGTCAACTTCCGTGCACGTCTCTGGTCGGCCGAGCAGGCACGTGAGGTGCTTTCGCCGATGTGCGCACTCGCTGATGTGGTGGTCTGTACCCGCGAGGACGCGCGGGATGTGTTTGGTTCGGCGTCGGCCGACAACCCCGCGGGAGCGCTCGCGGACCGGTTGACGGTGTCGTCGGTCGTCCTTACCGACGGGTCGACGGGGGTGCACTGGCACCAAGATGGTGATGCGGGTTTTTCACCCTCGATTCCGACCGTCACGGTCGACCGGATTGGCGCCGGCGACGCGTTTTGTGCGGGGGTCGTGATCGGCACGGTCGATGGCGACCTCGTCTCGGGAGTGCGTCGCGGCCAGGCGATGGCGTCGCTGAAGCGGACGATGCTCGGCGATCTGTTCCTCGGGGGTCCGGCGGACGTCGCTGCGCTGCTCGGCGTCGCGGGTAGGTCGGTAAAGCGCTGAGCTAGAGGATGCCGTGCCGGCGGAAGACCTCGCCGAGGTCCTCGCCGGCGGCGAGTTCGTCGCGCACCGTCGACTCACCATCCATCTTCACCAGTCCACGTTCGATCACGGCATCGACGAACTCAGCGGGGATGCGCGCGACGCCGAGGTCGTCGGCGACGATCCAGTCCCCAGTGGCAACGGTTACGCCGCCGATCTCAACGGGTTCGCCGAACGCGGCGAAGTCCTGACGGCCCGCAGAGTCGAGCGGCGAGGTGCCGGTGGCCCAGACCGGAAACTCTGCCCGCTCGATACCGGTCACATCGCGCGTGAGGCCGTCCATCACGGCTCCGGCGATGCCCCGCGCCGAGGCCGCGGTGCCGAGGAGCTCGCCCCAGATTCCCGAGACTGCGTCGCCCGCCTTGACGACCAAGACGGCGCCGTCGCGACGGGCGGCGAGTGCCTGAAACAGGACGCCATATGGCTCCCCAGCAACCTCGGCTGCCGGTCGGCACTCGATGGTAAATGCGGGACCTGCCAGCGGTCCACACGTCCAGACGGGCATGATGCGTGGTCCCAGAAAGCTGATCCGGCACCCCAGTGCATCAAGAACGTCGCAGACGAGGGCCGTTCCGAGCCGGCGAAGGTCTCGCGCCCGGGGAGAATCGTTTGCGCTGGCACCCGCTGACTCATACACTTCGGGCATCGACCCGGATTATAACCGGCTCGGTGGTGGGGGGTCCGCCGGATCCGACATCGACAGCGTTTGACGATTCAATGAAGGGGGAGTTCATGGAGTCTTCCGCAAACCACGATCCCGTGGTGAACGGTGCAACGAACCTCGTTGCGAGTTACCAGACCGGAACGATCAGCCGCCGCCAGTTCGGCAAGGGGCTGCTCGCGCTCGGACTGTCGACCGGAGCCGCATCGGCGATTCTCGCCGCATGTGGTGGTTCGGACAGTGGCACGACGGATGCCGGTGAGTCCACCGACACCGTTGCCTCTGGCGAGCCGAAGGTCGGCGGTCAGCTCCGCGAGGGCTACAACCGCGACGTCTCGAAGCACGACCCGATCACGACCAACTGGTACGACCCGGCGTTCAGCTGCATCTACGAGACCATCGTCACCGACGACTACGACGGCAACACCGTTCCGCAGTTCGCGTCCGACTGGTCGGTCTCCGAAGACGGCATGACCTACACGTTCACCATCCCCGAGGGCCGCGTCAGCCATAGCGGCGGGGCGATGGGTGCACAGCAGGTCGCCGAGATTCTGCAGACCATCAAGGACACGAGCTTCATCGGCGGTGTCAGCACCGTGCCGATGGAGGCCTACTCGATCGAGGGCAACACGGTCGTCCTGAAGATGAAGAACGCCTGGCTCGGTGCGCTCAACCCGCACAAGACCGGCTACTGGGCACTCGCCAACATCGACACCTGGAAGGCCGCCGGTGGCGCCGACCCGTCGTCGACGTACGGCACCGAGAGCGCAGACGGCACGGGCCCCTTCACCCACACCGAGTGGGTGCCGGGCAGCCACACGCTGGTCACGAGGTGGGATGCCTATCCGGGCAGCAACACCCCGTACATCGCGAACAAGGGTGCCGCCTACCTCGACTCGGTGCGCTGGAGCGTCATCACCGAGGCGGGCCAGCGCGCCACGCAGCTGGAGAGCGGAGAACTTGACACCCTCATCGGGCCGAGCTTCGCCGACCTCGAGCGCCTGCGCAGCAACCCAGACCTCACCGTGATCCAGCACCCCGAATGGTCGGGCTATCACCTCACGATGAACCGGGACTACCCCGAGTTCTTCGGTGACCAGCTCACCCGTCAGGGCCTGTCCCACGCGCTCAACCGCCAGGGCATGGTGGACGCGATCCTCTTCGGCAACGGCGACCCGACATACGGTCCCTTCCCGAAGACGGACCGTCAGTACGAGCCCAAGGTGGAGGAGTACAACCAGTACGACGTGGAGCTCGCGAAGTCCAAGCTGGCCGAGGCCGGCTGGGTCGCCGGCGCCGACGGCGTGCTGGAGCGCGACGGTACCCGCTTCGAGTTCGACTACGTGGTGGAGGACACCACCGAGCAGAAGCAGGTCGCCGAGGCCGTGGCCCAGCAGTTCAAGGAGGTCGGTGTCATCGCCAACCTGAAGGTCGTCGACCGCTCCGTGTGGTTCGAGCAGGCTTCGGGTGAGGGCCGCAAGGCGGCGCCAATGGCGCTGTTCTTCTGGCTGTGGCCGGTGCCGCTCGACATCCTCGTGATCTTCGGATCGTCGGAGACCATTCCGGTTCCGAACTTCAGCCATGCCGTGGAGCCCACCATCGATGCAGCCATCGATGAGTGGCGTCTCGCCGGCACGGAGGAGGCTTCGGTCGTCGCGTCCTCGAAGTTCCAGCTGGAGTGGGCGGACAAGCTGCCCTACCTCCCGCTCATGAACCAGTACGCGACGTTCGTTCACCAGAACTACGTCAAGAACTGGCAGCCGTTCGTGTGGAACCTCTACCCGGTCTACAACGACGTCTGGATGGACAAGTAGCCAGCATCCCTTCGGGGAACTGAACCTCGGGGCGCCGTCGGACCAACGGTCCGGCGGCGCCCCTTCAGGTCTATTCTTTTTTCCGCCGTCCGATCGCACGGGTAGGTCGAACCTCATGAACCTGTTCCAGCGGGCTCTGAAGAACAAGCAGCTCGTCGTGGGTTCGGTGCTGGGTCTGATCGTGCTCGCGCTTGGTGCGGTCGGGCCGTGGATCTTCGGTGCGTACGACACGCAGGATCTCCTCCTTGGGCACAAGCCGGTAGGCACCCCCGGCTTTCCCTTCGGATCCGATGCGCTGGGGCGCGATCTCGCTGCCCGCGCGACCTACGGGATCCGCATCAGCCTCCTCGTGGCGGTTTCCGTGACTGCCATTGCCGTCGTGCTCGGCACGACCATTGGGCTCATCGCCGGTTATGTCAAGGGAACCGTCGACACCGTGACCAGCTGGATCGTCGACTTTGTGTGGGGCTTCCCGCTGATCCTCGTCGCGGTGCTCGCAGCCGCCTCCATCGGTTCGGGCCTCGTACCGGTCATCCTTGCGGTGGGTCTCGTCAACACCGTCGCAATCGCGCGCGTCGTCCGAGGGGAAGTGCTTGGCATCTCCGAGCGCGAGTTCGTGGTCGCAGCGAAGGCGGGCGGATACTCAGCGCTCCGAATCGTGTTTCGGCACATTGTCCCTAACGTGATCCCTGTCGCGCTAGTCCTGTCGTCGTACTACGTCGCGGTCTCGATCATCGCGGAGGCTTCGCTGTCGTTCGTCGGGCTCGGCGCGCAGCCGCCGCTCCCGAGCCTCGGACAGATGGTGTCGGACGGCCGCAACTTCATTCGTCTCAACCATTGGGAGGCGACGATTCCCGGCGCGGTGATCTTCGTGATGGTGTTGAGTGTCAGCCTGATCGGCGACGGCCTCCGCGACCTGCTCGATCCGAGGCTCCGCACCGCGGTGGAGAGGGCGAGCGCCACATGAGTGCCGTCATCAAGCGTGTCCTCCTGACGCTGCTGCTGTTGCAGCTGTCGTCGCTTGCGGTCTTTGCCGCCATCCGCCTTTCGGGTGGCGACGTGACTGCGGCGAGGCTCCCCGCATCGGCAACGGCGGAAGATCGCGAACTGTTCCGCGAACAGATCGGTCTCAACCAGCCGATTCTCACGCAATATGTTGACTACCTCGGCAACGTCGTGCGTGGTGACCTCGGTAACTCGCTCACGAACAACGCCAAGATCAGCACGCTTGCTGTGGAGAAGATCCGCAACAGCCTGATCCTCGGTGGTGCCGCGATTGTGCTCGTGTTCGGCATCGGCATCCCGCTCGGCATGCTTGCGGCGTTCCGGCGCAACTCATGGCTGGATACGAGCATCAGTTCCGCGGCCGTTGCTGGCATGGCCGTGCCGAACTTCTGGCTCGCGCTGCTCGTCGTGTGGCTCTTTTCGTCGACGCTCGGGTGGTTTCCTCCTGCGGGTGCAGGCGGCTTCAAGTACCTGGTGCTGCCAGCCCTCGTGCTCGCCGCCGAGGGAATCGCGCTGACGGTGCGCATGACGCGCTCGGCGATGCTCGAGAACGTCGGTCAGGACTTCGTCCGGACGCTGAGAGCGGCCGGTCTTAGCGAGAGCAGGGTGTACTTCAAGCACGTGCTGCGGAACTCGCTGCTGCCGATCATCTCGCTCGCCGGCCTGCGTGTCGGCCAGATCATCGGTTACGCACTCGTCGTCGAGACGATCTTCGGTTGGCCCGGGGTGGGACAGATCCTTGTCAACGGGGTGCTGCGACGGGACTACCCGATCGTCCAGTTCTTCTCGCTCCTGCTGGTCCTCGTCGTGACCCTCGGCAATCTGGCTGCCAGTGTCGGGTACACCCTTGCCAACCCGAGGTTGCGCAAGTGACCGCGCCGCTGCTGGAGATCTCCGACCTCTCCGTCGGCCTGCGGGCGGGTGGCGTGGCGTATGACATCGTGCGCAACGTGAGCCTCACGGTCGACCAGAACGAGATCCTTGCGATCGTCGGCGAGAGCGGCTGCGGCAAATCGCTCACGGCACTGTCAATCCTGCAGCTCCAGGCAAGTCCGCCGCTGCAGATCACCGGGGGGTCCGTGGTCTACGGCGGTAGCGACCTCGTCAAGAAGTCGAAGAAGGAGATGCGCGCCATCCGCGGCAGCGAGATCGCGATGATCTTCCAGGATCCGATGAGCGCACTTGACCCGATGTTCACGGTCGGGTCGGTGCTGGTTTCCGCCGTCCGCGCCCACCAGGACGTGACAAAGGACGCCGCTGAGAAGATCGCGCTGGAGGCGCTTGCCGATGCGGGCATCGAGGATCCACGGCGCCGCTTCGCGGAGTATCCGTTCCAGCTCTCCGGTGGCGTCTCGCAGCGCGCCATGATCGCACTGGCACTGGTCAACAGCCCGAAGTTGATCATCGCGGACGAGCCCACTACGGCGCTCGACGTCACGGTGCAAGCCCAGATCCTCGACCGCCTGCGTGCGCTGAAGAACGAGCGCGGTATGAGCATCATGCTGATCACCCACAACCTCGGTGTTGTCGCATCGGTGGCCGATCGCATGGCGGTGATGTACGCCGGTGAGGTCGTCGAGATGGGAGCCGTGTCCGACGTCTTCGCGAAGCCTCAGCACCCCTACACGACGGGGCTTCTTGGTGCAGTGCCACGGCTTGGTGCGGGGGCGGCCGATTTGGTGCCGATCCCGGGTCGCGTTCCGCAGCCCGATGAACTGCCTGCCGGTTGCAGTTTCGCTGACCGTTGCTCGCGCGTCGTGGACTCGTGCAGGACGACGAGGCCCGAGATCTCGGTGAGGGGCCGCGCCGAGGTGCGTTGCTTCAACCCCGTCTCGTGACGACGCGCGCACCACTCGAGTTCCCGCTCGCACCGGACCGCACCGTCCGGGGGATCCGGATCACCCCCGGCGAGCCGCACGGCACGATCCTCTTCGTGCACGATCTCGGCTCTGATCTCGACGAGTTCGGCCAAATCCCCGAGGTGCTCGCGCGCCACGGGTTTGACGTCGTGTCGATCGACCTCCCTGGACACGGGTTGTCCGACGGTGACGATCCTGACATCGGAGCCTTGCGTCGCGATGTGATGGCCGTCTTCGAGTCGTTGTCCGAATCCGGTCGTCCCCTGGGGCTGTTCGTCTCTGGCACGGTTGCAACCCTTTCGACCACCATCGGGCGGCCCGATGGAGTGGTGGCGCACGTCGTGGTCAACCCGGTGGTCGACGACGTGATCCTCGCCCAGGGGACGCGTGCACAGGCGACCCGGATGGTCCTTCACGGTGATGGAGAGAACCTCGTCGGGACTGCGGTGCAGAAGTTCTTCCAGATGCAATTGGGCGAGAAGATGCTGGTTCACAACCCAGTGATGAAGCGGGGAACGGTGGGCATCGTCGAGGAGCACGCACTCCTCATCCATGTGCAGACGTTCTTCAAGCGATACCTGAAGTAGCGGCACGGAGGAGGATTCGGCATGACGAACGTGGTGGACGGACACCTGCACCTGTTCCGGGGAGAGAGTGGGCAGTATCCGCGCACGGTCTATCCCGTGATGGCGGAGGCGGATCGTGAGGAATTGGCGGAGAAGTTGCTCGCACAGATGTCCGCCGCGGGTGTCGATCACGCCATCGTCGTACCGTTGTCGCGCCACGACGACTACCTGCGCGACGTCTTGCGGAATCATCCGTCTCGCTTTGCTGGCGTCGGTGTCTACGACCTCGAAGCGCCGGACGGCGTGGACGGTGTAACGCGCCGCCTCGCGGAGTGTGACCTTCAGGGCTTGAGGTTCTTCGGCATCGGCGCAAAGCCGGGATCGCGCCCCGAGGACCTCACGGTGTTTCCGGTGCTCGAGTTGATGGCCGAGCGTGGGCTCGTGATGTGGTTCTACGGCGACGAGGTCCAGGTGAAGGCCCTCGATCTCGTGCTCCGCAGGCTGCCGTCGTTGCGCGTGGTGATGAACCATCTCGGGTTTCTCCCGGACATCCACGCCGAGATGCAGGTTGACGAGTTCGTGCGGCCCCACTTTGAAGTGGACCTTCCTCCGGTGGGCCTGCCCATTGTTGAGCGACTTGCCACCGAGCATGAACATCTCTACGTCCACTTTTCGGGCCATTACGCGTTCACCAAGCGCCCATATCCGTACGACGATCTCGCAGATGTCGCGGTTCGTCTGCGTGCGGCTTTCGGCGCGCACCGGATGATCATGGCCTCCGACTGGCCGTGGATCG
>Ga0315900_10009177_pt1 | contig 12580 bp, 12 predicted proteins | sample LakEriMetagenome_FD_203521 | JGI IMG/M metagenome (GOLD analysis project Ga0315900, IMG submission 203521) | Freshwater fungal communities from buoy surface, Lake Erie, Ohio, United States - Buoy 12 MA114 | ecosystem: Environmental > Aquatic > Freshwater > Lake > Lake biofilm | place: USA: Lake...
GCTGCTTCAAGATAATTTAAAACGCCTCAGGAAAGCACGCGATACAACGGGTAAGGCATATGATGTGGTTGAGCTTCCCATGCCGAAGCCGGTGATATTCGAAGGCGAGCGTCTGCCGGCATCGTATGCTAATTTTCTGATCTGTAACGATGTGGTGCTGGTACCAGTGTTTAATGACCCGAATGACCGCATTGCACTGAACATACTTGCTGAATACTTTAAAACTCGTTCCATTGTGCCCATTTATTGCGGTGATTTCGTCTGGGGGCTTGGCACGATCCACTGCGCCAGTCAGCAGATTCCTGCATGAAGTTAATACTCGGGCTATTCCTACTGACGCTTATTTATTCCTCAAATGTGGTCGCACGCGATGCATCCGAATCCATCGGCAGCTACACATCCGGCTGCGTGAAAAACAGCGAGACCATCAAAGACGGAGATGGCTACCAGATGATGCGGCCCTCACGCGGGCGCAACTTCGGGCATCCGGTGATGATACAGTTTATCCAATCCTACGCAAAAAAACTCAAGGAAGAGTCCGGCGGCATGCTGCTTGTCGGCGATATCGGTGAGCGCAAAGGCGGGCCAATGGAATACGGCCATGCGAGCCATCAGGTCGGGCTGGATGTGGATTTCTGGTTCTGGTTTACACCGGAATCGCTGAATCGCCCTTTAACCAGGGATGAGCGCGAAACGATCAGCGCGGTCTATCTCACGGATGAGGCAGGAACATTGAAGCGTGACATCTGGTCGCACCGTTTTCCGCAGATGCTGCGCATCGCGTCTGGTTTTGATGTGGTGGATCGTATCTTTGTGAATCCTTCGATTAAACGCGAGTTATGCGTGCATTATTCCGGTGAAAAATGGATGCATAAAATCCGTCCGTGGTGGGGACATGACGCGCATTTTCACGTCAGGCTGAAATGTCCGAAAGGCAATCCACAATGCTTGCCTCAAGCCCCCCTGCCCGCTGGTGACGGCTGCGATTCCAGCCTCATCTGGTGGTTCGGCAAAGAAGCGCGTCTTCCTGCAACGAAAGCTGACGCCAGCAAGAAACTGCACCGCTTCGATAAACTGCCAAAGGCGTGTAAGGAGTATTTGGGACAAAAATAAACCCCGCATGAAGCGGGGTTTTTTGTTTACTTAAACAGCTTCGCATATTTACGCGGAGCGCGTTTTTTCCAGTGGCCGCGATGGAACGCATCGGATGCAAGCAGCGGCAGCACCGAAGTTGCTTCGGCATACACCATCTGTTCGAATACCGTATCGACCTTGCCCCAGCTTGATGCTTCTTTCAGCGTCGAGGATGAGCACGCACCATCGCGCGTATCAGCAACCGTGATCTGCACGGCATATTTATGCATTGGTGCTTCTTTGCCCAGAATTTCGGCGCACACGACCGTGTCCTGTGCAAAGTTCTTGGGCACGCCGCCACCAATCATGAGAAGACCAGAGGATTTACTTTTGAGTTTGATCTCGGTGAGTTCACGGAAATCACGCACACCATCAAGCGTCATATGTTTTTTCGGGTTGCGCTCCTGATGCACGACCAGACCGAATCCTGCCGAGGAATCTACAAACGCTGGGCAGAAAATCGGCACATCGTGTTCATATGCGGTTTGGATGAGCGAGTTCTTTTTCTTACCGTTTTTCTGGAGCCACTTGCCCATCTCTTTGATGAACTCGCGCGACGAATACGGCTTGGCTGGCAGCGAGTCAGCGATTTTACCAATCGTGTAATCGCAGGCCTGCAATTCTTCTTCGTCAATATAGGTATCGTAGATGCGGTCGATATAGAGGTCGCGCAGCAATTTATCGTCCTTACCGGAATCGCCCTGATAATGCTTGAAGCCAAGTGCTTCGAAGAAATCCATATCCACAATGGATGCACCGGTTGCCACAATCGCATCCACCATGTTGTATTTCACGAGGTCAGTATAGAGATCCATGCAGCCGCCCGCTGACGTAGAACCGGCAATCGTGAGAATAATCGCACAGTCTTTTTCCTGAATCATCATATTGAAGATGTCGGTCGCACGCGCAAGGTCGCGCGAGGTGAAGGACATTTTGCTCATGGCCTTCACAATCGGACGCGCATCGAACGATTTGATATCAATATGCTCAACCGGCGTCTTAAGCAGCTCACGCTTCATGGTTTTCTTGTTCGATTTAGCTGGCACTTTCGTCACAGCAGCTTTTTTTGCGGTAGAAGTTTTCATGGTGTTTTTCTCCTAAAATAACATGGAAAGCGTGAGAATGATGTGGTGTATACAAGGAACATTATCCCGCAGAACCTGAGCGTACAAACAGTACGTGAGGATTCGAGGAATAATGTGACGAAGTAGACGCCCATCAGACTCGCGCGAAAATTAATTCAACCCAAACAGGCTCAACATCGGCGCATCATGCACATCCGCCTGAATGTCCGAATAGAAGCCGTTGAACTTCGTGCGCATGGTCTGGCCATATGCACCGAGTCCACCGATTTCGATCCAGTCTCCTTCTTTGATATCAGAAGGTAGTAGGAACGGACCTTTCATTGCGTCCATCGAGTCGCAGGTAGGGCCGAAGAAGCTGAATGCCATCAGCTCACCGCTGACTGGCTCCATCGGACGGAAGGCACGCACCGGATAAGTGAAACCCGGGAAGCCTGCATCGAACAGGCTGCCATAGATACCGTCGTTGATGTAGAGCATGTTACCCTTGCGCAGTTCCACACGCACCAGAATGGAGCCTGCTTCTGCAACCAACGCGCGACCGGGCTCGCAAAATACTTCGGTGCCATTGTTGAAACCGAATTCCGACAATGCGGCACGGATGGTTTCCATATAGCCCATGAGATCTGGCGGGGTAAGGTCAGGGTAGATGGAGGGGAATCCACCGCCGACGTCGAGTGAGGCGATTGCAACCCCCGCTTCGTCTGCCACCTGACGTGCAAACGCGATCGCGTCGCGGTAGGATTCAGGATTCATACACTGCGAGCCGACATGGAAGCACAAGCCGATTTTCTGGGCCACTTCACCCACGGCTTTAAGCAGCTCCACTGCTTCGGTTTTCGCTACGCCAAATTTGCCATGCAGACTGAGAGCAGCATGTTCGTTGCCCACCGCCAGGCGCACATGCAGGTGCAGGTCTTTGGCATGATGGGTCATCTCCACGATTTTCTGCAACTCTTCGAGAGAGTCGAGCGCGAAATCGCGGACTTTGTATTGGAAATAGGCTTTCGCGATTGCTTCGCGGCTTTTTACCGGATGCATGAAATACATCTGGGCTCCACGCACTTCGCTCGCCACCAGCTCCACTTCAGCGAGAGAGGCCACATCGAAATGTTTGATACCGGTTTTCGCAATGGTTTTGAGCGCACGCGGCTCAGGATTCGTTTTCACGGCGTACATAACGTTACCCGGGAAATGCGTGAGGAAAAACTTCGTCGCTGCTTTGATCGCATGCGGACGGAGAACATGTACGGGGTCGAGGGGTTTACGCTTTTCCACCAAATCTGCAACCGACGGGTATTTGAGTACCGGGGTGGAAGGCTGAAGCGTGTTTACGACTAATATGGGGTTTCGTCTAATTCGGGCGGTTTTCGCCAGGGGAACGTCGGTCATCTCATGCAAATCCTTATATGTTTGTTAAAGTAGCTACGGAATCTTCGCGCCAAAACCATAAAACATAAAACACCTATGTGTTGTTAAACCGATGTCTTCCTTCTGCGCACGCACAAGAAAAAACAAGAGCGCGTACATACAGAAAACAGTTTTAATAATAAAGCATTTTTTGCATTATTTAATGATTTTTTTATGACAGGGTCCGTTTTTGCGGAAGTGTGTAACTGAGAACACAATTGCGTCCGGCGCGCTACGCGATTTCGTTTGCCGGCTGAGTAGCAAAATACTGGCGGATTTCCTGATGTATTTGTGTGTTTCGCTCGCACAGGCTGGCGAGCTGCTCAAGGGAGCCGACATCCATCCAGTCGAACCGCGCCTGTGCCACCACCAGGTTACCCGCCTGCTCCATCACCGCCTGGTCGATCGGCTCATTGGCAAGTGATACTAGAGGATCTGCGTTTATGACCCATCTCCGCTCGTTTTCGGCCTGAACCGCCGTGCGAACCCGCTCAAGGGTTCTGGGGCGATGGCGGCGCATTGCCTCAACGAGGGTTTTTGCAGACAGCACGAATATCCCGCTGTTCCAGAAGCTTCGCCCCGTACCGAGTACCGCGGCAAGTGCGGAATGTTTGGGCTTCTCCACAAACCGCTCGACCGGATAAAACGGTCCCTTCCCAATCATAAAGGGAGAGCGCACGATATAGCCGTACTCCGTGTGGGGTTTGGGCGGAATGCCAAACAGAACGATATGCCCCGTGGCCGCAAACGGTAGTGCCTCGTAAATCTGGTTTTTCCAGGTTTCACTGTCCGCAATCACATGATCGCACGGCATGAGACAAAGCACCGCATCTGGATTCTCCTGCTCCGCGATAATGGCAGCAGAAAGTGATGCTATGGCTGTGTTTTTCGGCGATTTTTCTACAATAAGCCGTGCCGAGCAGGATTCTATCTGCCGTTCGAGTACTTCCCGCTGATGTGTTGAACCCACACAGATTGGATTGGTTGAAGCCAGAAAAGCACGGTTAAGTGTTGCCTGTAGCAGCGATTTTCCATCCGCAAAGAATGGCCGCAAGTGCTTAGGGTTGTCCGGCGTAGAGATGGGATACAGCCTGGAACCGGAACCGCCGCATAATAGCACGGGGATAATAGAGGGGGGCGAATGCATGCCAACCGTCATAGCCAAGCTATTGGCGCACGCAACACAAAACTACACAAGCCGATCCAGCAGTATTTCAACACGCGATTCGAAGGGTTCAAGAAAATCCTCCGTCAGGTCCGATTCGGTATCGAGCATACCTCTTTCCCGCTTTTTATGACTGAGTGCTTTCAGGAAATCTGCCATGACCAAAGCCAGTTCTGAGAAGCCGGTCTGTGTGCGCCCGCGCAGCGTTTCAATCATGGTACCAAGTCGCACGCTCGACATGCGCTCCTTATCGGTTATGCCCTCAGCAGTATCTTCCGGCAACGGCATCTGGTTGGCATAGATTTTCAGCTTTGCCAGCGCATCGCTTGCCTCACGACCTGTAAGGCCTAGCTTATCCACATTGATGAGAATTACATGCGTATCCGTGCCCTGCCCCACCACGAAAAGCCCATGCTGCATCAATGCGTGTGCGAAATGTTTGGCATTGGCATAGGTGTTTTTAGACAAGGCTTTAAAATGTTCGGCATGGCGCGCTTCAAACACGGCATGCGCCGTAGCCGCTATGTTGGCAAGGTTCGGCTCTCCCTGAATGCCCGGGTGAACCGCTTTGTTGATCGGGTCGCTCAAATCTGAACGATTCCACGCGATGATCCCTGTGCGCGGCCCTGCAAGCGACTTGTGAATCGAACTGGTCAATATATCTACATGCGGGAAGGGTTTGCAGTAATGACCGGCGATAATATGCCCCAGATGGTGTGAGGAATCAAACCAGAGCAGTGCGCCTACAGATTTTGCAATGCCCGATAACTTTTCAAAATCATACTGCCGAATATTCGAAGAACCGCCAAACAATATAACATCCGGTTTTTTTTCCTGCGTCATGGTTTTCAGTTTCGCGTAGTCCACATCGAGCGATTCAGTGAGTAGAATATGCCCAACATTTTCGACCAGCGCGGATGTCAGATGATCTCCTTCACCGTGCGTGAAATGACCTCCACCCGCTGTGTCGGATGCGAAAATGCGAGGCTTGCGTCCATAGCGTAAACCCAGCGCGTGCGTAACTGCAAGGTTGGCAATCGAAGCGGAATAGGGCTGCACGTTTGCAAAACCACATCCGAGTGCCTGCGTGACCTGTTCGATGGCAAGCGACTCTATCGCGTCCGACCCTTCGTAGTGACTATAGAAACTTCCGCCGCGAGTCGGATAGCCCTCTTTATTAGTGGCATGATACACAGGATTACCCAATATCCCCATCACCCCGTCACTGGGGAACATTTCCGACGCAATCAGATCAATTCCCGGCGCCCCCGCCGCAATCCGCATCTGTAGGTTACTAAGCTGTGCAAAGAACATATGACATCAGTTGTTGGTTAGCAGATGCTGTGCTGATTGCACCCCATTTTTTGTCAAGTAAAAGGCTCCATACCATTTAAGATAAAAATCGTATGTTTCAGTTGCTTCTTTTATTAGCTTTAGTTTTTTAAATATTTCAGAGAAAATCTTTTGGGTTTTTTGAAGCATTACTTCAAAAATTGGGTTTATATTTGGATCAGGCTTCATACCTGACATTATCAGATATGCGCTGACTAGCTGTCTAAGCGACTCGATAGTGCTGTGCCAACCAAACCAGTTCAAATTCACAAGTCTTAAACGAAATACCTGAATACCCTCAAGAATTGCGAGCCGAATAAAATCAGCTTCGTAGATTTGATGTTCGTTCAACCATCCTTCCAATTCTGCAACCATTTCCAGAATTTCATTTTTTTCCTCAATACTCAAAACTGGTATTCTGTGTTGTTCTCTAATCTTTGCTGATAACATCTGTATTGGAGTGATGTTTGAATCTGATAATGCAACATAACCCACGTGTTGCCATGGATTGTTTAGAGATTCTCTTGAAAATGCACTTTGAATAGAATTTATTCGTTGAATTGCTAAGCTGATAGTTTCTTTATCCGTTTCTAACGATTTTATTATTGTTCTTACCAAATCTATTCTTTTGGTTATCTCAAACAAAATTTGGAAAAACTCGGGTGACCATGGATTTTGCTGAAAATGAAAGGCAAGAAAATCATCACCTCTTCTGCCATCAGCACCAGATAACAGTCGTAAAGTATCAACCAACTCTTTTGCTGGGTCAGTGTTTTGCATTTCGCTCATTACTTATACCTACGATTAAATTACTTGCTTCGTATCTAGCAAAGTTATTGCCAATTATGCAAGGCTGGTGGGGGGTGAGGGACTTGAACCCGCGACCAAGGCGTTATGAGCGCCCTGCTCTAACCACTGAGCTAACCCCCCATGGTAGGTGGTTAGTTGCTAGTAGGTAGATCAACGATTTTCAAGTGATTATTCCTTGGTGTACGTATCCATGACGAAGCGGCAATAGGTAAACCCTTCGTTCCAGCCCTGCTTATACTGGTCGTTTTCGCCCATCTCTGGGCGTTTTTTGAAGCCAAATACGGCCTGATACATATATCCACCTTGTGCAGAGATACCCGTGTCGCAACCATCCTGCCAGCCGAGCTGATATTCCGCTGGTCCCTCGGGGGCCACCCAATACATCATGGACGGGCGGCAGCCGGAAAGCGCAAGGAGCGCGAGCCCCACTGCGGCCGTTCTGATAAGTATAGAGCGTATGGTTTTACTAAACATGGCACCAGATTACCATGCGGGAGGGGGTCTGTTTGTGAAGATTTTGTTACAAAAAGGGGGCATTAAGCCCCCTACTCTCTCGGTCTAACACACAGTTTTACGCGGCGTGCAGCCTGTGCGAAGCATCCAGCTTACTTGCCGCTTCTTTCAAGATAGGCAACAGCTTTTTTGGTGTCACCCCATCTTTTTTCATGAGTAGCTTTACAATTGGGTCTTTCAGCAGGTCGTCTAGGTCTGGCTCGAGTGCCAGAGCATCAAATGCAGTCATAGGCCTCTCCGTTCTAGCAAGTTGTTTCACTAGCGTGCGCTGTGAACTCTTTTTATTACTTGTTACACTAGCAAAAAAACGCCGTTCGGTAAAGTCCGAAAACCGGACATTTGCTGCATCGCAAACCCGGATATTGCGGCGCAAAATTTACGAAAATTAATGCTAAATATCTCATCCGGTTAGATGCGTTTGGACAACCAGATCGCCGCCTTGCTGCCCGCCTTTATTAAGGTTGTTAAGGTTTCGTAGAGCGGAGCTTGCTCTGCTCCCTGCTCCAGTCCGATATCGTGATGCTCCATCTCTTCTTTTCGGAAGGTTTCGATGGTATCCTTCAATGTTTTTTCTTCATCGCCCAGAATGGCGTATTGCGCTTTATAGTGCTCGTTTATGACCGATTCCACCGCAACGGTGCATGCCATCGCCGCTTGTTTACCAAATAATGCTGTTCCAGCCCCCAGTGCAAAGCCGGCGATTCGCCAGATTGGCATCAGCGCGGTCGGCCGAACGCGACGGTCCTTCAACATGGTATCAAACGTATCGAAGTGCACCTTCTCCTGTGCCGCCATATGGCGAATCAATGGCTCCGATTCTTTTCCCTTCAAAACCGCAAGCTGCCCAGCATAAATCTGCTGCGCACCGAACTCTCCTGCATGATTGACGCGAATCATCTGCTCGATCGGTTCTGGTGTTTGTACTTTCGAGTTCATGCCGCCTTCCTTCTTTTTCGAATCCAAATCGATACCAAGAGCAAAAGCACCACAAGCGACAGGACTGCATTCATTCCTGCCATCGTGATACCGTGCCACTGCCATGCCGGCTCATTGCATGCTACAATCGGCGCGCCCATGATCTGGGCTTTGAGTTCTTCAAGCGTCGGATTGTCTCCAAGCCCCTGACTGCTACAGGCCGTTGGGCCAGTGAAAATTTTCTTCTCCACACCCGCATGATAGGTTGCAAGCACGGTGCTGCCGATAAATGTGACGATGAGCAGTAGGTGCAGCACCCGCTCTACTTTACTGCGATCGGTGAATACGATACCAAGCACGCCAAACAGCAGGGTCACTACATATGGCAAACGTTGCCACTGGCAGAGTTCGCAGGGCTTTAGATCGAATCCGTATTCGGCAATCAGTACCGTTGCAAGCACTGTCACCGCCAATGCGGTAAGCCCCAGAAACAGGCGACGATATGTAAGTGTAGTAATCATATGAAGATACCTTGTATCTTATCCTACCGTAATTAGTATGTTCGATCAAACACACTTGATACATCCATGCCGCTTTCCATTCGCCTGTCGGTTATAGTTTTTTTGCTGATCGCAACCGTTGCCCTCATTCGCATGGTCGACAGTGCACGTTATATGGCTCCGACCTCGGATGAGTATGCCCATATATATACCGGCATGGAATGGCTTGAACTCAAGCGCTATCAGTTTGAGGAACTCCATCCGCCACTGACGCGAATCATAGTTGCACTGCCGCTATATATACAAGGTGTGCGGCTACTTGAAGCGGATCGGAATTACCAATGCGAATCCGATTGGTTAAGCTACTTTAACCGTATTTACCACGACCCCAGAACGGGATGGATGTGGGTAGGGTCGCGGTGCCTAAAACTCGACACGAACGGCTGGTTTTATAACGAACGCGTGAAGGAATGGCTGGCATGGGGGCGCGCGGGAAACCTTCCGTGGACTGTATTGATGCTGCTATACACCTATCTACTGGGCACCTATTTCGGCACGCGCACGCATGGCCTCATTGCCTGCTGTATTGCAAGCCTTACTCCCGCTTTACTTGCCCATGGCTCCCTCGCCACAACCGATATGGGGGCAACCGTAGCAGTACTGATGATGCTCTATCACCTGCTTCGCTGGCTTGATTCACGCGCGTGGCGGGATGTGGGTTGGCTCGGAGTTGCGTTTGCCGTCGCGTGCCTCACCAAATTTTCTGCCGCTGCTTATGGTGGGGTTTTGGTTGCTGTTACCTTGCTGGTGGTGGCATACATACGAAGAAACAGCGGAAAACCTGGAGTATTTCGGTTACACTCTTTTATGCACGGGCTTGTGGCTGCGGCAATTTCCGCGCTGCTGATCTGGGCATGTTACAGGTTCAGCATTGGCATACCCACCGAAGCGTCTGCAACTGCAGCAGCCTATGCCAAATCCCATCCAGATAGCCTGCTGAGTCACCTGCTCAATATGCGCCTTCTCCCAGCACCGGAGTGGTTTACCGGCTGGGAATATCTCTGGCTTAAGCAGGCCAAAGGTCATGCGGCATATCTGTTTGGAAAAACTTTGCCTGATACAGGCGTGTGGTATTTTTTTCCGGTAGCCTTGTTTTATAAAACTCCGACAGCACTACTTCTATTACTGTGTGCAGGGATCGCTGCAGTTTGCTTACGAAAAAGCCCAATGGTATTACCGCTGTTATGGTTCATCTGCCTGATGGCACTGTCCATGCTGAGTAAAATCAATATTGGGGTACGGCATATTCTTGTGATCTATCCGTTCATCGCACTCATTGCGGCGGGTGGTATTATCGCAATGATTCAGGGAGGCAAAACATTTCTGTTGTCGGCGGCAATCGCATCTATCGGTTTGATACACGCCTCGTTTCAGTCACATCCGGATTACTTACCTTATTTCAACCTGCTTGCCAGATCGAAGCCAGAGCATATCCTCGTGGATTCCGATCTCGACTGGGGGCAGGATACGTACCGTATTGCCGAAGAAGTAAAGAAACGCGGCATCACTCACATTAATGTGTGTGGTATGATTGGCCCCAAAATCAGATACATAATGCCCGTTCCGGTCGATCCAACCTGTGCGGATGGCCCGCGCCCTGGCTGGATGGCAATTGGCTTCACACGGCTATATTACATAGACGCGGAGCGTATGGCGTGGCTTAGGAATTATACCCCAGTAGCGCGGGTGGGAAGCTCCATGTACCTGTATTATTTTCCTTAAATAGTCGCTATTGCAGCCCCTCAGAAACCCATTGACCTCGTGCGGGAACTTCTTAATATGCGGCCACTTCTGAATGACTTCGTTCATTCCCGCATGTGCCCCTGTGGTGGAACTGGTAGACGCGCTAGACTCAAAATCTTGTATCCGCAAGGATGTGTCGGTTCGATTCCGACCGGGGGCACCACTTCGGACTCACTGTCCGAGAATTCTCTGAAAAGCGAGAAAGGGAGCGATAGAGCTGCGGTTCTATACCCCTCCTTTCGGTCATAGGCCAGAGGGCGTGCAAAAGTCGTTTTCAGCACCAATCTCTTGACCGATATATCGCCGTAAACCCAGCGCTGGTAAGGCTTTGCGAAGAATTGAAAAGCGGTTCTAGCCGTCTCCGTTACGGTGCTGTCAAACTCTCCGCATTTCTGTATCCGCTCTTGCAAAACCAGCCGTTGTTCCTCCAAAGTTTTAATCTGGCGCTCGTAGCTGGTGATAAGGATGGCGCTGTCCGCCGCCGCAATGCGGTCGAGGAACTGCTCCACCTTGCGCTCAATCAGCAGTATCTGGTTCTGGAGTTCCTTACGGCGCTCCACAATATCGCCCGATTTCAGCTTCGACAGCTGATCCAGCATATTATCTACCATACCCACCAGCGTGTCTGATGGGGTTAGGTATTTCAGAAGCCTCACGAATTCATTCTCAAGGTAGTCGCGCTTGATGGACTTGCCGTATTGCTCGCACCCCTTGGTTTGGCAGAGGTAATACGGGTATTTCCCGCTTCGCCCCTGCGTCCAGCAGGATTTCATAGGCACGCCGCAGCAATCGCAGGTCACGAACCCGCGCAACGGAAAGTCATGGCTGATGTCATGCCGTGCCGGAACCTTGGCGCGGCCATGCAGTTTGTCCTGAATCCGGCAAAAGGTTTCAAACGAGATAATTGGCTCGTGATGCCCCTTGGTCAGACCGATATTCCATTCCGGATAGTCAAAATAGCCGGAGTAAAGTTTCCGGTTCAGCATATCCAGCACACGCTGCATATGCACTTCTCCTTTCCGATCTTTCGGAAAAACCGGCTGCTGCGCCAGAAAGTTTTTCACTTCAACCGGCGAGCTAAAGCGGTCGGAGGCGAATCCCTCCATCGCCTCTTGTATGACGGAAGCCAGCGGCTCATCCCGCACCAGCATTTTGCCATGCGTGCCGCGCTTTTCCATTTTGTATCCGCGTGGTGGGCAGAGAATCCAATAACCACTCATCATCCGCGCACGCATCCGGTTCTTAACCTGCTCGGCGTTTTTCTGACGCTGATGCTGCGACACGCTGGCCAGCAGGTTCTCGACAAGCTGACTGTCTGAATCCTCCCCGAATTCGATGGAGGGCGATTGCAGCACGCCCCCGGCATCCCGAATAGCGATGCGTAATTCCAGATGAGCTTTCACGCCTCGCGCCAACCGGCTGATGTCATCAATGATAACGACGATCAGCTCATGCTCGTGCTGCCGGAGGTAATCCAGCATCTGCGTCATGGCTGGGCGGTCGATCAAGCTGCCGGAGATACCTTCCTCGGCGAAAACCTCTACCACCTCCAATTTTTTATGACGGGCGAACTCTCTGCACCGCGTTTCCTGTGAGGATAATCCGTGTCCGTTTTTCACCTGCTCCGGCGATGATACCCGGCAATAAATAACAGCTTTTTGCATGGCCTCTTCCATAAATGCCCTCACAATTCAATGTCTTGAGGGTCTTTCGGAAGGATAGCTAAGTGCAGCTCGGAATCAACGCTCTTTTGATGTCTTTTCTCCTTTAACGCCAGCTGGTTAATGCCAAGCTGCTGGTCGAAATAATTCTCCAGCGTTACCCATACCGCATTGACCAGTTCGAGCTTTTGCTCTTCGCTCAAATCGAACTTATCGACATACTGCCGATACGGGGTCAGGTCGGTAATCATCGCC
>Ga0315900_10009179_pt1 | contig 12577 bp, 26 predicted proteins | sample LakEriMetagenome_FD_203521 | JGI IMG/M metagenome (GOLD analysis project Ga0315900, IMG submission 203521) | Freshwater fungal communities from buoy surface, Lake Erie, Ohio, United States - Buoy 12 MA114 | ecosystem: Environmental > Aquatic > Freshwater > Lake > Lake biofilm | place: USA: Lake...
GCAAGAAGAAAAAGCTGCCAAATAAACCCTAAAACTTCCCTATACTTGGCCAAAAAAACAAACCCTGCGGCAAGAGTTCCAATAATTTGGGCAATGTGTGAGGCAACAACCTGTTCGTCCATATAGAGTGGTTACACAGGTTAGGGAAAATTCCTAGAGAGTTATGGAAATTATAATGCTTTTATTTGAAAGCGCCCAATTTCTCTAGCACGAAGCGAACAAAGCCGCTCCGAACAATATCAGTTTTCTCTTGAAGTTCGTAACAAAATACTCCATTATCTTTAGACTCTTGATCGTTAAAAACATCGAATAGTTTTCTAAATCCAGCCTTTGCGCCAATATCATTTTGATGGTGAGAATCACCCACTAGGAAAATCTTAGTAAATTCGCCGCATCTTGTCAAAAGCAGGGTTAAGTCATCAGCCGACATCGAACTCGCTTCATCCACAATAATAGCTTTACAATTCCAAGACTTGCCACGGCAAAATCCAAGGGGGATAGCATCAACCCTTTCTTCCATTTTCAGCATTTCGATTTGGCCTTGAGGAAGAAGCTCGTCTAACTTATCGTAAACGATAGAAGCATAGGGACTCATCTTTTCCGAAAGCTCTCCTTTTAGGAAGCCGACCTTCCCTGTCGTAGAGCTTTCTACTGGATTGCGAATGTAGATGATTTGGTCAATTTTCTTTTGGCTCAATAGTTTAAGCGAAGCCAGCACGGCCAAAAAAGTCTTTCCGCTGCCGTAAATTCCATCAATCCAAATAGCCTTCGTGTCTTTATTAATGGCCGTTTTTAGAATCTCTATCTGCTTTTCAGTCAGATCATCCCTTTCGCGGATATTAAGTTCGTAAGAAATCTTCTCGCGTTGAAAAACCTTGGGAGATTTATCGGCGACCTTTGGTTGGGCAGATTTTTTAGCCATGTATATATTATATTACATCGGCGCGGCAGAATCCTCTCCAAATATTCTAGTTTTGGCGATATTGTAATATTTTTCGTCCTTTTCAATGCCAATAAATTGCCGTCCAAGGTTTTTTGCGGCAAGACATGTTGTGCCGCTACCCATACAGCAGTCTAAAACTACGTCACCTTCTACGGTATATGTTTTGACGAAATATTCCAATAGCTCAAGTGGTTTTTGTGTCGGATGCAAGAGTTTTCTGCAATTATCTCGTTTTATTTTTAGAATTTGAAGAGGATGTCTAGTGCCGTCATCAAAATATTCCAATGGTTTTGTTTTCGGATTAGCGCCAGCCATTGTTTCCGACCATCTGGCATTTTCTCCAATTTTATTAGAAACTAACTTTCCTTCGTGCTTTTGTTTTTGAGGTTGATAGGTGGGCTGCTCTTTATAAAAAACAGAAACGGTTTCTACGACTCTCCCAGGCCGTCTCTTAACTTGAAAAACGTTCGTTAGTCTTTCTTTTTGCCAATACCAATCGTATTTATATGCCGAAATATTAGATAGCCTTAAATAAGACGAAAAAGGTTCTTGTCCAAACAATAAAATCGCAGCGTCCTTTTTACATATCCTATCTAACTCTTTCCATAAAAGTTTAAAATCCAATAGTTTGTCCCACTTTAGCGGCGTTTGCCCATATGGAGGATCACAAATAAAACAATCCACCGACCCACTAGGAATTTCCGCCATTTTCTCCAAACAATCGCCCAAAATTAGTTTTTCAATCATCGGCCCAATTTATCCCAAAACAAGAGTTTGTCAATAGACGTTTTCTAAAATAGTTACCGCTCCACCAGCACCTTCCGCCGAAACATCCAAATTCTGAGAAACAACCTTACCCGTAGTGCAAATGTCGAACAACCCATTATTCGTCACCGTTCCTGTAATAAATGTCGAAAAAGGATGAAACGCCAAATTCAAGACGGCACGTTCTCCAGAGAATCCAATAAAATTTCCAACATTTTCGCCGTTCACTGAAACTTGCTTTTCTATACTATCTAAGATTACTGTTGATGGGTAGGTATCGCCTAAATTATAAACAGGTTGTCTGTTTATCCTATAGCTAATCGAAATCTGCTCTTTAGAATCGGGCAAACTAACGCCAGAACCAGAAACTCCCACCGCCAAAGCGTGAATACTTTCTAAATACGCGCCAGAACCATTGTTTGTTAAGATGTGCGAAACATTTTGGCCTGTGAAACTTTGGCCAGTGATTTCTGATAGGTTGTAAACGTCAAAATCAGCCTTGACCCCGACAACTGTTTGCGGCGAAATGTCCAAATTCAAACTTGACAAATAGCATTGTTTGAGGGAGAAGTTGCCGAACTTGATGTTGTGACCCGTAGCGAAATCACCAGTTAATCCTGTTATTAAAGCAATCTGATTTTGTGTTTCCGTGGCAGAATTCGGCCCAATCAGTGGCAAAAACGTAGCCGAAAACTTGCCAATTTGCGCTCCAGCTACATTAAAATCATCAGAAACTCTAGACTGGCCGAAAACGCGATTTGGTTCCAAGCTGCTATCTACAGAGATAGATGCGTCTGTCGCCAAAAAGAATTGCCCTGTCGTTGGCGCGGAGTTTTGGGCCAAAAAGTTGGCGAAAATTGGGCAATTTTTACTAGAAACGAACATTTTGTTTGACAAGTCCTTAAACCTAGACTAGGTTACACCTTATGACAGAAGACCAAGAAACCAACGAAACCCAGAAGCAATGGAGGCTATTCGCAAATTTGAATCGGGCGGGATGGCTTTCAAGCCTCTGTCTGAATTGGACAAACCAAAACTCGGCGGAATTAAATTTCCGAAAAAGAAAAACCTTTGTCCGCCCAAAAATTCACCAGATAAGGATTTGGTGATGACACCATTTAGTTTGGCTCAAAACATTGTTCGCCACTTTAATCCAAGTGGTTCTATATTGGAGCCTTGTATGGGAGAAGGATCATTCTACTATAACTTAAAAGAATACGCGAACGGAGAAGTTGATTGGTGCGAGTTGTCTAAAGGTAGAGACTTTTTTGAGTGGAGGGGTCTGGATTATGACTGGATCATCACAAACCCTCCATTTAGTAAATACGCTGATTTCTTGGAGAAGTCTTTATCTATCGCCAATAATGTAGTATTCTACGGAACTGTCTGCCATATCCTCTCCCTCAAGAAAAGGCTTCGCATGGTTAAAGAGGCGGGGTTCTATATCCGCGAAATTCTTTATACAGAAACGCCAAAAGACTGGACAACTGGCGGTTTTCAGTGTGGGGCTATTCTCTTGACAAAACAAGCGGGCGATTGTAAGATTTCCTACTTGTGAACCCCCACCCACTAATCACTAACAAAATCCCCAAATCTTGGAAACTCGCCCGAAAATACCTCAAACAGTTCGGCCTCACAAGAGGAGAACAGAATCTCATACTAGCAATTCTTAAAATAAAGGACAAAATTAAGTGAAACTTTCAAAAGAAACAAAAAATAAGCGCAAACACTACTCTACATGGTTTCATAATTGCCCAAATTGCAAACAAAGAATCACAGGCGGGCATTTTGTTCCGCCGTCGCTTGGCGAAAAGGGTTTTTATATTTGCGAAGAATTGGCGGGAGAAAAAACCGTTGACATTCCGCCCGAAAGCGTTAAATTAGCCGCATGAACAAAAAACTCCTAACCTTAATCGACCTCGCCCGAATCTATCGGCCCGAAAAGCAGACGGGCCAGCACTTTATTTTGGCGGGTGCTTTTAAGAAAAATCGACTCGTAGGGTTGGGTTTTAACAATTACAACAAACTCCATCCATATCACCGATATGGGCACTACAAGCCAACTCGCGACTCGAATGCCAAATATGTTGCCAGTTTGCACGCGGAGGTGGCGCTTATCAAACGTTTAAAACATGATCCTTCCGAAATAACTTTTGCCATTGTTCGCATCAATAATAAAGACGAAGTAGCCCTAGCCCGTCCTTGCCAGAACTGCGAGGCTTTGTTCAAGAGAACTGGATTTCGCCGAATTATTTACTCGATTTCTGAATCAGAAGAAGGAATTATTTACTAACCTATGTCCAATCCACAATACCACGAAGACTACTCTTCAATATCAGGCTTATCTTTTGCTGTAAGCGGCTTCTACGCTGGCCCATTAGCATCTCCATCCATGTATCAAACGCCCTCCAAATGGCGAACCTGCTCTTACTGCAAAACACAAACAGAAGTCGGCAAAAACTGCTCAAGCTGTGGAGCGCCAGACGTTCGAGAACCTAAGAAATTTTAGTATGAGCCGCCCAATCAAAGACCTAATCGCAACCCGCCAAAAACTACTCCCCGAATGGTCGGCAGAAACAATTAGTTTTGTGGACGAACTCTACTCCCGCCTAGAATGGGCCGAAACAGAGAACGCTGTATTCAACCTGCGCCTAAAAGGAGAATGGACTCCAAATTCCAAACTCTACACCAAAAAAGAACTTGACGATGCAACAAATGAAGCCTATAGTTGGGGCTACCGAGACGGCAAAGAAAACTTTTACGGCGAATGAAAGACTCTGACCTAACCATTAACACTTACCCTCCCCGCAACAAAGGCGGTCAACATGTGGGAATTTCCTATGGCATCCAAGTAATTCACGAACCCACTGGTTTACAAGTTATTGTCAACACTGAACGCTCCCAACTCAAGAACAAAAAAGTAGCCCAAAGCATGATCGAATGGGGCTTAACAGAAATAGGCTGGAAAGATGACTAAAAACCAAAAACACATATCCAAACTAATCGCCAAACACGTTGACTGGATGGTTAACTGGAGCGTTTCTGAGGAAACGAAAATTGAACAATACAACAAAGCGGCCAAATCAATTGTCCAATATTTTAAAGGTATTGAACGTAGAGAAAAGATAAAAAGGTTTGAAATAAACCTCAAAAACGAATGGAAAGATTAGCATGAGCGTACACGACGAAACTTTTGACTACGATAAAGCTTTGGCGGTTGCCAAGGACAAAAAATCAACCCAAGAACTCAAAACCCTAACCAAACGCTTCTTCGAAATCCTAGACACTAAAGAAGAAAGTGATAGTGGTCAAGAATTTTCGCCCGTTTTTATTAGCTGTTGTCGCGTTCTTTTGGGAGAAGAGTTGAACAAAATTTTACCAAAAATGAAGGAGTTGGCGAATGATTAAAACTTGACAATCTTCCAAAAGCTAGTAAATTAACCCATGACCACCGAACAACTAATCCAAGATGCGCCAGTCTATATTTTAGGTTTATTTTTTCTGTTTATGGCACTAGCATCATTGACACATTAACTTATGGCCAAACCCAAGAAAATTTACTTACCCGAAAACGCCAGACACAGTGGTATTGACATAACATACATCAAATCAGCCAACTCTTTGAGAATCGGCGGCTGGTATGACGGCATGGTTGGAATTTCTGGCGGCGAAATTCACTTGGCCGATTTCTTTTCCAAGCTAGGAATTACAGAAAAAGACTGCAAACAAGCGTTTTCGCTTTTAAATATTGAAGAATTTAATAAACTATGAATAGACCAATCAAATTCCGAGTATGGGATAAAATCGGCGAAGTTTTTTGCGGGAATCTCAATAAATTCCTCATCAATGCTCATACAGGAGAACTAGAAGTTTGGGCCTTTAGCGACCTCTATGACGAATGGTATAACACGCATGAGAGTAGCGACAACCTTGTAATCCAACAATTCACTGGCCTTCTAGATAAAAATGGCCGCAAGATTTATGAGGGAGATATTGTAAAAATTGGCGATAGAAACAAAGAAGTAATCTTTGACATGGGAATGTTTTTTATTGATGAAAGCTACGGAGATATTGTTCCAGTTTCAGAAGTGGACAACATTGTTGAAATCATTGGCAACAGATTTGAAAACCCAGAATTGTTAACATGAAAATCTACCTCCTATTCTCAATCGACCACTCTAAATGCGAAACCGCCCAATTAATGGCCGCTTATAGAAACAAAAGTTCGGCCCAAAGTAAATGCGCCGAATTGAATGAAAAAGAATTAGACTCTTACGGCTATTTCGTGGAAGAAGAAGATTTGTTAGATTAACCCTTGACAAACTAACCCTGAGAGTTTATATTTTGCCCATGATCCAAACCCTCCTAGACGAACTAGAAAGCACTTGGGACTTCACGCCCGAAGAGCTTGAACATATTCAAGAATGCATGGTCACATTGGCCGTTGCCGCTTGTCTAGATAGTAAAATCAGAGAAACCTGCCTAAAACTGGCCGAAAAGAAAGACTAAATTTTAACCAAACAAACCCAAAAACACACAAACCATGCCATCATTCGATATTACCAGCCCACAAATCGCTGAAACCATCACCAAACTCATTGAAGCTAACCACCCCGAACTGGTAGAGGCTAATGCAACCGTTGACAGTATTTTTGCCTATTATTAATAGGCTTTATTATTTTGTTCAGATTTTCTCTTGCTTTCGTTTAGTACTTTTAAGTGGCATTTTTGAGAACAATACTTCCTTTTCTTCCCATTTGTTCTGCCCCCACAACACTGGCAAGAACTATAGGAGGCTTCTTTCGGCGGTGAATTCAGCCTTTTTTCTTCAAAGAATTTTTTTGTTGTGATTGAATTGCACTCTGTTTTTTTACACCTTGGTTTTCCATTGGTTCTTTTCAATCTTTCATCCCTCGCTTTTGAATGCTGATAGGGCAATACATCTCCGCATATGTGACATTTTAATGGCTGTTTATAATAATTATCAACATCTAACTTATATTTCTCATTCCTACTTTTCCGTATTTTTTCCTTCCACTCTTCCGATAGTCTGCCTTTGCACATGCCTCTTTCCCATCCATTATTGATAAATTCATTAATTTTGTCAGAACTAACCCATTTGTTTTTACCATCCTTGTTAATCCAAAAAGAGTTAGACCTTTGATGGCTTAGAGAATCTTTTAGTTTCTTTCTTAACCATGCATACGTTTTATTATTCGGCCTTTGAGCGTCAGTGTTTCCGACGCACATCATATTCGCTGCAAAAACTATTTTTCTATTTCCTGGATATATTTTTATTAAAAGCTGATGACAGACATAGTGCTCCTCAGCCGTCAAAGCTACCAAATTATCATCATCGTCAGAACCACCAACACAGAGAGGTGTTATATGGTGAAATTCAAAATACCCACATAAAACCCTATTTTTAGCCCTAGCAATAATTTTATCGTACCATTTTTGATATTTATTCATAAGCAATAATGGTTACACGTTAAAAACACATAGTAAATAACAAAAAAGCACAAAAACAATGCCAAACTACGATCAAGCAACCCCAGAAATCATCTCTCTAATTAATGAAACCATTAACAAATACCATCCAGAGCTTGTAGAGGCCCAAGTTACAATCGAAGCCGTCATGGCTTTTGATGACAAAGGAGGCTATCCTGTAAAGGCTAATGGATACCCAGCCCTTGCATGTATCCGCATCAACTCTCTAAAGAATAGGGTCAAAGGATTTGCTGATGCTGAAATTACAATTGACAAAAATGCATACGATGCTTTAAATAATCCTCAAAAGATCGCATTGCTAGATCATGAGCTATACCATTTGCTCGTTGTTCGCGATAAGGAAGGCAACATTAAAACAGACGATGCTAACCGCAGCAAACTCCGCCTCAAAAAACACGACTACCAAATGGGCTGGTTCAAGGAAATCGCCGCAAGACATGGTGAAAACTCCCCCGAAGTTTATCAAGCAAATATCCTGTGGCAAAAAGATGGGCGGACGTTCTTTCCCAAAATTTAATGAATTACCCCGACAACCTAATCTCCAAAGAATCCGAAGACCGCCTCTTGTGGATTTATAAAACCCTAAAACCAGAAGAAAAGACTGGTGACTGGCCCCCATTTAACGTTTACGACATGGTTCAGGGTGGGTATCCTTATCCAGATCACGGGACTATGGTTGCGCGAGATTTCGGCGGAACAGACAAGGAAGGAAAAGTCTTGCCGCCCAAAGGAATGTGGTGCAAGGTTGAGGATGCAATGGCTAAAATCGACGCATTAGAAGACATTCTCCGCCGAATCGCTTGCGATTTATCAGTCGGCGGATACAATTCTCCAACCGTTGATCCAATCGCATTCTACGACAAAATCAGTTGGGGCATTGACGAGTTTGCCAAAAGTTATCACCAACTGCAACTCGATTTGGCCGAGAAAAGGTTTAAAGAACAATGCGCCGCAATAACGGCTGACGCTTTATCAGATGACTAAACAAACCCCAGACGAATTCATAACCAGCGGCAAACACCTTCCGCCGATTATTAGGGATTTCCACGATGCAAAGGATGTTTTCAAAACAATGCATTCAAGCATGGACCTCGGCAAATTCCCGAAAGAAATTCAAAGCTTGGGGTGGATTAATTGTCACATTTTCATCATTGATGTGTTTTTGTGGTGGATGGCAAAAAGAGGATATACACTTCAAAAATCTAGGCAAAAAGTAGGTTTCCTAAACCTACAAGAAGAAATTGAATTCCGCCGAAATGAAGAAAAAGAACAATTTCGGCGATTCTTGAATCAAAGAAAAGATGACTAAACTATCCAAAGTAAAATGCGACTGCGGCGAACTACCCAAAGACCATTATCAAGGAGCTGGCCAATGTCTAAAAAACGGTTGCACATGGTATCACCCTAATGTAAATTACATCCGCCGCCAAAAGAAAAATGGCCCAAAATAATAAACAATATGACCGAAACCCACCAACTAACCGACCTATTTTCCGCCGAAAATGATGGCAATTTTCAAACAGGGCGCGGCGGAATTTCCTTGTTGCCAAGCATCCAGCAATCACTTGGGCCTATTTTTGATTACTTTTGGGCCGAATTAGAAAAACAAGACGGCCAAACTTTGGACATTCGCTTAACAGTAAAGGGCGGAAGTGCTAAATTGGAGTATGGGGTTTCGCCTGTTATTGAGCGATGAACATCGGTCTATTAAACTTCTTAAAGAATGAAGAAATTCGCCTTTGTAGGTTAGAAATCTTCTGTAAGGCGGCCCAATTAAATTTCCGCGCCGCAAGTGAAGAAATCGCGGAAGTTTGCAACAATAGTAACCTTTCTCCAGACGAGGTTCAAAATAGGTTCATCTATCGCGTGAATCATTGCTTGGATGTGCCAATAGGCCACCCAATGTTTTGGGATTTGGCCGCTTGGGAGGAAGAAAGGAAATTTAGAACCGCCGATTCTCAAATTTGATAATACTTTTGGCCGTATGAGTGCTGGACGCAAAAACAATTCCCCAACCAAACATTGGAACACTCCGCCAAAGATTTTGGCCGTTGTTAGAGAATTTTTTGGCGGAAGAATAGATTTAGACCCGTGTTCAAACGAACATTCCTTGGTTGGGGCACAAGTTTCATTCGGAAAACCACATGGGTTAACGCAAGATTGGTTTGGCCGCGTATTTTGTAATCCGCCGTATGGCCGAAACTCAGAAGACAAGACTTCTTTGTTGGATTGGGTGAATAAATCTGCCGAAACATTTTCCGCCCGAAATAATGAAATTATAATGTTGATACCCGTGGCCACAAACACTCGCCACTTTTACAAGATTTGGGAAACGGCCAAAAGTGTTTGCTTCTTAAAAGACTCGCGGCTGAAATTCTGGATAAATGGAAGAGAGGACAAGAAAGGTGCGCCAATGGCTTGTTGTTTGGTTTATTGGGGGTCTAATTGTCAAGGTTTTAATGAGCGGTTTTCTAGCTTAGGGAAATGCTTGAATATAAATCCATGAAATGGATGCCCTGCGGCGAGCAAAATGCTCCCAGAAAAAGATTTCGCCGCGTATTTTTTTGTTTTTTATTAGGGCTTTTTAAAAGAGCGGGTCAAAGTTTTTAGACAAATGGGTGGCGTATAGGGGGGTGTTTCCTAGCAGGGGTATAGACGGAGACTATATAGGAGAGACTAGAAGAGATGGTTTGGTTTTTAAAGGTTGTGTTTTTGAAAGGGCAAAGAATTAACAGAACTACCCCGTGGGTGTTCGGCTGAACACTGTTCGCCTGAACTATTCAGGAAAACCCCTACCCCACCCGCCCCCTCTAAGATTTTCACCTATGGCCGCTAGTTATGCGGCAGGTAGGGAATTAGGGCCATTATCTAACGTGTACCTTTTCTCCCTTAAGAGTGAACCATGTACTTGCCGCGTTACCGTAGCAAGTATGGTAGAGCCTACGAAGCTTCCCATCTAGGGAAATCTTGTATCTACTAGTAAGCTTGCCGCCGTATCCACTAGATGTCTGGATTAGTCCTTGCCTATGCCACCATAAAGGACAATCGACTAAATCGCCAACGTTTGCGGAGATGTACCCACGTTGAATGTCTGATGTTTTGAATTCTTTCATAATCAAAACCCCTAGAAAGTTCAACCCGCTAGGCTAGGGGATTCACCTAGCGGGCCGTGTGCTTTACCTGCTAATCCAGCCAAAAAAGGCTAAAACTAAAATGACAAGGAGAGCTTCCATCGTGGTTAATGGTTACTCTCCCCAAGTGATTCCCATGCCCTTGAATTCCGCGCTAACGTAGGAGCGAGAGCGAAAGGACGGGAGGAAACAGGCGGTTTCATGGCGTTCCTCGTTTCCGTCCTCATCGCGCACGGTGAGCAGGTCGCCGCCTGTGTCTCTCGCCCCCATGCGGGCAGAAAGGCGGGCGTCTTGCATACGTACCGCTTGCATGCTTGGCATACGGAAACCGTTTGGCGGGGTGCTGACTGTCTCGCATACGGGATCAAGGGCGAGGTCTTCGAGAAAGTGGCGAGTCACGGGGCAGGATTCGAGGCGTTCTGTTTGGTTCATGGTGTTCTAGTGTTTAATGTTAGTGGATGCGCTCTTGCGCTCCTTTGCTCGCCCCCCTTGCGAGGGGCGAGCCGTAGGAACTCACTTAGCGTTGAGAGTAATCAGCAATCATTTTGCGGCCTTTCTCGATAGTCTCGGGGAGATTATCAGATAGCAGCATCTCGCGTGCCTCGCGTTTCTTAGTGTCTGCGCTGCCATCTGGCGCATTGGCTTCCAAGCTGGCCGAGTGCGTGAAATGCTCGGTAACTGCATTGTAGGCATCCGCTGCCGTTTGCCCGTAGCAGCCGCGCCCTTTCAAAAAGAGCGGCATCAGGCTTTCGTTAACCACGTTGAAAGAACGTGTGGAAAGCTTGCCTTTGCCAAGGAGGGAAGCAAAGAAAGCCTGCGCTTCTGTGAATGACAGCGGCTTATCTGCCATCATCAAGTACTCGTTTGCACTGCCCTTGTGGACGGCGAGAGCCTCCGCCAGCGTATCAGGAAAACGAGCGATAAACTCGCTAAGAGCTTTTGGCGTGTGTTTGCACGCGCTCCCGCCTTCCATCAAGTTAGCCGTTGCCGTGTTATAGCAGACAGTGCGAATCTCTGAAACGTTAGCGAAAACAGGCCATGAACCATCGACACTGTTTAGAAGATTAATATACGACGCGACTTCGTGCCCGTGCGCATCCTGAAAATCAGCCTCGGGAAGGCGACGAGAAAGCGTCATTCGCGAGCCATCGTAAAGAGTAGTTACGAAAGAAAGCCCGTTATCCATCCCCGCCGCTGCGAAGCATTGCGCGGCGAAGTCCAAAAATTCGCGATTGTCGAAAAGCTGGTAGGAGCTTGGATCAAAGGGCCGCCCCAAAAAGTGAAGCTTTCCAGATTCGAGCGGATGAACGATGCAAGGGACTTGCAAGGGGGCGGGATATTCTGCCCCATCTTCCAAGATGATTTTTGTTTGCCCGCGCATGATGTTCACGCCACGAAGGGCGCAATTCTCTGTGTTTAGGTTTTCCGTGACGTTTTCGAGGCCATGCCAGCTTTGCGGCTCGCTAACGTCACGTTCAACGGTTTTGAGGGCGAGGTCGATTTCTCCGATTTTGTGCATAGTGTTCTTTCTGTTTTGATTTTGTGTTTTGTTTGGGTGCGGGATGCACTCCATGCCGCCCCCTCGCTTGAAGGGGCGGGAGGAAAGCACGTTAAATCAAGCCGTTCACCCATCGGCCATTTTCAATGGATACGCCATAGAGATAAACGCCAACCCTAATAGACGCTTCGTTTTCCCATTCATTGCAGCTCACGATTATGGCCTTGTTCTCGCTGCATGCAGTGCGGAGGCAATCCAGCATGCTCCACGGCGCTGCATCGGTTCCAAGGGATTTTTTGAGGGCGATAATCTCGTTTGCTGATTTTAGGATTTTTTGAATAGACATAAGTTTTGAGTGTTTGAATTCTGCCACGCTCGTAACTGCTTATTCTGGCAGTTCTCTTGCGCACCATTCATCCGCGTCTCCCCCGTAATTGTTCCACGGGCCATCCCCCCCGTACTGTGCTCCGTTCTCATTGTGGAGCCTTCGCAAATCAGCAAGGGTTTCCTCTTTTTCGATAGCCTGCCTATCTTCGATCATGTCTTTAAATTCCCTGAAGGTCATATTGGTTTAATTTTGAGTGTTTGAATTCTGCCACGCTCATTAGTGGCGGGGCAGAATGAAAGACTCTAAACGACACAATTCACCTCTTAGGGGGAGCCTCGCGTACCCATTAGCGAGAGTCTAGTCCCTGCCCCTTTCTACCATGAATTTCAGGCGGGGCGGTC
>Ga0315900_10009183_pt1 | contig 12572 bp, 11 predicted proteins | sample LakEriMetagenome_FD_203521 | JGI IMG/M metagenome (GOLD analysis project Ga0315900, IMG submission 203521) | Freshwater fungal communities from buoy surface, Lake Erie, Ohio, United States - Buoy 12 MA114 | ecosystem: Environmental > Aquatic > Freshwater > Lake > Lake biofilm | place: USA: Lake...
CCTGGACGCCGGGCCGCTGACGCCCGCAAGACACCCCCGGCGCGGCATGCTTCTGCCATTTTCGCCGGGTTAGTGGGCTCATCGCGAGAACGTCTCGCGGGGGTCCAGGGGCAGGGCGACCGGCTCCGGCAAGAGGGACGACAGAGCAACCTTGGCCAAGAATCTCTCGATCCTTTCCCTGCTCGTCGCCTTCGGTCTTGCCGGTCCCGCCATGGTCCCGAACGGGCCCGAAGCTCTCGCCCAGCTCCAGCTCGGCCCGCCTCCGACCCAGCCAAGGCCGCAGGGCCAGCCCCAGCCGGGTGCGGCGCCCTCGCAGACCACGCCCGCGCCCCGCCCGCCCCGGGCGGCACGTCCCGCCCAGCCTGCCGCGCCCGCGGACACCGGCCCTTCCCCCTCCGACGCACCGCGTGACCGGCGGCGCGCCCTGCCGGGCGAGACCGTGGCTCCGGCGCCGGACGAGACCGTGATCGCGCCGCCGCGCCAGAGAATCACCAATCAGACCGCCGTGTTCTCCGGCCTCGACAAGATCACCGGCCGGATCATTTCCTTCGACGTCGCGATTGACGAGACGGTGCAATTCGGCGCCCTGCAGGTCACGCCGCGGGTCTGCTACACGCGCCCGCCCACCGAGACGCCGCAGACAACGTCCTTCGTCGAGGTCGACGAGGTGACCCTCGGCGGCGAGGTGCGCCGCATCTACGGCGGCTGGATGTTCGCGGCGAGCCCCGGACTGTCTGGCGTCGAGCATTCCGTCTATGACGTCTGGCTGACGGACTGCAAGCAATCCGCCCCGGTGATCCAGGGGCAGACCCAGCAGCGTCCCGCAGCGCCGCAGCGCTGACCATCGCGGCACGTGGCGGTCAGCCGCGCCCGATCCGGCATTGATCCTGCCGGGTGCCCGACCTAGAAGTCAGCCATGCGCCAGATGCGCCTCATCGTCACCTTGCTGTTCGCCCTGACGCTCCTGGCGCAGGGGCTGGTCGGACATGCGTCGAGGGCGCATCGGGTCGCGACCGCCGCCGCTTTGGCCGATCTCTGCATCCCTGCTCCCGGCCAGGGGGACCGGCACGAGGGGCGCGACTGCCTCAGCCACTGTCTCACGGTTGCGGCCCCCGAGGCCGCAGCGCCGCCGGCAGCGGTCGCAAGCCCGCTGCTCCCCGGCCGCCAGTTCACCGTGATGTCCCGGGCCACCGCGACCGTTCCCCGCCTCGCTCACATCCTGCACCTCGATCATGCCCCACGGGCTCCTCCGGCTGTCGCCTGACGCCGCCGCACACCCCTGGTCATCATCGAGACATCACCATGAACCGACGTAGCTTTCTCGCGGCCGCAGCCGCCCTCGTTCCTGCCTCCAGCGCGATCGCCCAGCAGCACGGCGCCGTCAGCCAGACGGCGACCTTCCGGGTAGGCGCCATCGTCATCGAAGCCCCCTGGACTCGCGCCACGCCAGGTGGAGCGAAAGTTGCGGGCGGCTTCATGACGGTGCGCAACACCGGAACGGAGCCGGATCGCCTCGTGGGCGGCACCTTCCCGCACGCCCCGCGTGTCGAGGTTCACGAGATGGCCGTGACCGACGGGACGATGCGCATGCGCGAGGTGCGCGGCGGCATCGAGATTCCTCCCGGCGGGTCGATCCAGTTGCGGCCCGGCGGCTACCACATGATGTTCATGGACCTGAGCCAGCCTGTCCGCACAGGCGCGCCGGCGCGCGGCACACTGGTCTTCCAGAAGGCGGGCAGTGTCGAGATCAGCTACGACGTCGCCCCGGTCGGCGCCCCCGGCCCCTCCGCAGCCGGCGGCCACGGCATGCCGAGGCATTGATGCCGATGCTCGCGCGACGGACCTTCATCGCACTGCCCGCGGCTTTCGCCGCGGGTCCCGCGCTGGCGCATTCCTACCGCCACCGCGACATCATGATCGGTCACGCCTGGTGCCTGCCCTCCGAGGCGACCAGCACGCAGGCCTTCATGCCGCTGGCCGTGGTGCAGGATCGCCCTGATACGCTCGTCGGCGCAACGACACCGGTGGCCGACGCCGTGGAATTCCGGCCCGTCGCGGGTGGACCTGCCGCCGCGCGCTGGGAACTTGTGCCGCGCCGGCCCGTCGGCATGCGCACCGACGGCCCGCATCTTCTTCTCACTGGCCTCCGCCACCCCCTGCGCATCCGCGACAGGTTCCCGCTGACTCTCGTCTTCGAGCGCAATGGCACGAAGGAGATCGAGGTCTGGGTCGAGCGCGCGCCCTATTCCAGCTGAACCGCCCGACACAAGGAACACCATGCGCTCCATCAGCCTCGCGGACCTGCCCGGCGACCGCGTCTACAAGATCCTCTGCTCGCTGGTGATCCCGCGGCCGATCGCGCTCGTTTCCAGCATCGGGCCGGGCGGCGTGGTCAATGCAGCGCCCTACTCGTTCTTCAATGTCTTCTCGGAAGCACCGCCACTCATCGTTCTCGGCCTGCAGCACAAGGCCGATCAATCACCGAAGGACACGACGCGCAACATCGCAGCGCAGGGCGAATTCGTGGTCAACATGGTCGACGAGGCGCTTGCCGAAGCCATGAACCTCTGCGCCACGGACTTCCCCGCGGATATCTCGGAGGTCGCCTCGGCAGGACTGAGGACCGCGCCCTCGACGACCATCCGGACGCCGCGCATCGCCGAGGCTCCGGCGGCGCTGGAATGCGTTCGCGAAGTCTCGCTTGCCTTCGGTCCGCAGCGCGAACTGCTGATCGGGAGGGTCACTCACGTCCATGTCCGCGAGGATGTGATGGACGATCGCTTCAATGTCGACATCACCCGCTACCAGCCCGTCGGCAGGCTTTTCGGCAATTCCTACTCCCGGCAGCGGGACATCTTCTCCCTCGACCGGCTCGACTACGCGGCCTGGGCCGCGGCCAAAACCGACACCAAGGGGTGACAGGTTCCGGCGGACGCGCGGGTCAGACGAGGGCTTCGCCGGCCCGCAACCGGGCGATGAGTTCGGGAACGTCGTCCTCATGGCGCGGGCGGCTGACCAGATAGCCCTGCACCTGCGTGCATCCGCAATTGCGTGCGACGGCGAGTTGCTCGGCCGTCTCGATGCCTTCGGCCGTCGTCTCGATGCGCAGGCTGGCCCCGAGGTCCGCCATGGCGCGGACGATGGCCGCGTTGTCGCGATTGGTGTCGATGTCGGCGATGAACGAGCGGTCGATCTTGATCTTGTCAAAGGGGAAGCTGCGCAGATAGCTGAGCGAGGAGTAGCCGATCCCGAAATCGTCCATGGCGATGCGAACGCCCATCTCGCGCAGTTCATGCAGCATGGCGATGGTGAGCTCGTCGTTCTGCAGCAGTACGGCCTCGGTGATCTCCAGTTCGAGCCGGTGGGCTGACAGGCCCGTCTCCTTCAACGCGCGCTGGACGACCGCGACGAGGGAGCGGTCCTTGAACTGGATGGGCGAGAGATTGACGGCGACCTGCACGGAGTCGGGCCATTGCGTCGCCGCGGCGCAGGCCCTGGCGAGCACCCACTCGCCGAGCGCGATGATGAGCCCGGTTTCCTCCGCCAGCGGAATGAACTCGCCGGGAGAGACCGGACCGTGGCCAGGACGGTTCCAGCGCAGCAGGGTCTCGAACCCGAGGAGACGCAGATCGCGGCTGCCGACCTGGGGCTGGAAGACCAGATGGAATTCGTCGCCCTTCAGCGCCTTGCGCAGATCCAGCTCCAGGGCCCGCCGGGCCTCCAGCCGCAGGCTCATGTCCGGCTCGAAGAAGCGGAACATCGCCCGTCCCTCGAACTTCGCCCGGTAGAGCGCGAGGTCGGCGCATTTCATCAGGTGATCGCCGCCCGTCGCATCCCGGGGAGCGAGCGCGATGCCGATGCTGATGCCGGAATTGATCAGGTGACCCTCGACAACGAAGGGATCGGACATCAGCCGCACGAGGCGTCGGGCAAGTTCCTCCGCGCGGGCGGCATCGGCGCCGTGCAGCAGGATGGCGAACTCGTCGCCGCCGAGCCTTGCGACCATGCCGTGGCCGTCGATGGACGCCTGCAGGCGTCGGGCGACGATAGCGAGCAGCGCATCTCCGACCGGATGGCCGAGCGTGTCGTTGATGCTCTTGAAATGATCGAGATCGAGGCACAGCAGCGCCAACGGTTCGCCGGAACGTGCGACCTCAGCCAGTCCCTCCGTCATACGCTGATGGAAGAGGGCGCGATTGGGCAATCCGGTCAGGGAGTCGTGGTGCGCCAGATGGGCGATATGCTGCTCAGCCTTGTGCCGCTCGGTGACATCCTCATGCACGGCAACCCATCCCCCATGGGGCATCGGGTGATAGAGAACCTTGAAGATGCGCCCGTCCGAGAGCTGCCGGTGCGACAGGAACTCGCCCTTGCGGAGCCTGTCGAGATAGCTGTCCACGAGCTGGTCGGGTGTCGCCTGCGTGTAGTTGCCGAGCTCGATGCTGTGCTCGACGATCGTGCGCATCGACACGCCTGGCCGGACCTGCTCGGGCGATAGGCCGTACATGTCGAGGTAGCGACGGTTGCAGACGATGAGGTTGAGCTCCTCGTCGAGCATGCACAGGCCGTGGGCCATGTTGTTGAGGGCTGCATCGAAGCGGCGATGCTGCTCGCGCAATTCGGCCGCCGCCTTTTCGCGGTCGGTGATGTCGTCATAGGTGACGACCCAGCCGCCATTGGCCATCGGGCGGGAGCGCTGTGCGAGGATCCGGCCATTGGCAAGATGGCGGTGCGTCACCGCATCCTGGCCGGCGAGAAGCCCGCGCCGGAACTCGTCAAAGACTTTTGCAGTGTCCTTGCCGCCGGCATGGAGGCCTTCGGCGACGCTCTTCGAAATGATGTCGAGCACATTCTTTCCCGGCGGGGCGTCATCCTCGCCGAGGCAGAAGAGCTGGAGGTAGTGACGATTGCGAACGACGATGCGCAGGTCGGCATCAAAGACGCAGAGGCCCTGCGCCATGCTTTCGAGCGTGGCATCCAGCAGCATGTTCTGCTCCTGGATCGCCATGATGGCCTCGGTGCGCTCCCGGTCCGCGCTGCGCAGATCGGTGACGTCCTCGAACATGCCGAGCCAGCCGCCGCCCTCCATCGCCTCGATGGAGACGGAAATGATCCGCCCGTCGGCCATCGGCTGGTCGTAGGTACGGCCGCTGGATTCAGCCACGGCCTTCATCCGGCGTTCGGTCAGTTCCTGCGCCGTCATGCCGGGATATTTTCCGGTCCGGACGCCATGTTCGAAAATGTCGAAAAGGGTGATGCCCGGCTTGATGAGATCGGGATCGGCCCGGAAGAGGCTGAGGTAGTTGTTGTTGCAGACGATCAGCCTCTGGTCGGCATCGAACATGCACAACGCCTGGGGCATGGCGTTCAGCGCGACATCGAATCGCTGGTGCTGTTCGTTGAGGGCCTGAACTGCCAGTTCCCGATCGGTGACATCCTCGGAGGTGAAAACCCAGCCGCCTTCCGGGGTCGGCCGGGAGCGCGTACGGACCCAGCGGCCGTCGCGCAGGCGGCGCCGGCGCACCACTTCCTTGCCCGCGGCAATCGTCCGGCGTGATTCCTCGATGAGTTGTTCCAGAGTGACGCCGGTATAGATCCCACGTTCCAGGCCACAGGCAAGGATCTGGTGTAGATGAGCGCCCGGTCGCACCACCGCCGGGTCGTAGCCGTACATGGTGATGTAGCGGTTGTTGAACACCACCAGCCGCTGCGATGAGTCGAAGACGGCAAGGGCATGCGACATGTTCTCCAGAGCCTGCCTGAAGATGGTCGCCTGCGCCCGCAATTCGTCCTCGAGCCGCTGCTGCCCCGTGATGTCCTGGTGGATTGCCACCCAGCCGCCATCGGGCGCCGGCTGGTAGGCGATGGAGACCACGCGACCGTCGGAGAAGCGCTCGACGCGGGAGAACGGCTTGCCGGCAGTGAGGCGCGACAGCCGCTCCCGCCAGGCCTCGTCAAGGCTCATGCCATCGAGCCGTCCCTGTTCGAAGCTGTACTGGAGGAGGCCGTACATCGAGGCGCCGACGCGCGTGACGCTTTCCGGCATGCCAAAAAGATCGCGCATCCGGCGGTTCGACAGCCGGATGGTCAGGTCCGCGTCGAACACGCAGAAGCCGTGCGGAACCGAATCCAGCACGATATCCCTGTAATCCACGCTGGAGCCGCGCCGGTCGTCCGGCACGGCGCTCTGCGCGATCACCGCATCGCTGCGCGCCACCCTCACCCGATCCACTCCATGGCTCATCGCCGACAGGTTGGCCGGATGACAAGAATAACTCGTTAACTGCCGGCAAGAACACCTTCCGGCAGCGCAGAATTCCGATGCGAAAGCCTCGGCGAGGCCCATTCAAACCGTCCGGGCCACCCGTGCCCGGACTGCCCGGATGTCCTCCCCCGCGGCCGGCGCGGTCAGGCCGAGACGACGGCCGCCAGCGACTGCTCGATGATGTCGAGACCCTTCTTCACCTGCTCCTCGGGGATGGTAAGCGGAGCGAGGAGGCGGATGACGTTCGCGTCCGGGCCGCAAGACAGCAGGATCAGGCCGTTCGCCTCGGCCTTGGCGATCAGCGCACTGGTGAGCGCTGCGTCCGGCTCGCGCGTCTCGCGGTCCTTGACCAGTTCGAACGCCACCATCATGCCGAGGCCGCGAACGTCGCCGATGCAGGTGAAGGTGTTGCGCTTGGCCATGTCCTTCAGGCGCGCCTGCATCATGTCGCCAATCCTGGCGGCACGGGCACAGAGATCTTCCTTCTCGATCACATCCAGAACGGCATGGGCTGCGGCGACGGCCACCGGCGAGCCGGCATAGGTGCCGCCGAGACCGCCGACCTGCGCGGAATCCATCACGTCGGCGCGACCGGTGACGGCCGAGAGGGGGAAGCCGCCGCCGAGGCCCTTGGCCATGGTGACGAGGTCGGGAACGACGCCGGCGTGCTCCATGGCGAACATGCGGCCGGTGCGGGCGATGCCGGTCTGGATCTCGTCGACGATCAGCAGGATGCCGTGCTGGTCGCAGACGGCGCGCAGTTCACGCAGGAAGTCGAACGGCGCAACGTAGAAGCCGCCCTCACCCTGCACCGGTTCGACGATGATCGCGGCCACGCGGGTCGGCTCCAGGTCAGAGGCGAACAGCTGCTTCAGATTGGCCATGGCGGCGGCCGTGTCGAGGCCGTGATAGGTCTTCGGGAAGGTGACGTGGAACACGTCGTTCGGCATCGGACCGAAGCCCTTCTTGTATGGGTTCACCTTGCCGGTGAGGGCCATGCCCATCATCGTGCGGCCATGGAAGGCGCCGGAGAAGGCGATGACCGCCGAGCGGCCGGTGAAGTGGCGCGCGGCCTTCACTGCGTTCTCGACCGCCTCGACGCCGGTTGTGACCAGCAGCGTCTTCTTGGCGTGGTCGCCGGGCGTCAGTGCGTTCAGGCGCTCGGCCAGAGCGATGTAGCTCTCGTAGGGCGCGACGTTGAAGCTGGTGTGGGTAAAGGACTCGAGTTGCTCCTTGACCGCGGCCATGACGACCGGGTGGCGGTGGCCGGTGTTGACCACGGCGATGCCGGCCGCAAAGTCGATGTATTCCTTGCCGTCGGCATCCCACAGCGTGGCGTTTTCCGCGCGGGTGGCGAAGATGCCTTTGGTGCCGACGCCGCGGGGCACGGCCGCATGCTGGCGGGTCGCAAGGGCGGTGTTCTTCGACATGGCGGGTCTCCTCGGGGCGCATCCGACGAATGGATGGGCGATGAGTATCGTCTGCTCAAAATTTTGAGCAGACGGGAAAATGCAAGGCAACTATGTTGGGCGAGAAAGGGATCGCCAAACATGGACGGCACGGATTTCGATGTTGGCGGCCGCCTGAGGGACATTCGGCGGAAGGCCGGTTTGTCGCAACGCGAGCTTGCCACACGCGCCAGCGTTCCGCACGGGCTCATCGCCACCATCGAGCAGAACAAGTCCAGCCCCTCGGTCGCATCGCTGAGAAAGGTCCTCGACGGCCTTGGCATGAGTTTCGTCGACTTCTTCACCCCGGCCCGGCCGGCGGAGGACAAGGTCTTCTTCGAGGCCGGCGAACTCGTCGACCTGACGTCGATCCTGCCCGGCGCAATGATGCGCGGCGAAGGTCGGATCGTTTTCCGCCAGGTGGGCGATGCCCGCGCGAACAATCTCCAGATCCTGCACGAGCGCTACGAGCCGGGCGCGGACACCGGCGAGGCCATGCTCTCGCATTCGTCTCGCGAGGGCGGCGTCGTGCTGTCCGGACGGCTCGAGGTGACGGTGGGGGCGGAGGTCCGGGTATTGACGGCCGGCGAGGCCTACCTCTTCGACAGCACCGTCCCGCATCGCTTCCGCAATGTCGGGGACGAGCCTTGCGAGGTGGTGAGCGCCTGCACACCGCCGTACCTGTAACGGCAGCACCATACCTCCAGACTTCCCCGCGCAACATTTCTGCCCTCATTGCGGCGCGCCTTGGAAACACGCGCCCCCTACGGCAAGCTGCCGCAACGCAACAACAGGTTTCCCATGGCCGCCAGACGAAGCCTTGCCAGCCGCTCCCTCGCCGGGACTCTTGCCCTCATCCTGGCGGGTGGCACGCTGTCGGCCCTCGATGTCCGCCCGGCCTCCGCGCAGTTCGACATCGGCGCGGGCCTGCGCGCCCTCGGTGGCGGCCAGCAGCAGCGCCCGGCAGCAACGGCACCGCGTCGGGGCCAGCCGACCTCCACCGCGCCCCGCGCGACCCGCCGCGGACAGCAGCAGGCGGCACCGGCAGGGCAGCAGGGCGGCCTGCCCGGTGCGCTCGGCGGCCTTGGGGTGCTCGCCCCGCTCGTCGGCGGCGGTCTTCCTGCCCAGGCAGCGCCCCAGCAGCAGCAGCCCGGCCGCGCCACCGCCCGCCGGGGCAACCCGCGCGACCAGCGCCAGCATCAGGCCCAGCCCGACCAGGGCAATGCCGCCGGCGCCGCAGCCGCCCTCGGTGTCATCGCGCCGGTCATCGGCGCCGCAGTCGGTGGCGGTGGCATTCCCGGGATACCCGGCGGTCCCGGCGGTATCCTTCCCCCCGGTCTTCCCGGAGGCGGCGGTTTCGGCGGCGGGGGTGGCGGGCGCAATGCCATCATCGGGGCTGCCGTTGCGGCGGTCGCCGTGCCGGCCATCCTCTCCATTATCGAACAGGCGCGCGCCAACGACCGCAGCGCAGCGGCCAGTGAGCCGCCGGGCCTTCCTCCGGCCGAAGAGCGTCGCTTCGTCGCCGGCGAGGTGCTCTTCATCATGGCCCCCGACGCACCGCAGGCCGCCATTCGCCAGGTCGAGCGGCGTTTCCAGCTGCGGCTCCTCCAGCGCGAGACCGCAGAGGTCGTCGGCGCGGTGATGCACCGCTACCGCGTGCCGAACCGGCAGACGGTGCCGGCCGCCATCCGCGCCATGCAACAGGCCGTGGGCTTCGCCTACATCCAGCCGAACTACGTGTTCGAGCGGCCCGAATTCCGCGTGAAGCTGCAGTCTGCCAATGCCATGCGGGCACAGGGCGACCAGCGGCTGCAGTATGTCGTTGATGCCCTGCGCCTGTCGGAGGCGCACCAGATCGCGCGTGGCCAGCGCGTGCCGATCGCGGTGATCGATTCCGGCGTCGATGCCTCCCATCCGGAGCTTGCAGGCCGCGTCACCCAGAGCTTCGACGCGGTCGGCGGGCAGTTCCGCGCCCATGAACACGGCACCGGCATGGTCGGCGCCATCGCCGCCCAGCGACAGTTGCTCGGTGTATCGCCGGGTGCGGAGATCCTCGCCGTGCGCGCCTTCGCCCCGGGCCAGAGCCAGGGCTCGACGGGCACCAGCTTCCATATCGTCAAGGCGATGGACTGGGCGATCCGCAACGGCGCCAAGGTCATCAACATGAGCTTCGCCGGTCCGCGTGATCCGATGATCGCCCGCGCCATCCAGGTGGCGGCCGATCGGCGCATCGCGATGGTGGCAGCCATGGGCAATGGCGGCCCGAGCGCCCCGATCTCCTTTCCCGCGGCCGATCCGAACGTCATCGCAGTGACCGCGACCGACAAGGAAGGTCGCCTGTTCGACGCCGCGACGCTGGGCGATCATGTCGCCGTGGCCGCACCGGGCGTGGAGATCATCCTGCCCGCGCCGCGCGGCGGCTACCAGATCTCGTCCGGGACGTCCGTGGCGGCGGCCCATGTGAGCGGCATCGCGGCGCTGATCCTCGAGCGGCACCCCGACGCCGATCCCGCCACCCTGCGCCGGCTGCTGCAGGCGACCGCACGGCAGGCCGGCATTCCGGACCCCCGCCTCGGCGCCGGCGTTGCCGACCCGGTGCGGGCCCTGACCGCCGAACTGCCGCGCCAGGAAGCTCCGCCGGCCATGGCGACGGCGCCTGGCAACGAGGCCCCGCGCGCCGATGTCCAGCCGCTGCCGAGCGCGCCGGCCGGTCCCGCGCCGGCCAGCGTCACGCCGCGCTGAGGGCTGGGTGCCGCAACGCGGTTCCCTGAACGCGCCCGGCACGCTAGGAGCAGGTCGCGCCGCCCTGTCGCGGTGCGGCCGCCTTGCCTTGCGTCCGGGCGGCCTGACGGGACCGATCGGCCATGCAGGACTACATCCGCAACATCCTCTCCGCACGCGTCTACGACGTCGCCATCGAGAGCCCGCTCGACGCCATGCCGAGGCTGGCGCAGAGGCTCGGCGCCGCCGTGCGCCTGAAGCGCGAGGACCTGCAGCCGGTTTTCTCGTTCAAGCTGCGCGGCGCCTACAACAAGATGGTGGGCCTGCCGAAGGAGGCCCTCGAGCGCGGCGTCATCTGCGCCTCCGCCGGCAATCATGCGCAGGGCGTCGCGCTCGCCGCGCAGAAGCTCGGTGTCAGGGCCACCATCGTGATGCCGAAGACCACCCCTGACATCAAGGTTCAGGCGGTCAGAAGCCGTGGCGGCAAGGTGGTGCTGCACGGCGAAAGCTTCGACGAGGCCTATGCCCATGCCCGCCAGATCGAGGCGGAGAAGGGCCAGACCTTCATCCACCCCTATGATGACCCCGACGTCATCGCCGGGCAGGGCACGGTGGGCATGGAGATCCTGCGCCAGCATCCCGACCCCATCGACGCCATCTTCATTCCCATCGGCGGTGGCGGTCTTGCGGCAGGCGTCGCCGTCTTCGTCAAGTTCCTCAGGCCTGACGTGAAGGTCTTCGGCGTCGAGCCGGACGATGCAGCCTCCATGGCGGATGCGATTGCCGCAGGTTCCCGCGTCATCCTCAACCAGGTCGGGCTTTTCGCCGATGGCGTCGCGGTCAGGCAGGCGGGCGAGGAGACCTTCCGCCTGTGCAAGGATCTGCTCGACGGCGTCATCACGGTCAGCACCGACGAGATCTGCGCCGCGGTGAAGGACATCTTCGAGGACACGCGCGCCATCGCGGAGCCTTCAGGCGCGGTGAGCCTTGCCGGCCTCAAGGCCTATGTCGAGCGGGGCGACGCGACCGGCGGCGCGCTGGTCGCGATCAACTCCGGCGCCAACATGAACTTCGACCGTCTCCGCCACATTGCGGAGCGCGCGGAACTCGGGGAGAAGCGCGAGGCGCTGCTGTCGGTGACAATCCCGGAAAGGCCCGGCAGCTATCGTCGCTTCATCCAGCTTCTCGGCAAGCGCGCCATCACCGAGTTCAACTACCGTTATTCCGATCCCCAGAAGGCCGAGATCTTCGTCGGCGTGCATCTCGATTCCGGCGGCGAGGACAAGCGGCAGATCCTCGCAACGCTCGCCGAGCACGGCTATCCGGTGCTCGACATGAGCGACAACGAACTGGCCAAGCTGCACGTGCGCTATATGGTCGGCGGCAAGACGGTCGGGATCGAGGGCGAGCGCATTTTCCGCTTCCAGTTTCCCGAACGGCCCGGTGCCCTGCTGAAGTTCCTCACCTCGCTGTCGGAGGGCTGGAACATCTCGCTGTTCCACTACCGCAACCACGGCGCCGACTACGGCCGCGTGCTGGCGGGCATCCAGGTCCCGCCCGCCGAGCACGGCCAGTTGAAGAAGCGGCTCGACGATCTCGGTTACCCCTACTGGGAGGAGACCGAGAACCCCGCCTACAAGGCCTTTCTTGGCTGAAGCCCTTGGGCCGCTCAGCGCACGACGGGCAGTCCGGCCCTCTGCCAGGCGGAAATGCCCCCGGCGACATGGCTATCGATCGGCAGGCCCGCCCTGGCGCACTCGCCGAGTGCGCGACCGGAGCGGCCGCCGGACAGGCAGTAGAGAATGACCTTCCTGTCGCGCGGAAGGCGGTCGACGCCCTGCGAGAACTGCGAGAGGGGCAGATGGATGGCGCCGGGAACGTGCCCGGACCGCCACTCGGATTCCTCCCGTACGTCGACGAGGACGGCCTTGCCTTCGGCCACGAGGGCCTGCGCATCCGCGGGTGTCAGGTCGCAGCCCGCCGGCCGACGGTTCAACCAGCCAAACATGATCGTCTCCTTATGCGAGGGGGGAATGAGGCCGGCTCACGACGCCGACCGCCCGGCGCCGCCCCTGTTCAGGTAGCTCAGCGCCACATAGGCGAGGATCGCCGAGCCGATGGCCCCGACGGTCCAGATG
>Ga0315900_10009186_pt1 | contig 12568 bp, 28 predicted proteins | sample LakEriMetagenome_FD_203521 | JGI IMG/M metagenome (GOLD analysis project Ga0315900, IMG submission 203521) | Freshwater fungal communities from buoy surface, Lake Erie, Ohio, United States - Buoy 12 MA114 | ecosystem: Environmental > Aquatic > Freshwater > Lake > Lake biofilm | place: USA: Lake...
CCGAAAAGCGGCCGGAATGCCATAGCTTCGAAGTTCTTAGCCCGGGTGGTGGAATGGTAGACACGCAGGACTTAAAATCCTGTGGTCCGAAAGGGCCGTGCGGGTTCGAGTCCCGCCCCGGGCACCAAACGTATCGCAAACACACTCATCACGGCACTTTCGCCGTGGGGGGCAACCGTTATGCCACCTTTTTTAAGGGTGGCATCGTGTTTTTACGGCTGCCCGAGTGCTTTCGGAGTAACTCCTGCTGGCTCTCAATGATGCGCATCGCGCGCCCCAATTCCTGCCGCATTAACCGCAACTCCTCCAAAATCGGATTTACGTTTGGTACTTCCACCGGAACCGGCTTGCGCTCAGTCGGCTGATCTTCAGTAGCGCTTTCACCTCCAATTAGCATGGATCCTGTGCCGGTCATAAGCCAGGTAGCGTTTAGCTGAGGGTAATGCGTAAACACGCTTTTCAGTAAATCGCTGGATGGATTGCTTCGGCCACTGATGATGTGACTGATGGCCTGCGGCGTCACACCAATGGTTCTGGCGAACTGTGAGTTCGATGATCGAGTGCTCCAAATGAAGTCGCTCAATCTCTTACCTATTGTTTCTTCCATAGTTTTTCACATTTTTTCAACATAGGTCACATTAGTAAACTTTTGGTTTACGTTTGTGACACTGAATCACACGTTTCAACAAACTTGTGTTTCAAATCTAAACGCAACACGTTGCGTTTAAACCGATGTTGAAAAGATATGGACAAAACGACCCTCACACTCGACAAAAGCGATCCGGGCTTGTACATCATCCGGATTGTGTCTATGAACTCAGCGAAGAACAGTCTTCAGCAGGAGATCCTGAAATACTTCCGCAATTCGCAACACCTGGCATTGCTTCAAGGCAACCTGGTGGAAGCGTACATAAGGGAGCAAAAGGACGTGGTGGAAAGGATCAGCAAAAGACACCTGCGCTGCCATCCCGTTGCGCTGAATCACACCGAAGCGGGCTATCTGACTGATGATCGGCAGTTGTACACCGACTTTTTAACCGTTTCGATCCAGCGCTGCAAGCGCCTGATCACTGAAGTGAACCTCGAACCCGAATACAGCGTATAATCAGAAAAGTAGGCCATGAATGGGTTTTACATATTCCTTTCAATTGCAGCCGGTGGCCTGCTGGCACTTGCGATAATCGGCATCATAGAAGAACGAGAGCGGAGAAAACGTCGGCGTGTAGCACTGAAGTATATCATCAACTCCTTGAGCAACTACCTGGAAGCGATTGAAGCAAGGCGAAAGCGCGAACGGATCAATTCTTCGAAGTGTTGCCCAAGAGATAGCCAACTATGCCGCCGAGGATCGTGCCGACCTGGGTTTTGTCAATTACAGCCCAATGGGCCAAAAGCAATAGAGCTGATATGACCAGTGCTGCAATAAACCCATCAAACATATACTTGGCGATATCGCGGCGTCGAAGAAGCTTCTGTAAAAGCCCGGGATTGTCAATCAGCTTATTAGCCGTGGCTATAAGCTCTAAACCTATCTGCTTTTCATGGCGCTTCTCAATATTCTGGTACTCTTTGGACACTATTTCTACCACGTCTTCTGGGAATCCATGGTTCCTCAGCCGTTGGAGGAAAAACATGCGCAGTTCTTCTGAAGGTTCCATCCACAAGTATATCCAAACACGCTTATGAGCCCTGAAAAATTCGTCGAACAAAACGTAACACCTTCATAGCCATGCCAATACTCTATCGCCATTACGGTATCGTCATCCGCTTTTACTCCGACGAACACGATCCGGTGCATGTTCATGCCATGTATCAGGATGCAGTTGTGAAGGTTGTACTGCATACGGAAAAATCAGTCGTTGTACGGATCGAATACATCCCAACTCAAGGCGAGTTTCCGAAGGCTGAGATGAAACGGCTGAAGCGCTTTATCGGCGTGTTCAAGCAAAAGATCGTAATGCGATGGGTAGAATACTTCGTAATGAAGGAACGCATCAAGGCAATCACCATAAACCGCAAACTCACCCGTGAAGATTCTTTCAATTAAGCACGAAAAAGACTTCGTGTTCCAGGTAACAACCTCGGCCGGCGAAACCAAGCGCTGCGACTTCATGCGCTTCTTCGTGAAGAACATAAAGCATCCTGCCGTTCGCCAGGTGATGGACGATCCGAAGCTTTTGCACAACCCCTTCCTGGACGAATGGGGCACACCATGCTGGGGCGAAGATGTTCACGAGCCTATTGTCGATATCAACCCGGATAACATCCTCAACGGCCTGTATGATTATGTGGATTAACGCAACACCAGGTACAGGTAATACTTGCCGTCAATCGAGGTGCCCGAAGGGCCGGCGCTGCCGAGTTTCTTGTTGTCATTTTTCGGATCCTCGATATACTTCTGAATGTAATGCGCCTCAAGCTTTTCAATCATGCTTTGCTTAGCCTCACACAACACATGCATGGTCTTGTACTTTTCGTACTTGCCTGAGCGCTTATCCGGGGCCAAAGTGCGCCCGATCTTGAAGGCTTTGCAAGTTTCGATCAGTGGTTTGATCCGTCCCGTTAGCGCACGTTTAATGTTGGCCGGATCGTCGCTCGCTTTCACTTTCAAGATTCGATCAGTAACAATCCTGGAACCAGGAATACCCGAAAGACCTTCATTGGATGCGATCGCAAGTCGGATCAGTTCCGCCAGCGCTTCTGATTTGGTTGGTTTTGAGGGAGCCATTCACAAGTATATCCAAACACGCCCATGAGCCCTGAAAAATTCGTCGAACTGGTGGCCGATATGCGCCAGGCACAAACTGACTACTTCCGCGCCCGCAAAGCCGGCCAACCGATAGCGGGCAACATTCTCTCCAGGGCGAAGGATCTGGAGGCCAAAGTCGATAACGCGGTGAAGAAACTGCGAAGCCAGCGCGCTCCCATCCCACCACAAGCAAACCTTTTCAACCAATGAAACCCGTAGCGCAACGCATACTGCAACTGTTGGATGGCTTTCCGGTAACGCCTGAGCTGGTGGAATGGATAAGTGCGGCTTCGCAGAAAGAACTGGATGAACTGCTGCGCTTCACTTACGATTTCATAGGCGAACGCCATACCGACAAACTACCTGAACCCCAAGGAATATGAAACCCATCCGCGAATGGTTTGAAACCATCGAAGGCGATCTGGTAATCGCCTGGGAAGACGTGATCTACACCGCCTTCCTGAGCATCCTTGTCCTGGTGATCCTGGCATTCATGCGCTGGATCTACCTGGGCGCTGAAAAAGAAAGGGAACGCCGCATCCGCGCCGATCGCCGCAACTATGCAAACATGAAACGCAACTATGCCAAAAGAAGTTAAGCTCACAGTGCTGGCCACAAACGACGCTGTGCTGATCCAGGTCGGAAAGCGCTGGCCTTTCCGCCGCATGATCCGCTTCGATATCACAGACGGCAACTCATGCTCCGAACTGGATACGCTGATAAGCACTTTGCAGAAAGCGCGGATCCGGGCCTTTCAGAAACGCAACCCCAAGAAACGCAACTGATGGACATGTATCTCAAATGCGCGATCGGCTTTGTGGTAGGCTGTTTTCTGGCTTACGCCTGGGAGCGCATCAACAACCGCAACACTCCCTCAAATCCAACGACATGAAAACTCCAAAAATTGACCAGACAGTACTGGAAGCAGCCGAACGCTATCGCAAGGAGCAACAACGCTATTACGAGCAGCAGTTTTACCTGGCAGCCCTCCAGGGTGTATGTGCTAACGAAAACGCCAAACATGACACCGCCGATCAGGCTGCATTGTACGCATTCGAAACGGCCAATGCGATGATGAAACTGATCAGTGATAATGAACGGCAACGGGAAAAAGTCAGCAACCCTAATGTGAATTAACCATGCAACTGCAACTTGACTTCAACGCAGTGTCCTCTTACCACAACACAACCGGTCTGAAGGGCATCCAGCTCCAGGAAGAAACGCGCAACGCGATCAGCCAGGAGCTGCAAGTAGTAAACTTCTTCCAGGAAGCCGTAAAAAGAAAGCCATGGATGCAGCATTTCACGCCTGAAGAGGTATGGGAAGGCACCGACATCACACACCTACACAGCGTGCGCCGAGCGATCAGTGTACTGAAAAAACGCGGCATCCTGGTGAAAACCATTTTCCGGAAAGTCGGAAACTTCGGCAAGCCGGTGCATGCCTACACCTGGAACCAGGATCCGGAAACCAACCCGTTGATAGCATCATGATCATCAATTCATACCCCAGAGAGATCCCGCAAAAGGACAAAAAAGTGCTCGGTGCCTGGATCGACAAAAAAGACGGCCAATGCCTGACTTTTAAGCGCACGATCGTAACGCGCTGCCAGACGCCGATCCACCATTTTACAGACACCAAAGGCCTGAACAGGCAATTTTCCAACGACTTCTGGCATGATCTGATCCGGAAGGGAGTAATGACCAAAGCTCCAAAGGAAATGCAGCCTCAAGCTCAGGAAGAAAAACAGACCAACGAGGCGGCATGATGGTGGTAAGAGTGCCCGTTGGGTTGGCCGGTTGGATGTGCCTGAAGCGTGAACAGCGTTTCAGGTACTCCACCAACCGCGCCTTCAAGGCTTACGGACTTTGGCTTTTGTTGAAGACTGTAACCACCAGCGGGCGTATCCAGGATTATCAGGATCAACTGGATACCTTACAGCACCTCACCCGTTTATCCAGGGCCACTTTCTACCGCCATTTGAACTGGTGTGTGGAGCTGGGCCTGGTGCGCAAAGGCAAACGGGATTTGAACCTTTGCGCATACGAAAAAGTAATCGCCGGCATGGATCTGCCCGGCGGTGTACACGATCTTGAATACCGGGCCGAGGATGGCCCGAGTATCGACAAACTGCTGAAGGCATTGGAATATGCTGAAGCGCGGGAAAAGATGGCCTTTGGCCTCAGAGCAACCTTGCGGCGAACTCCGGCCGTGGTGCGAGCCTTTCACCTATTTGCAGCAAAACAGGGGAAACCCGACCTGGCATTCACCAGGGAGAATCTGTTTGCCATGCAGGTGCATGCGTTCTGCCACGGTGGGGCTGAAGACGTATATGAGCTGCTATTCGGGGCCAATCCGGACTTTAACCGCAAGCTGGCCACCATTGCCTTCTGGCGGAATATGAAATCCCCTTCGAGCGCTTATTACGAGCGCCGGATCCTGGAGCATGCCGGGCTGCTCAAAGCTTCCGCCCGGCCGCCGATCGAATGCAAGTACCGGCAGGTTCCCGACACCGACCTGGTGAAAGGCCGCCTGCGCGATCGCCGGCGAACCTGGTGCACCAAAGAAAAAGCCGCGGTCTGGTTCCTTCCAGTCAACCTGGAGCCAACCCTGCCGTTCTGCCAACCAACCCCATTTTAGACCAAAACCGCAAAATGAAGCAAAACCCAAACCCCGCGCCCATGGCCGATCCGCTCAAAATTGGCAACTACCATGTGGCACTGAATACACTAACGAAGTATTCAGGTATTCAGTTATTCTGTTGTTCTGAATATTCAGAATATTCTGAAAACAGGCGCGAGTTGAAAAACTGTTGAAAAACGAGCCATGAACACGCAAAATCAGGCAACAAAATTGCGGCTGGCAGTCCACTTCAAAACCGAGTTTCAGAAACCCGGACGCGATGGGCTGCCGATCAGCCGGTGGATGTACAACGGCAACTGGCTGATGGCCCACTGGCTTCAGCAATACAACCTGCCGGTTGACAACGAGCTGGTTGCGATCAAGAAAAAACTGCAGCAGCTCAAGGGCAAGCTCGACAAGGTTGTGATCTACGACCGGCGGGAGCATGCCGCAGCTCCGATCATATTCGAGTGGAACAAGGGCCAACTGGTTTGCGACGGCCTCAAAGGACAGATCTCAACCAAAATCTTCGAATGAAACCGCCCTTCATCCGCTTCCAAAACCCGATCGAGCTGCAGATCCTGGATAACTGGTGCCAGCCGATCGCCTACCAGGACTTCGCAGAATGCCTGACCGATGCTGTGCTGCAGCAGATCCGGCTCAAGGTGCAAGGAAGGATTCTCCGACTTCCGATGAGCGCAAAATTCTCAGGCAAGATCCGGCTGAGCCAGGCAGAAGCGTATGCACTTTGGCACCGCGTTGCGCATATTTACAAACCTGATCGCGGCTACGAGCTCAGCCTGTTCAACCAGCAGATCACTCCGCTCCACCAGTACATGCTTACGAACGAAATCAACCAGCGATATGGATCCTGAAAACATGAAACCCATCACCTGGAAGGAGCTGAGCCAGCTTTTTGGCCAGGATCAACGAACCATCCGCCGTTGGATCCAGGAGAACGTTCCGGAAATAAGGGTGAGGAAAAACAAACGAACGTTTACGCCCTCAGAACGAAAAATGATTCTGGGCCGATGGGCAGACGTAAGAGATTGAAAGAGTGAACGAAGTGTAGCAAGTGAAGGTTCTCAAAAACCTTTTTTTAGAACACTGCAGTTAATCCGGCGAAGCTTATTCGAACAGCTCTTCCGCCGCTTCCGCCACTTCCGCCTACCGGGTTAATCCGGCGAGGCCCATTCGATCAGCTCTTCTGCCGTCTTAACAGCAATTCTGATTGTTTCCGCATGCAGGTGTCCATCGTACCCCATGGCAAGGTGGCAAAGCTCATACCCGGCATTCAGTACCTTGAGCTTTGATTTGTTGACTTTACCCACCTCCTGGCGGTATTTGATAATATCCGGCCGGCCTTTCACCGGAAACTTTGCAGCCAGTGCCACGAGCACACCATTCCAAAGGGTATTTCCTGCCATTTTAACATACTTCGTATCCGAGTAGTAAGTCCCGCTTTTACCTGCTTTCTTCAAACACTCCTTTGCGTTTTCAACGTAACGCATGGCCTCTGAATAAGTGCCGTGGCCGTCCAAACTGCGTTTTTTCTTCACAACTGCCATTACAGTAACGTCAATCCGGCGAAGCCCACTCGATCAGCTCCAAGGCAAGTTTGAATGCCACTTGACTTGTTTCAACTTTCAATTCTCCATCGTATCCCATGAGTAAATGACAGTAGTTGTATGCACTGTTCAAGGCTTTGAGCTTAGCGTTGTTTACTTTACCCACTTCCTGGCGGTATTTGATTATATCGGGCCGTCCTTTGACCGGGAACTTCGCTGATAAGGCCAACAACACACCATTCCAAAGCGTGTTTCCTGCCATTTTTACATACTTCGGATCCGAGTAATAAGACCCGCTTTTGCCGGCTTTCTTCAAACACTCCTTTGCGTTTTCAACGTAACGCATGGCCTCTGAATAGGTGCCCGGGCCTTCTAAACTTCGCTTTTTCTTTACAACTGCCATAATTCGAATTTAACTCCCGTAACCTCAAAATCTGTTCCCTTCACGACATTAAACAGCATTTCGCGACATTTCAACGCATTACGTTACATCTTAACGCATCTAAACGCAAAGCACCTTTTGCGGTTGTGAAACCTTTGTTCCCACTTTATGAAAGCGGGCAAGGTCATCTTGGGTGCCGGAATCCTTTTCGGCCTTTGGAAACTGGCGGGAGCTGCCACCAAGGCATCAGCCCTTCAATCGAACATCTATGTAAATCCGGCATTCAAATCTGCCCGCATGCAGGGCATCACGCCCCTGGTAACGTTTGCCGTTACCATCCAGAACATCAGCGGCATTAACCTTCGGGTGCGCAACCTGTTCAGCAAGATCTTCATCATCACCCCGGAAGGCCGAACTGAAATTGGTTTTTCCAACGTAACCGACCAGGTGGCCATGCCATCCGGAGAAACCACCACCTTCGACACCACCTTCACGATCAGCGGCCTTACAACCCTGAGCCGCTTATTCAAAGCGCAGCAGATCGAGATCGTAACCTTTTACGAAGTGGCCGGCCAGCGCCTGAGCTATTCCAGCCAGATCGCAGTGGCCGAAGTGGTGAACGGTGTGAAGGCGAAGCTGGGCCTGAAAGGCGCGGATGAATACCTGGAATACAATCCCCTCACCGGCGCTTATCAATCCATGATCTGACCTTGTATCCGGAGCAATACATATCGGGCCTGGGCCTTACCGCCTCTCACCGCCGGACGATCCGACCGGGCCGGGAGTACGACCGGTATTTCTCCGCTCCGCGTGGAACCGATCCACTGATCAGCCAGGGAGCCAGCGTGTACGACACCCTGGATTTCATGGCCGACATCATCGAAAAAACCAAGGGCCAAACCAGGCAAATTGCCAAGGTTATCCAGGGAAACAGTTTTGCGGATACCTGCCGCAAGCTCTGGAACTTCTGTTATACGCATATCCAGTACAAACAGGATGCGCAAGGCGAAGAACAGCTCCGATCCCCAAACCGCACCTGGGCCGACCGCAAATCTGGTGTTGACTGCGACTGCTTTGCGATCTTCTGCAGCTCTGTGCTTTCCAACCTCGGTGTTGCGCATGCGTTGCGTATATGCGAGTTGCGCAACAAAGGCTACTTCCAGCATGTGTATGTGGTAGTGCCGACCGATCAGCGCGACGGCAACCTGCGGGGCGGATACATCACCATTGATCCAGTGCTGGATCGCTTCAACCTGGAAGCGCCCGGCATCACCAAAACCCACGATAAAATGATTCCTGTACGATTCCTGAACGGCGTGGAAAGCGCCGGAACCGGTGCCCTGTTTGGCAGCGAGTTCAACGAGTTCAGCGGCCTTGGTTGCGCCTGTGAAACGGCCGGCCAGGTGGCAGACAAGTTTGTTCAAAGCTGCGCCGCGCACCTGCGCAATACCCGCGACGTGATCACCGCTCAGCCGGGCCGCGTTTGTGGCATCTATAACGTCAACGGCTTGGTAGGCGCGATCGACTACGCGCTCCAGTACGAAAGCGATCCGGAAGCCTTCGGTGAAGCTCTGGCCCAAGTGGCTCAGCGCGAAGCCGGATTTTTCCTGATGCACCTGGGCGGCACTGAAGATTACCTGCTCGGCATCGACGGCCTGGGTAAAGGCATTTTTTCCAAAATGGCGGCCGGCGTGAAAAACGTTGTGCAGAAAGCCAAAGACACTGCTCAAAACGTCGGCGACAAGGCCAAAGAAACCGCACAAAAGGCGGTTGAGGTGGCAAAGAAAGCCGGCCAGGCAGTTGTTCAGTACAATCCTCTGTCCATCGCAGCCAGGGCCGGGTTCCTGGTAGCCATGGAGATCAATATGTTCGGCATCGCCGATCAGCTCCGCTGGGGCTATGCAACCGCCGATCAGCTTCGCCGTTACAGCGTATCGGATGCGGATGCTTCCAAGGCGCGGGCCGCGCTTGCGAAGGTGGAAGACATGTTCGTGAACGTGCTCAAAGGGCAAAAAGACAACCTGCGGAAAGCCATTCTTTCCGGCAAACAGGCAATCAACGGTTTTGGTGGCGGCTTCGCTGGGTTGGGGGAGCCGGCGACCGCCGCTGCCACTACCTCAGCAGCCATGGCATTCATCCTGAAGGCGAAAGACTGGATCGGAAACCTGAAGATCGTTCCCAAGGTAAAGGAGCTGATCAACAAGAATCCGGATGCGGCCAGTGCCGTAAAGGACAAACTGATGAACAAGGTGTTCGCGCCCAGGAAAGCAACTGTTCCTACTCCGGATGGCCAGCGGATCGTTGAAGCCCCGACTAATGAATACCAGGAAGCTCCGACCTTAGAAACCAAGCAAACCTCTTACGAAGCGCCACCGGCACCACCAACAGCCGCCGAAATGGTGCAGATTCCAAACTTACCAATCGGCCCGCTTCCATCCTCAGATATGCCGGATGTGGATCCTGTAAACGTTGTACCTCAGAACCCTGTGGCACCGCAAGGCCCCCCACCACAACCTGAAAAGAAAAGCAACACCGGCTTGATCGTTCTCGGCATTCTGGGTGTTGGGGCACTTGCTATGGCCGCCGGATCCCGTGGCAACAAATCGAAATCGCTTTCTGGCCCTGGTACTGCTAAACGCAAAGGCAAACGCAACGCTAAACGCAAAACCGGCGCAAAGCGCACCACCAAACGCACTACCAAAGCCAGCGGCAAGGGTAAATCCAAAGCCAAAAGCAACTACTCCATCACCATCAAGTAACCAAAAAAACCAATCACTATACCATGAAAATGCCTGGAATGAAGGAAGTGGTAGGCTCGGCTAAAGGCCTGGGCCTCACCCTCGGAGGCTTTATCGGCGCCAATGCCGTGGCTAAAGCCGTAAACAAAGACAACCTGAAGGTAAACGGGCTTATGACCGTCCTTTCACTGCTGCTCTTGGGAGCATCGAAGAAGGACTGGCAAAAGAGCCTGGTTGCCGGTGCAGGTGTGTATTTCGGAACCAAAACACTGAACAACCTCACTGGCGAGCTGAACGGCTTGTCTGGTGTGCCGGATTCAGTGAAGGAAATCATCAACAAGTACATCCCGCGCCTGGGCGAAGTTGGCGAAGGTGAAGCTGTGGCCAGCCTCAGCGAATCTGAACGCCAGGTATTGCTCGGATACATGGGCAACACTGCCGGCGTGGATGAACTTCTGGGCCGTGCTCCTGAAATGGTACAAGCCGTTGCACAACGTCGCGCCCTGCCTCCTCCGGCCGGAGCTGCCCGCAACGCCTTCATGTGTACTGCTGTAAACGGCCTTGCCTTCTGATCGCTCACCAATCGCTAACAATCAATAAACCATAGCAATGAACCTGCAAGAAATCATCAATCTGCGCATGGCCGGCTTCATCAGCCGCGCCGCCGCGTACCTCATGACCAAGCTCGGAACCCTGAATCCGAACACTGCTTCCAAACTGGCCAGCGGTGCCCTGGAAGTAGTGGACGCTGAGATCATCCACACTTTCGGCATCGCAACCGGTGGAACCGGTGGCGTATTCGCGGTACTGGATAACAGCCAGACCACCATCAACCGCGAGATCGGTATTTCCGACTTCGATAAAGGTCGCCTGGACGAAGACAGCTACCTGGCTGTGAATCGTGTAACCCTCGACTACGGTGGAATTGCCGCTGCCTACAACGCCAAAAACAAGGTGTTCTCACCTGCCAAGTATGACGTTGCCGGTGCTGCCCGCTTCCCTGCCGAAGTCCTGAATGCCCGTCTGCGCGTATATGCAAACAACAAGCCGTTGTTTGAACTCCCGGTAGATAGCATCGTGCTAAACGGCCGCGAGTTCCACGGCAAAGAAGATCTGCGCGAAATGGACATCCCGAAGATCATCCCCGGTGGCACCGATATCCGCATTGAGCTGATCACGCCCGGCGGAACTGCAATCAGTGGAACTGCTTCACAAACGCACCACTTCAAGCTCCGCTTCCAGGGTGCTGTAACCAAAGCCGCACCCGGCAACTAATCAACCGAAATGAGCTGCCGGCCGTGGCGCTGGCAGCTCATTTCTTTTCTTTTCAAACCCATGGCACAAGCTAAGCATATCCTGCGGTACGACTTCGCAGGCAAGCGCTACTTTAAGTTCAATGTGGTACTCGACTACATGCAGGAAATCAGCAAGGAAGAGTATCACAAGCTGAAAGAGGAAAACGAAGCTGCCGAAAAAGCTTCAGGCAATAACCCATCCGATCCCGATCCCAATGCGACCAACAACCCTTAATCTCGACATCACCCTCACCGGTGCTATTTCTGCCGGAACGGCCAATACCAATACTGCTTCCATTCCTGCCAACAAGCGGGTAACTGCCGTGGAGTATTCTGAAATTGCCAACGCCGCCGGCCGCAACTACGATATCCGGATGGATGATAAAACCGGCATCGTGCAGGATTACAGCCATCGCCTGGCGGTTTGTGGCGTGGTAAATGGCAACACATTTCTGAACGTTCCGTTCCGCGATCGCCGCCATCCCTACAGCTTGGACGGCAACCAAAACATTGCGATCCAGACCCGATTGATCGACGCCCTGGGCGGTGGTGAAACCATCCGCCTGCGCGTAACCTTCCACCTGGTTGATTGTGCGTAATGAAACCCGGTTGTATCGACGTTCGCTTTGAGATGTTGAACGCGGATGCAAACCTTCTGCAGACGGAAGGTTGCGTTCGCTTCGAGATCGAAGTCATGGGCAACACTCCCATCCTGTTCGACAATACGGCCCCAATCTGGCCGTCGGATGGGAAAGTGTGCTTTCCTGCCATCGGTGAACGGCCCTACTGCCGGAATTTCCCAATATCCTACAACACCGACGGTATCAGCTCCCCGGATCGTCGTGTTCGCGTAACCAAGTATTACATCACACCCTGCTGAGCTATGTGGAAACAAGTGCTTGGAGCCTTCTGGCATTCAGTTGAGAAAATTGGCCTGGCTGCCAGCGTCTTACTCGTTTCAGTGATCGTGGAAGGCTTACTGATCTTCCACCTGTTCATGAAGATCGAGCGCCTGGAAACCCAGGTGAAAGACTGCCAGCAAGACCAGGTGCAACTGCTGAAGGAAGTGGTGATCAACAATACTGAAGCGCTGATTGAGTACCGGGAGCAAATCAAGTACATGCAGTATTCCCGAAACCCATGAAAAAGCAGTGCATCTTCTGTAACGCCAGCTTCACCGCCAAACGCGCCGACGCGCGCTTTTGCTCAAGCGT
>Ga0315900_10009189_pt1 | contig 12568 bp, 5 predicted proteins | sample LakEriMetagenome_FD_203521 | JGI IMG/M metagenome (GOLD analysis project Ga0315900, IMG submission 203521) | Freshwater fungal communities from buoy surface, Lake Erie, Ohio, United States - Buoy 12 MA114 | ecosystem: Environmental > Aquatic > Freshwater > Lake > Lake biofilm | place: USA: Lake...
TGCCGTATTCCACTTGCCGATGTCGATCTCCTAATGCTCGGCTCAAAGTCGAATGAACAGGCGAACCAGTTAGCAGACAATCCATGGAAATTGACGCTTGCCAAATTGCCTCTTGAACCTGTCGAGGGTGGAGGGGAGGGGGCAGCAGGAGGAAATCAGTCGCCACTGGTGGGACAATCCGCTCCTGAAATAGAGCTACAAACGGCTGATGGTGAGGCGTTTAAATTGAGTGCCTTAAAAGGCAAGGTAGTCGTTCTTGATTTCTGGGCGAGCTGGTGCGGGCCCTGCATGCAGACGATGCCTCGTGTGGATGAAATCGTAGGGGAGATTCCTGCAGATACCGTACAGTTGGTAGCTGTTAATCTTGAGGAACCGGCAGAACGTGCCAAGGCTGCTCTCGAGCGATTGCAGCTGAAAACAAAAATTGCTCTCGATATCGATGGAGTCGCTGCGCAGAAGTACCAAGCGGCTGCAATCCCTCAAACGGTAATTATCGATCGTGAGGGAACCATTCAGCATGTGTTTGTTGGGGGTGGAGAGCAGTTCCTTAAGAACTTCAAGGAAGCATTGAAGACCGTCATCGAAACGCCGCAGAAGTAACTGGTTACTTTCCCGCACTTGTCTGTAAAAACAGGTCATAGCGTTTACTCCATAGCTTGTCCAATATGGCTTCGGCATAAGTTGTTTCATTCAGAAATGACTGCTGCTGTGATGCAACTGCTGCTGGTTGACCTTCTTATCCGTTTCAATGGTCGCCAGATGGTTAAGCTGCTAGCCGCATTGACCAAGGGCACAGCGTTTTTGCAATTCCTTTTTCCGAACTGTTTTTATTGAGCATGTTCAGGTTCGTGCCGTGGTTACTACTGACTGAAGTAGGGCGAGGATTATTAACCTGCCGATTCTGACTTTCGGCAGGCGTCAAAAGAATGTGCAACCCGCTCACGACGACAGCACAACCTGAATGTGCGTCACCGCCCATTGGGCACATCAAAATCCACAACACTTCAGTCGAAAAGTCAGAGTTCAATGACAAATGCCTGAAGAAATGAGTCGCCAAGCAGCAACCCTCCGTTTCGGCACACCAGTTGCATAAGTATTTACTGTCGGTGTGCTTCATGTTTTTGAATGTCATAGAAAGGGAATGACTCATGGATCGGATTAATCGTGATACATTGATCCAGTTGGCTAATGTTGGTGGCAAGCATTGTGTATCTCTTTACATGCCAACTCATCCTGCAGGTCGAGATGGGGAACAAGACACTATTCGCCTAAAAGGTCTTCTCAAGCAAGCGGAATCCGAACTGGTTGAGAAGGGAATGAGATCATCGGTTGCGCGGGATTTGATTCACGAGGCTTCCGAGGTCATTAGAAATACTGAGTTTTGGAAGTTTCGAAGCCGTGGTCTGGCCGCATTCATCGCCGAAGACTTCTTACAGGTTTTCCGTTTAGACAAAGAGTTTCACGAAGAGGTAACGATTTCCAATCGCTTCCATCTCCGACCATTGATGCCGTTGATCGAGGACAATGGAAGTCTTTACGTGTTAGCAATCTCTGAGAACAAAGTTAATCTGTTTCACCTGACAGAGGACACCATTGAGCCTGTGGAGATTTCACACCTTCCAACCAACATGGCGGAATGGCTCAATACGACGTCGTTTGACCGCGGTTCCCAGGTTCATTCCGCTGGAGGTAATCATGGAGGTAAGGCAGCAGCCGTATTTCATGGACAAGGTGGTAAAGCCGATTCGGTAAAAGAAGAGCAAATCGCTTTTTGCAGCGCAATCGACGAGTCGCTTTGCAGACATCTTAATCATGGCGACAAGCCGGTGATGCTAGCAGGGGTCGATTCTCTCACTTCCCTTTACCGTCGCCACAGCCACTACAAGCATTTACTCCCGGAGACACTTTCGGGAAACCATGACTATGATTCGCTAAGCAAATTGCGAACAACAGCTTGGAAGAAGGCTCAGGAATATTTGCACGAAGGTGCGAAAAAAGCTGCGGAGACATTTGGCGACTGCAAGGGAACTCAGCATTCCTGTGAGGATCCTGTTGAGATTCTCAAGTCGCTGTCTAACGGAAGAGTACGTGTCTTGTTCTATGAGCCGAAAGCTGAATTGTTCGGGCGGTTTGATGGGAACACACAAGACGTCGAAGTAACAGGGCACGATGGGGATGCAGATCTGATTGATACTGCCGCTATTGAAACCATTCGTCACGGTGGAAAAATCTACTCGATGTCTCACCTTAATCTGAAGACGAATTCTCCCTTAGCAGCGATTTATAGATACTAGTCTCCGTGCGAAGTGGTGTTGGTGGCTTCTGTATTCTTGATGCGAACATCATTGAGGGTACCGGAGCCTTTTTCGTTTCCAAGTGAGTTTTTTCCGATATTGAGATCAGGGCGTTACGAAAGCGACTTGAGCCAAAGCTCGTCCGAAAGCAATTCATCAATCGCCTCACTCAAGTTGATTGATTCTCGCGATTCGCCTAATGCACTCGACATATCATCGTAGATTGAATCGATTTCATGTCCGATCGCACGAAGCATCTGCAACTCGGTATCATCTTCTTCCAATGTCGTATTCAACGCTAACATTGTCATTTCTCCTTCATCGTTTAGGAAGCTTTGTAGCGATTCATGCATCACCTCTGATGTAGTTACCGCCATATTGGATTGATGTGTTGATAACGGAGCGAATTGCGCAGGTAATGCTACTGCCCTAACCGAGGAGCGAACATTAGCAATCGAAGATACCATCGGAGTCGTGCCCGTAGCGTTCGCTACTACGAAGGCGGAGCAGTACTGCTGAAGTTGTGTATAAGTTAATGGGCTAGGATGACTAACGCCCCATGGATTAAACAAGCTAAAAGTATCGTTGCTCGCGTTATAGGCACGCACCATATAGGCGTGTCCACCCACCAAGCCTCCTCCCATGCCGCTCGATTTAGTACCCAAAGTTACCGAACGCCCCGAATTCAGAGCGTTGATAAGAACCTGTTTGGGTGTGTTGCTGAACATGTAGGTGGTGGAATTTTTACCTAGTACCTGCGCGGCTACAGTCGCCATCCATCCACCTTCGATTGCTGCGTAGGTGTTGGTTCCATTTCGTCCGGACATGCCAGTTTCATTCCACTGGGCGTATGCCTTCTCAGCCAAAGCAATCCAGAGTCGATTCGATGAACTACGTAGACTCGCACCGAGATTTGAGTAAATGAAGCTTCCGGCGTTAAAAGAAGGCAAGCGTCGATCGACGGTAACATAGTCGGCAACTCCCGAAGTACCGGCTGCGAATCCATCGCTCACGGTTCCATCCGAATTCATAAACATCCCATACTTTCCTCCATAAAATCGTACGGTGAAGGTGCCATCGTTATTATCGATGAACATATTTTTAATCGCATCCGGATTAACGTATGCAATTGATCCGAGAGTCGCGATCAAATAGCAATCACCAAGAGCTCCTTGCTTTTGGTCTAAATAAGTGGGATTCGAATCAAAGAGCGTCCCAGATGCGATCTGATAGGAATAGCTAGAACTGGTAAGTTGAGGCAAATCCGCTCCAAGAAACCATTTATCAACTAAGGAGTTCATCTGAAGGGCCGTGCTACCAACGGCCAGATTTCCTAGCGATTTACCCTGGAACGTTTTGTTAGCCACGTTCCCATTAACCACATCACTGGCAAGGCTACGCACATACTCAGGTATTTTATAGGTGGAGGCGTTGGTTACGATGTACTGCAAGTCACCAAACTCATTCGCGCTCACAACACCGTCTTTAACCGTGCTTCGCAGAATGGCGATCATATCATCACGATTAATTGATCCATCCGCGAAATACGTTGTCACAAGACTCGACAAGTCTGTATCTTTGATCGGACTGATCGTTTGCGATGAAACAATCTGCAGAGTAATCCCAGCGATGGCGGTTCCCGATCGGACACCAATGTTTACACTCCCCGCCGTCGTTGGTGCTTTAAAAAGCCCTTGCGAACTAATCGTACCCCGTGAAGTCGACCAATTTACCGATATTGGTCCTGTCATCTCTTTTCCAAATTGATCAAATGCAATAGTCTTTAATTGAACTGTTCCATTTACCAAAACTTCCTTTGGCGCCTCTCTGATTTCTAACCGTGATACGGTACTGGAGACATTAACAGTAAAGCTGCGACTGAATCGTCCGCTAATAATACTAACGCTATAGCTTCCAACTTGATCAAATTGAAAATTCGCCATTCCCTTAGATAGCGTAACTTTCGCAGATAAATTACGTGCCGAGTTGCTCGCCTGAATCGTGTAGACAGGATCGACCAAGAGCGAGCTTCCAAACTGATCCACGGATTGCAATCGAACACTTATTGAGCTTGCTGCCGTGCTTAGGATTGCATTATTTGCGATGGTTTTGCCAGACGCGTCTGTCAGATTGATCCCCGACATGACTCTAGGTACGGACAGCGATTGACTAGATACTACCGACAATCCGCTTTTATTGAGAATAGTCAATTGAATTCGGTATTCACCCGCAGTGCTGACGCTCAGTGTAGTTGATTTTGCGGAGTTGGTGCCATTAATACTGAATCTAGCTTGACCTCCTGTCGGTTGCTGCATGATACGCCACTGATACACCAACCCTGATTCCCCGAGTGCATCCCTCCCTAAAGCAGAAAGCGAAACCGTACGATTAGCGAAAAGGTTAGCGGTATTAATGCTGATCGCACGAGCAATCGTTGGGGGAGTCGACTTCAAAATATTCGAGGTCAGGGAGGAAAGAAAAGATTTTGCATTGCTTGCCAATGAGGGTGGCGCTGAAATTTGCTGGAGCTGATTCTCCAGCTGCTCTACGGTTGCCATTAACCGTGGCTCGAGTGGCTCAAGAGAAAGGATGCGGGAACTAGCTTGCTTCCGTTTTTTCGTTGAGCGAGACATGACAGCACCTAACAACAAAGATTTTGGCGGCGTGGTGTCCATCTGAAGCTGATCACAATTTCACGCCGGAAAACTGTGACTTGGGAGCGGGAGTTGATGATTTCAATCCCAGCTAACTTTGATGAACTGCGCTGAGGCGCAATTGAAATCTAGGTTGCAGTTTTCGAGAGGCAAATGGTTTGTTGCTCTCTACCACATAATCGAATTACTTTTCCGGATATGGTTCGGTACTGGAGAAACTCGAGATCTCGCAACCCAACTCATAAGCAACTAAAAACCGACTTATTTGACGTGTAGTGTTCGCAACATTTTGTCGCGTTTCAGGTCAGTCGAAACCAATGCTTTCCGCATTACGCCTCTCAATGAGGTGTCTAGGAATGCGAAACCCAAATTTTCACGCTAATTTCGCCCAAAACACCACTCGATCACACCCCCACCACCACACTACTCCACAGCCGTCACCCATTGTGGAGCAACACGATTTTAGTTTTGATCTCTTAGATGCCATGTTGCTGAAAAATAACCGCATAGCACTTTTCTTTGTGATGGACTAAGCAAGCGATGCTTACCGAGTTACGGATTTACTGCTGCCTGAAACCGAGAATCGGAAAGATCTAAGCGGTAAAGAATCTGGTTGTAATTGTAACGCGGTGTTTTGTACGGATTCCCCGAAAACTCATTGGTGTAGGTCCCTTCGAAGAAGATGATCTTACCCCCATCGTTATCTAGAAAATCATGATGGCAAACATTGTAAAACGACTGCTTTTCGTGAGTCGCTATTTTCACTGCCTCATTGAAGGGTCCGGTCGGCTCATCCGCTTCGGAATACCAGACTTCCCCAAGCACGGAATCCTCTCCATAGATCCGACCAGCAATAACGATCCACTTCTGTCGATACTTGTTCCAACGCACTGTGCCACTATGCAGCATAATCCTTTTGTTCCTACTACTGCTATCTACGGGAGAAAAATGAGGTTCAATCTTCCTCTTCTCTTCTCCTTGAAGCCATGCCACCTCCTGTTGAGCATCCATGGGACTTACAACCTTCTGCCAATTCCAGGGCATAGCCTGTTCTACATTTTCAGACTGACTCGAAACAGGCGAATATGCCTCATAGAGCGATGGATCACAAATAGCCTTGAGCGTTGCTGGCACCCGTACGTTGGGAAAGGGATTGCCAAACAAAATCCAGTCTCCTGACTTGTCTTGTATCCTCATGGCGTGGCCATGAGGTCGCCGCCATTCCTTTTCATTTGTAACTTGCGTGATCGGCTCAAAAATCTGTTTACTCTCATTGTAGATGGCCAGGCCTTGCTCTAGCTCCTTAAACAGTCCCTGTCGTCGGGAATAATGGGCAACCAAGACATCTTTAGAACTCGCTTCATCCTTAACGACAGCCAATCCGCTCATCCAGATGACTCCTTCGGGACGTTCCGGAAGCGGCATCATAGCTCGAACGAAACCTGTTGTGCTGTCGGTGAAATAATCATAGGGAATACCGTAACTGGGGTCGAAGAGCTTTCCATCGATTGCTGTTAGTGCGTAAGTTGCGCCACTGGTACGAAACAATCCCAGCGGGTAGTCACTTCGCGATGTATCACCCCACAAGCAAAAGACTTTCCCGTTGTACATCACTGCTTGAATCGAGTCTTGTCCAACGACCTTGCCATTTAAAGGATGCTTGGCGAGCGGTAATCGCTGTTGTAAAAGCTCTGAATCGTGCCATAAACCACTACCGGTCAGACGCACCATTCTTTCTGCCAAGCATTTCCTATCGAGGCGTACTTCTACGATACTTCCGCGTTTGAGAGTGCAGCGGAATCCTGAAATTCCAAAGCTATCTTTCTTGATTTCGTAGCCGTAGCCAAAAACGTGAAAAAAGGTTTCCTGGTTCATTAGGTCAGGATCATCGATTGCGATCATGCCGTTATTGTCGGTCACAAATCGCAACGCATTAGTTGTTTCTAGTTCAACAAGCGGAATACCTCGGCCACTGATTGAATCGATGACATGAATCCCAGCCCACTCTTTTGCCTCCGACACCAAGCCGTCACAAGCGATTGAGGAACAAAGTACAACGAAGGTAATCAGCCTGGCGAAGAATGTCATGCCTAATGCTCTTGCTTGTCTTTAGCGCTTCCAGGAAAGGATCAAAGTACCACACTTCGGAAAAGGGGGACTTTTCTGGATTATACCGTGGCCTTGCCGCAGATGCTTTTCACATTTCGATCGGTTACAATAAGGGGGCCGAAAAGATAAGCCTCAACGTGTAAGTCGTTCGTTAGTAAATATCATAAAGCGTCCACGTGGGTTTCACTCGGTCCCCATCCTTTCAAAAATCCTGCCAAGCTGATTAAGAACTATGATTTGTTCCGTCGCAATACACGAATACAGACATTTGATTCCACTGTTCCTCATAACAATCTCATCGCTTGTTTTGAATTCCACGGCCCTTGGCTGGCAGGATTCGAAGCAACAAGCCATTTCGATTCCGCGACGTCCAGAACCGATCGCTGAGGTTATAGCGACGAATGTCAGTGAGCGTTTTTCGCTACATGCTTTTGCCAAAGTCCCCTCGGGTTGGACGGAAGCAGCCGGCCCCAGTGTGGTGACGCAATCCATTTCGCTTTTAATTCCAGATACGTTTCCCAGCGGTAATTGGTGGGTCAACGGCAAGAAACTCGGAACACCGATTCGAACTTCTACCGAGACCTCAGCGACAGATCCATCTCAGGGAATTGTTTTTCATCGTATTGCCATTCCTTATGGAACCTTGAAGTCCGACCAACTCGTCGATATCCATGTGGAACTAGTTCGCGATGACCTATCCAACTTCAAACAGATATCTGCTCCCTCGATCGCAAGCTACAACGAAGAGATCTCGCTCTCTGGAAGTTGGCTCATATCGGATATTTCTTCTTTTGATTTGTCACAACGTGTCGCAGTACCTGAAGGGTATAAGCTCTTTGACAAGACCGAACCAGGCTCAAGTCCTCTAGCCGCTCCAACACAATTGCAACCAACACGTCACTTAAGTCCTGCCGAAAGCTTGAAAGCGATCACCGTCACAGAAGAACTGAAGGTTGAGCAGGTCTTAACCGAACCAACGATCGGACAGCCACTAGCGATGGCATTTGATACGAAGGGTCGATTGTGGGTCGTTGAGTATCGGCAGTATCCATATCCAGCCGGAATGAAGATCGTCTCTCGAGATAAATTCTACCGAGCCGTTTATGACATCTTCCCGGCACCACCGCCGAATGGACCACGGGGTAAGGATCGCATATCCGTTCACGAGGATAGCGATGGAGATGGACAGTTCGACCGACATGAAATATTCCAGGATGGCTTGAACATTGCTAGTTCCGTGTTGCCTGTCGAAGGTGGAGCTTGGGTATTAAATCCACCCTATCTTTTGTTCTATGAGGATCGCGATAGCGACCTTCATGCCGATGGCCCCCCGCAAGTTCATCTGACTGGATTTGGTATGGAAGATACGCATTCGGTTGCCAACAGTTTGCGGCTTGGACCCGATGGCTGGATCTACGGTGCTATGGGGAGCACGGTCTCCAGTTCGATCAAAGTAACCGGAGTGGATCAACCACCTTTGCAATGCGAAGGCTCAGCCATCTGGCGCTACCATCCACAAACAAAACGATATGAAATATTTGCCGAAGGTGGTGGTAATGCCTTTTGTGTTGCATTTGATGCCGACGGAAATCTGTTCTCTGGACACAATGGCAATGACACTCGAGGATTCCATTACTGGCAGGGAGCGTATTATCGGAAGGATGAATTTAAGCATGGTGTTGTGAGCAATCCCTACGCTTACGGCAATCTTGGTTACATGCCACATCCACCTACTCCACGATTCTCCCATGCCCTTCTTCGCTACGGCGACACTTCTCTCCCTACGCGATTCCATAACCAGTTAGTGGCCGTTGATCCTCTGAAGGGTACGGTCGTTCTGTCAGATATGAAACCGCAGGGAGGGACATTTGCCACCAACGATCTCGAAAATACGTTATCTACCAAAGACTTTGCCTTCCGCCCCATCGATATCCAAGTTGGCCCTGACGGCAGCCTTTACGTTGCCGATTTCTGCGAAGAATATATCGCTCATGGACAGCATTACCTCGGCATGTTAAATCCAGAAACAGGGCGTATCTACCGTATCACACCTGCTACCCCACTCGCGACCAACGCTCTTCTTACCAATCAACAGATAGCCACTTTACCAATCTCCAAAGTTGTGGAGTTATTGAACCATCCCGCTTTGAGCCAACGCGAATTGGCTAGGCGACGGATTCTCGGATACAAAAGGGACGCGACGGACTACCCAAACATCATCAGCATACTTAAAGACAACCTTCGTCATTCCGATGGATATGAAGCTCTTGAGTCACTCTGGATACTGCAACAACAGGATCAGCTAACCAGCGATGATTGGCAAATTGCTTTACACCACAAGCAACCCTATGTGCGGCTGTGGACCATTCGCTTGTTGGGAGACTGGCCCGATAAGGGTCGGGAGTTCGATTCAGAGATTATCAAGCTCTCGGTATCCGAGCAGGATCCTGTGGTTCTCTGTCAATTGGCATGCACAGCCAAAAGACTTCCCGCGCAATCTGGAATCGCTATCGCTCAGCAACTTGCGACTAAGAAAGCTATGGCATCCGAAATCAATTTCCCATTGCTTTTGTGGTGGGCCGTTGAACCTCATATCGTCACCGGCCGAGGGCATGTAATGCGTTGGCTAGAGAAACCTGAAGTATGGGACTCGCCGTTCTTAATCGAGCAAGTTGGTGAAAGAATTGTCCGGCGACTTGTCAGTTCCCCAAATCGCTCCGATGCTTCCGATGCTGCAAAACTTATAAACGCGGCCTATACCTTCTCACCGATGAGTACCAAGGGGCCTCTGAGAGGTTTTGACCAGGCTATCACCAACCGTCAATCACTCGATCTGCCAGAAGACCTTGTAAAGATTGTACTCAAGTCCGGCGGTGGATCGCTTAACTTGCGATTACGCCTCAATGATCCAGAAGCCTTGAAAGAGGCGTTTACTAAAATTCAAAATCCCGAAATTGCCGGTAGCGAAAAGAAGGTTCTGATACAAACCCTGGGGCTTATTCGTGAAAAGTCAGCCGAAGATCTTCTCTTTTCGATTCTAGGTAGCAAACAGCCAGCGGATTTACAAATCGAAAGCCTCTATGCGATTGAACTTATTTCTGCACCGGACAAATGGATAGGCCTGATGGCTCAGTATCCGAACTATCCAATCGAAGTGCAAAGCGCTTTGATTCGGATATTGGCTCGACATCGCAGCAGCGCTGCTAAACTTCTAGCGTCGATTGAAGCTAAACAGATTCCCGTTGACGTCCTTTCCGATGAACTTAGAGATGTGATCGCTGCGCACGGAGATAGCGGGTTAAGCAATCAGTTAGATCAACTAGCTCCGCTGAAAACAGTGATGACCGATGAAGCCGTTAGGAAGGAACTCGCTCGATGGTCTAAAACATTAAATTCAAGCGGTGGAAATCCGTATGAAGGTAAAGTCCTTTTTGCCGAACATTGCGGCAAATGCCATAAACTCTTCAACGAAGGGGGAGAGGTAGGGCCTGACTTAACTCGCTACAACCGCGATGACCGAGCAACACTGTTATTGAGTATTCTGCGACCAAGCCAAGAGATTCGGGAAGGATTTCAGACTTTCCAAATTTTGACTTCCGATGGACGTGTTGTCACGGGCTTCATCGTCGACCAAAATGATGAAGTGGTAACCATCCGTGAATCGGCTGGGCAAAGCGTAACGATCTCGAAAGACGAAATCGACGAGATGAAGGCAACCCCTCGAAGCGTTATGCCAGAGGGTTTGCTGGACAAGTTAACCGAGGAACAGGTACGGCATCTCTTCGCCTATCTGCAATCGGGACAACCGCTGGGACGTTGATCGCAAATCTAGAACCGTATCGAAACTGAGTCACAGAGACCTTAGGAACTTGCCCCTTTAACAAAGATAGCCAGCTTTTTCATGTTGTTGATAAAGTCCTGGCTTGAAAGATACAGGTCCCCTTTCTTTAGTTTCGTACCTGACAACTTCTCCGATTCGACAACCTTCACCCAGCGACCCTGTGAATCCATTTCTCCGATAATTCGCGCGGCCTCCTTTTCAGCAACTTTCGACTTCCCACTCGCTACCTCTTTTCCATCGCGAACCTGTTGGTAGTGCCTCTCGATTTGATCAAGTTTTGATTTTACCTTCCAACCGTAATGCGTAGGAACGTCACTATCGTCGTAGGTCAGTTCATAATTTCGATTCATAAAGAGAGGCTTATTGCTCTGCAGTTCGTAGAAGCGAGCCAACTGTCCATCACCGATCAAACATTTTTCGCGGAGGAACTTCAGCGACTGTGGAATGGGCGATAGATATCGTTGATCCATCGTGACCGCAGCGATATGAATCAGTGCTTCCATGACGTCCTGCGATTCTGAACTGGCGATCGCCGGAGGCTCAAACTTGCGTGCCCACATCGGTTGCATCTGTGGGTTGTACTGCTGGCACCAAGCGGGTTGCGGCATCGGCATTTGCGCCAGTAGCAGAAAGTCACCAAATTTTTTTAACGCGCTTAAAAAGCGGTCATCTCGATAAACGCGATGGGCTTCTGCAAACACTGCGACCACATCGCCCGCTAAACCATCATTGAGGGTGTAGTGATCCCAATAGTTCTTGATTCGTCCCTCTGTCTTCCAGTCATGTGTCGGATAGGTGGCCTTCAGCACCGGACGATTGTCCGCTTTTTGATTCCAGACTTGGGGGAATCCGCCATTGGGAAACTGTGCAGCGAGCAACGAGTCCAAACCAAAACTTACAGCCTCGTGAATAGGTTGGTTCTTCTGATCAAAGACCTCGTCGATTTGAATCAAGAAGAGCAGGGCGGATTGTGATTTATTGTCATCAAGAGAGGAGTTGTTCCACTTACCACCTTTTCGGTTTCGATACGCCCCCATGCGATTGCTATTTGGGTCCGTGAAGTAAATCACCTGATCCCATCCTCCGGACTTCAATTGCCCATTAATCAAAGCATCGGCTGCATCCGCTGCCCAGTCGAGGAACTGCTTGTCGTTGGTAGCTTTATAAGCATCCAATAAAGCGAGGCCGACTGCCGGTGTTCCCGGCGGTTGTACCATCACGGCATGATTCAATTCCTCATTTTCACCCCAGCGCGTCGACAAATCGGCAGCGCAAAGGTACGGGTACCCACCCTCGATAGCAACTTGGTCATGGAAATAAGCTCCAGCTTTCTTCATCGCAGCCTTCGCTTGAACTACCAGCGTTTGCTTATCCTTCTGAGGCTCCTGAGCTTGGATCGTCGACCAACAAAAGACTGCCGGGAACAACCAGCAGCAAACAATCCGCATTAGCGGGGAATTCAAACTGGAAACAACCGTCGAAAGATTTGTTGTCATTGCAATTTATGTGGTGTTGGTCTACGGAAAGTCACCGCAAAAGAAGCGGGGCAATGGAAAGGGTGCGATAGCCCAATACTGGCGGACTCCTGTTTTCGACTTATACGGCTAGAGCCTCAGTGTGATTCTTTTCAAATTGATTCGGCGTTTGGTACTCCAACGATTGATGAATCC
>Ga0315900_10009193_pt1 | contig 12565 bp, 15 predicted proteins | sample LakEriMetagenome_FD_203521 | JGI IMG/M metagenome (GOLD analysis project Ga0315900, IMG submission 203521) | Freshwater fungal communities from buoy surface, Lake Erie, Ohio, United States - Buoy 12 MA114 | ecosystem: Environmental > Aquatic > Freshwater > Lake > Lake biofilm | place: USA: Lake...
ACGGGCGCCCCGCGCGCATCCATCGGGCGGCCGCGCCGCACCGCGGACCGCCTGCCCTGCGCGATAATCGCCGCGAGTCACACGGAGATCCCCCATGTCGAAGCAGAGAGCCTCCCTCGCGGCGCTGGCCGCGGCGTGCGTCGTGCTGCCGTTCGCGGCCGACGCGGCGCGCCCGAAGCCGCTGGACCTGGCCACGCCCGAAGGCGTGATGGCGGCGAACCGCAAGATCCAGTGCTCCACGAAGGACAACCAGCCGGCGACGTACTACTGGCACGGCGACATGTATTCGCGCGTGCCGGGCGAGCGGGACCGCCTGCTCTTCAAGGTGCACGGGATGAACATACGGCAGTGCGTCGCGCTGAACGACCCGGCGAGGGGCCCGGGCTTCAAGCTCGTCTCGCGCGAGCTGCTCTTCTACATGGACCCGAAGACGGATCCCAGGACCGCGACGACCGCGAACGTCGTGCGGAAGTGGAAGAACCCGTGGACCGGCGAGGAGCTCGACGTGCTGCACGTCGCGAACGACCCGGTGAACAGCACGTGGTGGATGAACGGCCGCGACGGCCGGACGCCGATGACGTGGAACGGCACGATCCAGGGCAACCACTGGTGGAGCACGTTCACGGTGCCGCTCTTCTACCGGGACCCGCTCGGCGGCGACTACCAGGAGTACGTCGGCGGCATGTATCACGCGACCGAGATGTTCAACTTCCTCGGCGACGTGGACGACCTGGTCGATCCGCGCAGGCACAGCGCCGACGTGCGCATCGGCTGGGTGCGCATCTCGGGCTTCCTGCCGTGGATGAAGATGGGCGACCGCGCGGGCTCGCTCTATTTCCACACCGCGGGCCGCAAGCTCGCGGGCGGCTACGACGAGTTGCCGGAGTGGATGCGGCAGGAGATCGCGACGAACTACCCGATCTACCGCGAGCCGCCGCCGGGCACGGACGAGCGGCCGAACGAGACCAGCTGGACGTACTTCAAGAAGATGGTGAAGCCGGCGCAGGGCGGCAAGGGCGGGCACTGAGAGCCTCCCAGCGGGCGTGGCGATCCCGCCACGCCCGCGTTCGCCGTTCGGTAGCGCGCACCATCACCGGGCGGAGCCGCTGCATGGCACATGCGGGCGTGCACCACCGCGGCGCACGCACTTGCTGCACCGCACTCCGAATAGCTGCAAATAAACACGAAAATTGCTTCCGGATTTTTCGCCGCGTAGGATCGTTTGCGGTTGTACACGCGCGTCCAGCACGTTCGAGAAGAGCCGGCAGTTTTGCCGGACCGTCGTGACGATCAGCGCACGACCTAGGGCTCGGCACCGCAACCCGGCCCGTCGCACTTGCGCGTGCGGCACCGGACGGCGGTGCCGGGGGTAGAGGAACCGCGTGGCGCTCGAGGGTGCTCCCGGGGGCCCGCTTGCAAGTGAGACGCTCCAGATGACGACGATCTACGTTGGCAACCTGCCGTTCTCCGCCACGGAAGACGACGTCCGTGCGCTGTTCGAGAAGCACGGCAAGGTCGAGTCGGTGAAGCTGATCAACGACCGCGAGACCGGCCGGCCGCGCGGCTTCGGTTTCGTCGAGATGGCCTCTGGCGACGCCCAGACCGCGATCGCGCAGATGAACGGCTTCAACATGGGCGGTCGCCCGCTCCGCGTGAACGAGGCGCAGGAGCGCCCGCGCGGCCCCCGCCCGGGCGGCGGCTTCGGCGGCGGCGGTGGCGGATCGCGCGGTGGCTACGGTGGCGGTGGTGGTGGCGGTGGCGGCTACGGCGGTGGCGGTGGCGGTGGCGGTGGCGGCGGCTACGGCGGCGGCTACGGCAGTCGCCGCTACTGAGGCCGTCCCACCCGGCTGCTGCGCCCAGCGCGCAACTTCGACCCCGCCCTCGAGGCGGGGTTCTTGTTTCTGCGGGCCGCTGGTGGGCTCTCGGCCTCGCGAGTATCGTGCGCTCCGGTCGAGGCACCAGGAGGCCGTCATGTCCAACCCCTTACGCCACGCGCCGCTCGCCGCGGCGCTCGCGCTCGCGACCGCTCTTGCGGGCTGCACCACGACCGGCGGCACCGCCGGGCCAGAGGCAGCGGCGTCCGCCGCCCAGGCGGAGCGCGCCACCGCCGAGGCGATCGACCGCGCACTCGCCGGCGCGCACCGCTCGGAGGCGAACCGCGCGCGCGACCGCTACCGCAATCCGAAGGAGACCCTGCAGTTCTTCGGCCTGCGCCAGGACATGACGGTGATGGAGGTGTGGCCCGGTGCGGGCGGCTGGTACACCGAGGTGCTGGCGCCGGTACTGCGCGACCGCGGGCGGTACGTCGCGGCCGGCTGGGATCCGAAGTCCGAGATGAAGTTCATCCAGGACAGCAACCGCGCGTTCCAGACCAAGCTCGACTCGAACCCCGAGGTCTACGGCAAGGTGCAGGTCGCCGCGCTGCAGGCGCCGAACGCGCTCACGCCCGTGCCACCCGGCACGGTCGATCTCGTGCTGACCTTCCGCAACCTGCACAACTGGATGGCGCGCGAAGAGATGGCCCCGGCGATGCTGAAGGCGATCCACGACGCGCTCAAGCCGGGCGGCGTCCTCGGCGTGGTGGACCATCGCGCGGACCCGAAGGCGCCGGTGGATCCGCGCGCGAAGTCCGGCTACGTGAACGAACGGCACGCGATCGAACTGATCGAGGCCGCGGGCTTCGAGTTCGTCGGCTCCTCCGAGGTCAACGCCAACCCGAAGGACACCCGTGACCACGAACAGGGCGTGTGGACGCTGCCGCCGACGCTGCGGCTCGGCGACCGCGATCGGGCGCGCTATCTCGCGATCGGCGAGAGCGACCGGTTCACGCTGAAGTTCCGCAAGCCGGTGGCGGCGAAGAAGTAGCGTCCAGAGCGCCCGCGGCGGGACGCCGCGGGCGCAGCACGGCCGCACGGGCCGCTAGTCCCACATCCCGCGCAGTGCGGCGCCGACGTCGACGCGGGCCGCGGCCGGAGCAGGCGCCGCGTCCGCCTCGCGCAGCGTCTCGGGCCAGAACGCGGGCTCCAGCGTCGCCATCACCGCGTCCGTGAGAAAGCGGCTGCGCGCTCCGTAGACGTGCGCATCGCCGCCGCGCGACTGCTGGGTCACGTAGTAGCGCAGCGGCGCGACGAGGTGCAACTCGTCGCGCGCCCGCGTCATCGCGACGTACAGCAACCGCCGCTCCTCTTCGAGCAGCTCGGGCTTGCTGCCCGCGAACTCGGACGGAAAGTTGCCGTCCGCGACGTTCAGCAGGAATACCTGCCGCCACTCCTGGCCCTTCGCGGAGTGGATGGTCGACAGCACCAGGTAGTCCTCGTCGAGCAGCGGCGGCCCGCTGAGATCGCCGGTGGCCTGCGGCGGGTCGAGTGTCAGCTCCGTGAGGAACCGTTCGCGGCTCGGGTAACCGCCCGCGATCGCGGCGAGCTGGTCGAGGTCCGCCGCGCGCACCGCGGCCGCCTCGTAGTGCCGCTCGAGGTACGGCCGATACCAGTCCCGCACGAGCTCCACCTGCCCCGGCCAGCGCGCACCGGGGCCCGCGAGCCGTTCGAGCAGCCCGACCAGCTTCGGCCAGTCGTCCGCGCAGGCCGCGGGCGCGCGGAACGCGCCGAGCGTGGCGAGCGCGAATCCGGCGGCCTCCAGCGCGTCGAGGCACTTCTGCCCGTTCGCCGGGCCCAGGCCCGGCAGCAGCTGCAGCACGCGGAACGCGGCCACGCGGTTCTTCGGGTTCTCGGCCCAGCGCAGCACCGCGAGCAGGTCCTTGACGTGCGCGGCCTCCAGGAACCTGAGGCCGCCGTACTTCACGAAAGGGATGTTCCGGCGCGTCAGTTCCACCTCGAGGAAGTCGCTGTGATGGCTGGAGCGGAACAGCACCGCCTGCCGCCGCAGCGGCACGCCGGCCTCGCGGGCGGCGAGCACGCGCTCGCAGACGTACTCGGCCTGGCCGCGATCGTCCTCGACGGTGACGAGGCGCGGGCGGACGCCGGCGCCGCGCTCCGCGCGCAGCTCCTTCGCATGCCGCTGCGCGCTCTCGCGGATCACCGCGTTCGCGGCGTCGAGGATCGGCTGCGTCGAGCGGTAGTTGTGCTCGAGCGCGACGACCTGTGCCGGCGGTGCGAACTGCGCGGGGAACTCGAGGATGTTCGCGACCGTGGCGGCCCGGAACGAGTAGATCGACTGCGCGTCGTCGCCGACGACCGTGAGCCCGGCACCGTCGGGACGCAGCCGCCGCAGGATCTCGGCCTGCAGGCGGTTGGTGTCCTGGTACTCGTCGACGAGCACGTGGTCGAACCCGGCGCTCACCTGCCGCGTCAGCGCAGCGTCGCCGAGCAGGCCGTGCCAGTAGAGCAGCAGGTCGTCGTAGTCGAGCAGCGCCTGCGCCTGCTTGCGCTCGACGTAGCCGCGGAACAGCCTGGTCAGCTCCGCCTCGTGCTCGAGGCACCACGGCCAGCCCTCCTCCAGCGAGCGCTTCAGCGGCTGCAGCGTGTTCACGCGGTGCGAGTAGATCGCGAGGCAGGTGTCCTTGCGCGGGAAGCGGCGGTCGCGCACCGACAGGCCGAGGCCGTGGCGCACCACGTCGAGCAGGTCGGCCGAGTCGCCGCGGTCGAGCACCGTGAACGCGGGGTCGAGCCCGACCGCGGTGGCGTGCTGGCGCAGCAGTCGGTTCGCGATGGAGTGGAAGGTGCCCGCCCACGGGAGACGCACGGCGGCCGTGCGGCCGACGACGGATGCCGCCGCACCACCCGCCACCCCGCCGCCGCCCACGGATCCAGCGTCGGCCCTGCCGGGACCGCCCGCCGCACCCAGCGCCTGCGCGACGATACGCTCCGCGCGGCGCGTCATCTCCTCGGCGGCCCGCCGCGTGAAGGTCAGCAGCAGGATCCGCGCCGGGTCCACGCCGTTCAGCACGAGGTGCGCGACGCGGTGCGCGAGCGTGTTCGTCTTGCCGGTGCCGGCGCCGGCGATCACGAGCAGCGGGCCCGCGACGAAGCGGGCGCCGTCGCGGCGGCCGTGACTGGCCGCGGCGCGCTGCGCGGCATTGAGGGTCTCGAGCGGATCGGCGGCCATGCGCCATTATCGGGCGCGACCTGTGTTTTTATCCAGACGCGGCGCAGCGCCGGTCGGCGATCGTCGCGCCCGTCCGCCTCGTCGCGGCAGGCCGGTCGCGCGCTAAGATTCGCCACCCCGCGCGGACCCCTGGCCGCGCTCTCGAGGCAGCTTCATGGACGGACTCGGCGTGACCGGATTCCTGCTGCGGTGGCTCGCCGCGATCCTGCTGGTCGGCGCGACCTACAACCCGACCGGCACGTCGTTCGTCCACTGGATCGCGGGCACCTTCCCGAAGGTCGAGCCGCCGCAGGCGGTCGCCGGAATCGTGCTGCTGGCCGGCTGGGTGTTCTTCGTCCGCTCGACGTGGGCCGCACTCGGTGCGGTCGGCGTGCTGCTCGGCATTGCGTTCTTCGCCGCGGTCACGTGGCTGTTCGTGTCGTGGGGCTGGCTCAGCCTCGCCGACACGGGCATCGTCACGTGGGCGACGCTCGGCATGCTGTCGTTCCTGCTGGCGATCGGGCTGTCCTGGTCGCACGTTCGCCGCCGAGTGACCGGCCAGTCCCCCGTCGACGAGCTCGGCCCCGGCTGAGCGCCTGCCAGGAGAGTCCGCGATGCCCCAGCCGAAGCACCTGACCGCACTGAAGATCAAGCCGCCGCCGCGCGTGAAGCTCGCGCCGGACATGCAGAAGTACTTCGCGGTCTGCGACGAGAAGATCGGCTTCCTGCCGAACGTGCTCGCCGCCTACAGCTTCGACGACGCGAAGCTGCGCGCGTTCGTCGGCATGTACAACGACCTGATGCTCGCGGACTCCGGGCTCACGAAGCTCGAGCGCGAGATGGTGGCGGTGGTCGTGTCCAGCGCGAACCGCTGCTACTACTGCCTCGTCGCGCACGGCGCGGCCGTGCGCGAGATGTCGGGCGACCCGGAGCTCGGCGAACTGCTGGTGACTAACTGGCGCGTGGCGCAGCTGCCGCGGCGGCAGCGCGCGATGCTCGAGTTCGCGCACAAGCTGACGGTGACGCCTGCCGAGGTCGGCGACGAGGACCGGGCGCGCCTGCGGAAGGCCGGCTTCAAGGATCGCGAGATCTGGGACCTTGCGAGCGTCGTGGGCTTCTTCAACTTCTCGAACCGGCTGGCGACCGCGGTCGACATGATGCCGAACCGGGAGTACCACTCCCAGGCGCGGTGAATTCATCGCGCGCGGCGCCGGTAGACGTCCCGCAAGTACTCGGCCCCGTCCACGTGCGCCTCGACGCTCGCGAAGATGCGGCAGCCGTCGGGCTTGCGGCGCCGCGCCTCGGCAGGGGTCAGTCCCCTTTCCCGGCTCCGCGGAAACGGGGACCGGCCCCCTTCCCGAGACGGTCGGCCACCTCGCCGTGGATGAACTGCCGCATCCCCGGCGAGTTCAGCATGCCCGACGGATAGCCGAGCTCGGGTGCCGAGATGTGCTCGAGCTCGGCCAGCGACTCGGGGTCCAGCTCCCACGCCAGGCAACCGAGCAACTCTTCGAGCTGCGCGCGAGACCGCGCACCGACGATCGGGATCACGGGCCACGGCCGCTGCCGCAGGAAGTTCAGCGCGACCTGCGCCGGCGGGCGACCGAGCCGCTCGGCGACGGCGAGCGTCCCGCGCACGATCGCCTCGACGCGCGGCGACTTGTACATGCCGCTCCAGCCGGTCGTGGTGATGCGACCCGCCTCGCCGCGCGTGTACTTGCCGGTGAGCAGCCCGCCGGCGAGCGGACTCCATGCGGTCAGGCCGAGGCCGAGCGCGCGTGCCATCGGCACGATCTCCCGCTCGACCGTGCGCTCGACCAGGCTGTAGTGCACCTGCAGCCCCGCGAACGGGGTCAGGCCCCGCAGCTCGGCCAGCGTGTGCGCGCGCGAGGTCCACCACGCCGGCACGTTCGACACGCCGGTGTACAGCACCTTCCCCGCGCGCACCGCGTCGTCGAGCGCCCGCAGCACCTCGTCGGGCGTGGTGTGGCCGTCCCAGGCGTGCACCCAGTAGACGTCGAGGTAGTCGGTGCCGAGCCGCCGCAGGCTCGCATCCAGCGACTGCACGAGCGCCTTGCGCCCGTTGCCGCCCGCGTTCGGATCGGTACCGTCCGTGGTCAGCGAATACTTGCTCGCGAGCACCAGCCGCTCGCGGTGGCCGCGCACGAACTCGCCGAGCCAGCGCTCGCTCGTGCCACCCGTGTACATGTTCGCGGTGTCGAGGAAGTTGCCGCCCGCGGCGACGTAGCCCTCGTAGACGCGCAGGCTCTCGGCGCGGTCCGCGCCGAAGCCGGTTTCCTCGCCGAAGGTCATCGTGCCGAGGCACAGCTCGGCCACTCGCAGCCCGGTGCGCCCGAGCGTCAGGTATCGCATCGTTCCTTTCTCCCCTCGCCGGCCGCCCAGGCTTCGAACAGCACGTCAAAGGCGGCCGTGTCGAAACCCGTGGTCGTGTCCACGTCGATCGCTGCGCCGAGCCCGAGCGCCGGCGGCGGGGCCCGGAGTTCCGCGAGCACCTCGGGGGCGACGCCCTCGCGCAGCACCTCGGCGTCGACGTGACCGGGATGACGTGCGGGCGCGCGCGCGACGAAGCGCTCGTGCAGCACGGCCGGCACCGCGCTCACCCGCACCTCGAGCCACTCGACGGCCGTGACGTGCGCCAGCGCGCGCAGGCGCGCCGCATGCTCCGCGCGGAAGTTGCCCTCGAGCACGCACGAGGCGCCCGCCGCGAGCCAACGCCGCGCCTCGGCCTCGAGCAGCCGCCACGCGAGCGCACTGACGCGGCGCGACCATGCCCGGTCGCTCCAGCCGAGCGCGTCGAACGCGAGCTCCTTGTAGTGGTCCTTCGCGAGCAGCGGCCAGCCCCGCGCCCGCGCGAGCCGCGCGGCCACGGTGGACTTCCCCGCGCAGGGCGGGCCGAGCACGACGACGCAGCGGGCCACACGCGCGAGTCTACCGGCGCGCCGCGCGGGCGTGGGATCATCGGGCGAGACCGCGGAGGCCGGCATGGACGAGCGACGACGGATCTACACGGGACGCGTCGTGACGCTCGACGTCGCGCAGGTGCGGCTGCCGAACGGCCACGAGACGACGCTCGAGATCATCGGCCACCCGGGCGGCGCCGCCGTCGTCGCGGTGAACGGCCAGGACGAGGTCTGCCTGCTGCGTCAGTACCGGCACGTGGCGGGGGGCTGGCTGTGGGAGATTCCCGCCGGGAAGCTCGATGGCGAGCCTCCCGACGTGGTGGCGCGCAGGGAGCTCGAGGAAGAGGCCGGCCGCCGCGCCGGCCGGTGGGACTCGCTCGGTCGCTATTTCGCCTCGCCGGGCGTGTTCGCGGAGATCGTGCATCTCTACCTGGCCCGGGACCTCGAGGCGATCCCGCCGCGACCCGAGATCGAGGAGGTCTTCGAGACACGCTGGATCCCGCTGCGCGAGGCACTGGCCTGGGCCGCCCGTGGCGAGATCGAGGACGGCAAGTCGGCGGTCGCCCTGCTCCGTGCGGCGGCGCGGCTCGATTTGACATAGGCCGGCGCTGTGACGCTCGTCACGGTGTGCCGCGACGAGCGGGCGTATTCTTGTCGCCGTCTTGCGACATGGGTCGCAGCGGCCGGTCGACCATCGACGGCCGCCCCGAGCCGCATCCAGGCCACCCCGGAGCCGATGTCCGTGTCCGATACCGCGAAGATGAGGCGTCCCTACTTCCCGGCGCTGGAGGACGATCACGTCTCCGGCCGCGTGAAGCGCGACGATCGCGGCAACGCGGTGTGGGAGTGGAAGGACGACGAGACGCTCGACGCGCATCTCCATCACGTGGGCCTCGCGATCAATGACGAAGAGGCGGCGCCGGGCGCGCCCGTCCGGTTCAACAAGGCGGCGCTGCGATCGGGCTACGACCCGTACGAGAGCGGCCTGATCGACCGCAACGCCGCCCCGCGCCCGCGCAAGCGGAACCTGCGCGCGCTCTCCGAGTGGATCGCGCTCAAGAAGAAGCTCGGCGAAGCCCCCGAGCGCTGACGCCACGGAGCTGCGGCGCCAGCAGCGTTCGGCCCACCCGGCCGGTCCGCCCCGGCGGCGTTGCGCCCGATCGAGATCGGCTCACACCGCCTGCACCAGGCTCAGCTTCGCCGCGTCGCCCAGCCGGTAGAAGCGCCGCAGTTCCGCGAGCATCTCGCCGACGCGCGCCTCGCGCCGCCGCAGGAAACGGTCCTCGAGTCGCCGGCAGAACCGCGCCGCGTGGCGGTTCGCGGCCTCGTAGAGACGCCGCGCATCGTGCGCGAGATCGTCGCGGAACCGCACCTGCTCGAACAGCCTCGAGTGCAGGCCATGCGCCAGCCGACCGCCGCGCTGCGTGCCGGCCAGCAGCACGCTGGCCGCGTACTTGTCGACCTCGGCCTGCATCTCGAGCGCGAGCACCGACACCGGTCGACCACGCGCCGCGCTCCACGTCACGCACGCGAAGTGGCTGACTCCCTCCAGCGCGGTGCAGAAGTCCTCGAGGTTGTCGTCGTCGAGCCGCTCGAGCGGCGCGCTCGCGGCGAGCCGCCGCAGCAGGCCGGCGTCGAGGTACAGCGCGAGGCGCAGCCCACCTTCGTCCTCCTCGACCAGCAGCGTCTCGGGCGTACCGGAACCCGCGGTCGCGGCGTGCAGGCGCCCCAGCTCCGCGCGATCCGTGATCAGGTAGTCGCGGACGTCGTGCGCGATCTCGAAGTCGTAGATGCGCTCGAGCAGCGACTGCAGCGCACGCACGCCCGCCTTCGCGTCCCCGGGATCCGCCGCCTCGGCGACGAGCGCCACGCTCAGTGGCTCCAGCGCACCCGGGCCTGCGCGACGGGCTCGACCCCGAGGCTGCGCAGGCGTGCTTCGGCGCGACGGCTGCCGGTCCTGGCCCACGTCTCGTAGAGCCGCAGCAGGTCGTCGTGGCAGGGTCCGCGACCGGCGTCCGCGATCTCGTTCAGCGCATCGACGAGATCGCCGAACTTGCGCGCGAGCTCGGCGAACACGCTCCGCACGCGCGCCGCCGCCGCCGAACGCGCGCCGTCCGCGAGCGAGCCGTAGGCGCGCCCGCCCATCGCGATGTGGTAGTCGACGTCGACCAGCTTGCGCGCGAAGCCGCGCGAGAAGAACCCGGCGACGAACAGCGAGACGTCGCCGAGCCGCTGCAGCGCGCGCTCGCGCTCGGCGAGCGTGCGCGCGTCGCAGGCGTCCTTCAGCATCAGCGCGAGCGGCCGCAGGCGCGGACCCTCGGGCGTCTGCTCGTAGAGTGCCTCCGCACGCGAGAACGTGGTGAGCACGTTCACGACGTAGTGCTCGGTGTGACGATCCAGCGCGAGCTTCTGCTTCCGCGCCGCGCCGTCCAGCGCTTCGCGGAAGAACTCCTCGAGGCTCGCGACCTGCAACACGGCTGTGTCCCGCATCGTGCCTCCGGCGTGCTTCGAGCGAATGATCGACCGCTCCACGCCGAACTTGACACAGACACGCCGTGATCGAAAAGCCGCAACGCGCGCAGGATCGCGCCTACCTTCTGGCAGCAGCGGGTCGCGAGTGCTGATGCGAAGAAGTGACGGCGCGCCCGCGCGGCGCGGACCTGCAGCGCGGCGGAACCGCGCGAACTCGCCCGCCCTTCAGCCCGCGCGCCAGCGGAACGTCGCGCCCCAGCGCTGCGCCACGGCGCGCTTCTCGAGGTCCGCGCCGAGCGCCTCGCCGTTCTCGAAGGCGTCGAGGTCGCGGTTGGTCTCGTTGCGCAGCACGACCACCATCTCCACCGGCACGTCGATGGCGAACGGGAACTCGTGCCAGGTGCCGACGTGCATCAGGAAGCCGTGGCCGGCACGGAAGCGGAATGCGCGCACCGCGTCGAGGTCCGGGCCGCCGCTCGCGCCGGACGAGGGCGGCGCGCAGACCACGACGTAGGGCCGCGCGTTCAGCGGCAGGAACGCCTGCGTGTGCTTGAAGTGGCGCTCGAGCCAGCGCACCTCCGGCGCACGCGGCCGCACGGTCGCAACCGACAGGCAGGTGTCGCCGTCGGACTGGAACGCCGGCGTGTCGTGCAGTTCGACCGCATCGTCGTAGAAGCGCGTGCGGCGCGAGCCGCCGAGCCCGGCGGCGAGCAGCGCGCCGTAAGGGGCGATCGCTTCGGGCGTGGCGTCGACGAGCGGCAGGGAGCGGACCATCCGGGCACCTCCGGACCGGACTCTAGCAGCTGGGGCGCGACGTGCCGCGGCGTCGGCGCCCCGCCGTCCGCGTGACGCGCGTCACAGGATGCCCGCCGGGCACACCCACCGTGACCGCGCCGTGCGGCGCGTCGCTGGATTTCGCGGGCCCGCGGCCGATGATGAAGGCATGTCGACGATCTCCGGACCCGTTCCGCTCGCCGCGTTCGTCGCCGCGCTCGACTATGCCCGTGCGGGCGTCGATCGCGGCCTGCACTCCTATGCGGACGCGGCGCAGCAGGTCGCGGGCGCCACGGCCCGCGGCGAGTTCCCGCCCGTGGGGGCGGTGGTGCAGGCCGTGGAAGCGCGCGTGCAGGTGGCCGCTTCGGCGAAGATGATCCGCGCGGCGGACCGCGCGCTCGGCGCCCTGCTCGACGTGCGCGCCTGAGCGACGGCTCAGGCGCTGCGGCGCGCGAGCAGCCCCTCGACGAGGGCGACCAGCTCGCTCATGTCCCGGACCTCGTGATCGGCCCGCGGCAGATCGGCAGGCCACGGCTGACCCGACCGGTTCATCCAAGCGCTCGCGAGACCCGCGGCGCGCGCGCCGCCGACGTCCGTGTGCGGATCGTCGCCGACGTGCAGCACCTCGTGCGGTGCGCAGCCGGCGAGCTCGAGCAGGTGCCGGAAGATCCGCGCGTCAGGCTTCGCGGCCCCGGCATGGTGCGGCGCCACCGCGCCCACGAAAAAGTCGCCGAGCCCGACGCGCTTCACGCACGCGTTGCCGTTCGACAGCGCGTAGACCGGCACCCGCGCGCTGAGTCGCGCGAGCGCGGGCCGCACGTCGGCGTACGGATCGATCGCGTTGCGCGCCGCGTGGAAGACCTCGAAGGCCTCGAGCGCGCAGGCCTCCGGATAGCCCACCTCGAGCGCCGCCCGCCGCAGCGATTCGGTGCGCAGCCAGGTCATGTCGTGCGCGAACCCGGGGTGTTCGCGCGCGATCGCGACGCGCCGCGCCCGTGCGGTGACGGGATCGTAGGCCGCCGCGAGTCGAGGGTAGTGGACCTCGAGCCAGCCCAGCAGGCGCGCCTCGGCATTCGCCAGCACCGGCAGCGTCTCCCAGAGGGTGTCGTCCAGATCGAGGGAAACGGCGCGCAGTCGGCTCGGCATCGGGGCATTATCCGGTCGCGCCGCCGATCACGAAAGCGTCATCGACGACGGCTACAAGGAGGCCATGCTTGCCCAACCCCTCCCGCCCCGCTCCGCATGCGAGCGAGGCCCCGCTGGCCGCGCCGCGCGCGGTCTCGCCGCGCGCGCGGCGCTGTGGCTGCTCTGCGCCGCGCCGAGCCTCGGCGCCGCGGGCACCGGCGTGAGCGGGC
>Ga0315900_10009194_pt1 | contig 12564 bp, 8 predicted proteins | sample LakEriMetagenome_FD_203521 | JGI IMG/M metagenome (GOLD analysis project Ga0315900, IMG submission 203521) | Freshwater fungal communities from buoy surface, Lake Erie, Ohio, United States - Buoy 12 MA114 | ecosystem: Environmental > Aquatic > Freshwater > Lake > Lake biofilm | place: USA: Lake...
GTCAGCGGCGGACGGGAGGCTGGCCGGCCATCGCGGGCAGGCCCTGGGCCCGGGCCTCGGCCGGATAGAACGCGGCCCACACCGGACAGTGGTCCGAGACCTCGAGCGCCTGCTCCGGCGACAGGCCGTAGGAGTTCTGCAGGTCGAGCACGCCGGAGTGGCCGAGATACTCCCCGGTCGCCGGCCGGGCGAAGACGAGGTTGTCGTAGGTCTTCGTCCGTCGGGTGTTCGTCGTCATCCCCGTGACGGCCCAGCCGATGCCCGGGATGCGGCGGAAGGCGCCGAACTCCGGCGGCCCGGCGTTGAGATCCCCGAGCAGGATCACGTCGTCCTCGTCCGGCCGGGCCGCCTGCATCGCCTGGAACACGCCGGTCAGCGCGTCGAGTTCCTGTGGCACCTCGTCGGGATCGGTGTGCATGTTCACGAGCCAGAACGTGAAGGCCATCTCGGCCGGGATGACGCGGGTGCGGAAGCGGGCATGCATCGGCGGCCGGTGCATCCTGCCCTGCGGGTCGGGAAACACGCCGAGCGACGACGGATCGACCTCGATGCGGTTGCTGTCGTAGACGAAGGCATACTGCTCCTTGCTGGAGGTGCGGCCCTCCCGCGGGCCGATCACGTGCTGGTAGCGGCTGCCGTCGGCGTTCACGGCCCGCACGAAGGTCGGCAGGATCTCGTCCGACTTCGCCCGCACCTCCTGGATCGCCACGACGTCGAAGTTGCGGACCACCCTGGCGAGCACCTCGACGACCTGCGGCTTCGACAGTTTCGACTCGCCGAACACCTGGATGTTGAAGCTGGCCACGAGAATCGCGTTCGCCGGCTTCGGCACGCCGCCGGCCGGCGGCTGGGCCCGGGCGGCGGCGGTGCCGGCCAGCAGGCAGGCCGCCACGATCGCGGCCAGCCACCGGCTGGCGGGTTTCCACGGCGACGCACTGGCAGCAGGAGCCGACACCCTTCTGGTATCGACCGTTTCACCACCCCGGAATCGGCCGTGAATCAGCCGCCGATGGCGGCGATCGCCTCACGGGCCAGGCGGGCCAAGCGCGGATTCGTGGCCCGGGCCGCCTCCGCGAGGCGGTCGCGGGCCGCGGCCGCGGCCGGGCCGATCTTCGCCAGCGCCCATGCGGCTCGTTCGGCGACGGCCGGATCATTCGCCCCGAGGCATGCGGCCAACGTGGGCACCGCCGTCGCCGCATCCTGCCCAGACCGCCCCAGGAGCGTGATCGCCCAGAAGGCCGCCAGCGGGTGATTGCCGCGGGCGAGTTCGGCCAGAGGGGTCACGGAACCAGGCGGTGGTCGTCCGAGATCCTCGAGTGCCGCGACCGACCACTCGCGGACCTGCTCGTCGGCGTCGGCACAGGCCCGCACGAGCGGGACGGCGGCGGCCAGTGCCGCCGTCCCGGCGCGGCACAGGCGTTCGGCTGCGTCGGCCCGCACGGCCGCGACGCCGTCGCCGAGCTGGGTCACGAGGCGGTCGATCTCCGGGTCCGCGGCCGCCATGCTCGAGTCTCCCGAGGTCGCGTCACCGCAGCCGCTCGCGGGCCGCCGCGGCCCACGGGCTGTCGGGAGCCAGGGCGAGGAACGTTCGCAGATGGTGCCGCGCCTCCGGCTCGCGTCCGAGCGCGGTGAGCACGGCGGCGACGTGCCAATGGGCGTCGGCGTACTCGGGCTCCTGCCGGAGGACGCCCTCGAGGGCCGCCAACGCCAGTTCGTGCTCGCCCAACTCCATGAGCAGGCAGCCGAGGCTGGCCCGCGCCTGCAGATGGTCGGCGTCGATCTCGATCGTGGCGTAATACCGCTCCCGGGCCGCGGTCAGATCGCCGGCCCGATAGAGCAACTCGGCGAGCATGAACATCACCGGCGCGGTCGGGCCCTGCGCCTGGAGCACGGCCCGCAAAGCCTCCGCGGCCTCGGCGAACTCCCCCGCGGCCTCGAGGTCGTCGGCGAGATCGAGGATCTCGGCCGCCTCGTCGCTGGCCGGCTGCGGGCCGCCGGCCACCAGCGGTTCCGGGCCGCCGTCCGGCGGCCAGCCCGGCAGGATCGCCGGCGGTCCGCCGCGGGGGCGGCCCGGGCTCTCCAGAGGCTCCGTGTAGAAGGAGAACTGCAGCTGCCCGCCGGCGCCGAGCAGCCGCTCGCCGTCACGGATGCTCAGCCGCCGGCCGTCGGTCACGATCCGCTCGGCGACGCGGGCCGCCGCCGTCGCGCCCCCGGGCGCCAGGCCGGCCAGCTTGGCGTCGATCTCCCGCAGCGACAGGCCCCCGGCGAGGAGCCGGGCGAGGTGGCGGCCCACCACGAGCTGCGGGAAGTCGAACCACTCGAGCGACCCGGAGCGACGCACCGGGGCGAGCAGGCCGCCGCGCACCCAGTGCCGCAGGGCCGCCGCCGGCACGCCGAGCAGCTCGGCCATCATCGCGGCGGAATGCAGCCGATGGACGCCCGGCAGCCCGGCGGGCTCGTCCGCGACGGCGGCCGACGCGGACCCCGAATGCTCGCGAGTCGGCTCCCGGAGCGGGAAGCGGTCGTCCGTGACCTTGCCAGCCATGTGTGCGACGGTCCGAGGGGGCGAGCTGGATCGCGGGAATGTACTCCCCGCGCCCGGCGCTGCCAATCGCCGCCGCTCACTCGGCGAATTTGCGGCTCCGGCTTTCGTCCCGTGGGAAGTCGGCGGGGATCGGCAGCGTGACCGTGCCCGTCGCGGCCCACTCGCTGCCCCGCTGGAAGGTCGTGATGAAGCCGACGCACTCCTGGGAGGATGGGGCATGGCCCAGCGGCGTGTGGAAGACGCGGCCCTTGCCGTATTCGATCGTCATGATCATCGGCTCGTGCCGACCGGTCTTGGCACTGTGGGCCGTGGCCAGCACCCGCATGTTGACCGCCGGCCCCCGCAGGCTGTCGTAGAGCTCGTCCTTGGCGTGCATCCACCGGGCCGGCATGCCGGCGGTGATGGGGTGCGAGCCGTCGCGGACCACGATCGGGAACTCCACCTGCGGCCCGTGGCCGCCGCCGCGGCCGGGCGTCTCGTCGCGGACGAGTTTGCCCTCGTCGGTGAAGTACACGTAGGGCCCGCTCCTCTCGTCGCGGCCGCCCCAGCCACCGAGGCCGATCATCCGGTTCCAGGCGGGCCAGTCGGGGAACGAGTTGTCGGCGGCATGGACGACCACGAGGCCGCCGCCGCCGTGGACGAAATCCTCGAGGGCCGTGCGGGTCGCGGCCGGCCACGCCGCCGCCTTGTGGCCGAAATTGCTCACCACCACGGCGTAATCGGCGAACCGGGGCGTGAAGGTCGGATCCTCGCCCTGCGGGGCGTGCGTCTTGGTGTCGACGCGAAACAGCCCGGTGTCTTCCAGGTATTTCTTCATCATCCGACTGGTCTGCGGCCAGTCGTCGTGGTTGTTCTGGCCGTCCACGATCAACGCCCGCAGCGGCTCGGCCGCAGCCGCCGGCCATGGGCCCGCGGCCGTGCAGGCGATCACGCCGACGAGGATCGGCACGCGGAACGGGCTCATGTCAGCGGCTCCCGGGGGCCAGGCAGGCATCCGCCGCCGCGGGCCGGGCGGTCACGTCGAACGCCGGCAAGGGCGGTCGGATTCGCGGGCCTTCGGCCGCGGCGCCGGCCGCGAACCGTCGCACCGGCCACGAGCATGATAGCCGCACTGCGGTCGCGTCAGGTCGTGTGACCGGAGGCGGGCGCCGTGGGGATGATCCCGGTCCGTCCCGAGGTCTTGGCGGCCGGAACGTCGCGGGCGTCGGTGGCCGGCGGCGGCGGGAAGACGCTCGGGCCGGTCGGGGCCACCGTGGGCTGCCGTTCGGGCGCGACGGCCGCCGGGTCCGTGGCGGCCGGCGTCGGAATCGTCTCGATCTTTCGCAGCGTCGGCGCGGCGACGTCGCCGGCCGGCTTCTCGGCCCGGTACGCGCCCTCGGCCTCCGCCTTCACCTCGGGATCGACGTGCGGGAGGCTCGAGCCACCCCAGCCCGAGGCCGGCTGCGGTGCGGCGGCCGGCTTGTCGCTGCTGAAGGTCTTCACGGGCCCGGCCTCGGCCGCCGGCAGCGCGGGCGCGGCCGGCGTGGCGGGCCGGGCGGCCGTGGGTGCGGAGGTGGCGGCGGGGAGCGGATGGCCGCAGGCATCGAGCGGCACCTTCGTGACGACGACACGCGGCGAGCGGACGGTGTAGGTGTAGGGCGTCTGCTTCTGGACGATCCGCGGCACCTGCATGGTCCGCTCCTCGGTGACGTACTTCATCACCTGCACCTGCACGGGCTCGACCTTCTCCTCGGTGACGAACCGGCAGACCTGGTAGGCCACCTGCCGCACCTGCTCCTCCGGCACCATCTTCATCACCTGCACCGGCACCTTGTTGTCCACCCGCTCCACCACCTTGCGGACGGTCTGCACCGGCACCTGGCGGACGGCGGTCTCCGCGACCATCTTCATCGTCTGCACGGGCACCTGGCTGACCACCTGCTCGTCCACGTAGCGGACGGTCTGCACGGGCACCTTCTGGGTGACGATGCGGTTGACGTAGGTGGTCTCCGGCACCTGCACCGGGGTGTAGGTCGGCTGATAGACCCGGTTGACCTGGTTCACGACCGTGCCGGGCGTCATCAGCCACTGATAGCCGCCCCGCTGCCAGACGGCGAGGCCCGTGGCGGGATCGACCGCCCAGCCGCCGGGCGCCCAGCCGAGGGCGGTGGTCCCGGGCGTGACGACCGGCGTCACGGTGTCCACGGCCTGGCTGCCGACCGAGTAGGCGGTCCGTACCTGCGTCACCGGCTCGGTGACGGTGTAGGCCTGCTCCCGCTCGCTGGTCTCGTAGACCGGCTTGCGAACGGTCTGCACCTGCTGCTGCATGACCGTCTCGTAGACGGGCTTCATGACCGTGTACTGCTCCTCGCGGGTCGCCGTCTCGACGACGTCGCGGGTGACGTCGTAGCTGCGATCCTCGACCACCGTCTCATAGACGGGCTTCATGACCGTGTACCGCTCCTCGCGGGTCTGCGTCTCCCAGACGGGCCGCTGCACGGTGTACCGCCGCTCCTGCGTCTGGGTCTCCCAGACGGGCTTCTGCACGGTGTAGGTCTTCGTGTCGTAGACGGTCTCGTACGACACCTTGGTGGCGGTGACCTGCCGCTCGTCGTAGACGGTCTGGTAGTCGAGGCGGTAGGTCTGCGTGGGAACGGCGACGGCCGCCGGGCCGCAGCCGCAATCGGCGCGGGCGGTCCGCATGCCGGAGCCCGACAGGGCCAGCGGCTGCGGGGAGACGACGAGGATGGCGGCGACGATCGCCTGCAGCCGCCGCAGGGTGCTCGAGCGCGAGAAGACGCCGAAGCGAGTCATGGGTACTCTCCTGAAAAGACCCTTCGAGACTAATCCGGTTTACGCGGCCCACAAGCGGCGCGTTGAGGAAAAATCCAGGATTTTCCCCGGAAAAATGCCCCTCCGGCCGGCACGAGCCGCGCAACCGATTCATCTTACGGCTGCGGGAAAGGCCGGTCCGGCCCGCCGCCGTGGCCTGCGCAAGCGGGGCGGTCTGCGGGCCTCACTCGACGCTGTCGAGGAGCCGGCGGCTCTCGGCATCGAGCGCGTCGAACGACGGCACCAGATACCGCACGCCGTCCGTGTCGGTGATGAACACCACGCCGTCGGCCTGGCGGACCACGTCGTCGGCGTGGGCCACCTTGAAGCGATGCGGGCCGCGGTCGGTCTGCACGGACCACTCGGCGGGCTCGCCGTCGGAGATCGTCGCGACCCGCTCGATCACGGGCAGGAACTCGCGCTCCGCGAGCTCGCGCTCGAGGAGCGGCCGCAGCGGTGGACCGATGGCGGCCAAGGCGTCGATCCAGGCGAGCTCGCCCCCGTCGGCAGCCACGATCGCCACGGGCCCATCGGCCGCCGACACGGGAAACGCGCGGAGCACGTCCACCCCCTCGTGCCGCCGGCCGGCCGCGTCGTGGAACACGAGCCGGCCGTGGGCGTGCCGCTCCAGCACCCAGCCGAAGGGCGACTCGGCTCGATGGACGTCGGGGGTTTCATCGCGTGTCATCGGCGTGGGGTCTCGTGGTTCAGGTGGTGGCGGCCGCGGCCTCCTCGGTCGCCTTGAGCTGGGCGCGGTACAGCCGCGCGTAGGCCCCGTCGGCGGCCAGGAGCTCGTCGTGGGTGCCGATCTCGACGATCCGTCCGGCCTCCAGCACCACCAGCCTGTTCGCCCGGCGGAGCGTCGAGAGCCGGTGCGCGATGGCGATCGTCGTGCGGCCGACGACCAGCCGGTCGATCGCGGCCTGGATCACGGCCTCGGTCTCCACGTCCACGGCCGAGGTGGCCTCGTCGAGGACGAGAATCCGCGGATCGACCAGCAGGGCCCGGGCGATCGAGAGCCGCTGCCGCTCGCCGCCGGAGAGCGAGCCGCCCCGCTCGCCGACCCGCGTGTCGTAGGCCAGCGGCTGGGCGAGGATGAAGTCGTGGGCTCCGGCGGCGCGGGCCGCCTCCACGATCCGCTCCCGGGAGGCGTCGGGCCGGCCGTAGGCGATGTTCTCGGCGATCGTGCCGAAGAACAGGAACGGCTCCTGGAGCACGCAGCCGAGGTTGCGGTGGAAGTCGGCGATCGACAGCTCGCGGAGATCGACGCCGTCGATGCGGATGACGCCGCTCGAGGGGTCGTAGAACCGGCAGATGAGGTTGGCGAGCGTGGATTTGCCGGAGCCGCTGGTGCCCACCAGGCCGATCATCTCGCCGGGCTCGATGACCAGGTTCACGCCGTGGAGCACCTCGCGGGCGCCGTAGCGGAAGTGGACGTCCGCGATCTCGATCCGCCCGGCGATCCGGCCCGGCCGCACCGGCCGGGCGGCCTCCGCCACCGTCGGCCGGCAGTCGAGGATCTCGAAGATCCGCTGGGCGCTGGCGGCGGCCCGTTGCGTCGCCGGCACCATGCGGATCATCGACTCGACGCGGCCGTAGAAGCGGGCGATGTAGGCCAGGAACGCGGTCAGCCCGCCGACCGTGACGGAGCCGCCGAACACGAGCCAGGCGCCCGCCGCCCAGACGACGAGCAGCCCGACCTCGCTGAACAGCGCGAACAGCGGCCCGCAGAACGACCAGATCACGTTCACGCGGTCGTTGGCGTCGAGCACCCGATCGTTCGCGGCGGCGAAGCGGTCGACCTCCCGGCCTTCCTGGGCGAAGGCCTTGACCACGCGGATGCCCGGGATCGTGTCCGCCAGCACGCTCGTCATGTCGCCCCAGGCGACGCTGGCCCGGGCGAAGCCCCGCCGCAGTCGCTCGCGGACGGCGTACACCAGCCACACGACCAGCGGGAAGGGGACGAGCGTGAGCAGCGCGAGCGTCGGATTGAGCCACACGAGCACGACGGCGGTGAGCGCCAGGAGCATGACGTTCGAGGCGAAATCGATGAGGTTCACCGAGAGGAACACGTTGATCTTGTCGGTGTCGCTGCCGACCCGGGAGATCAGGTCGCCGGTTCGCTTGCTCTGGAAGAAGTCGAGCGAGAGCGACTGCATGTGTGCGTAGGTGCGGGTCCGCAGGCCGGCGGCGATCCGCTCGCTCACCCAGGCCAGCGTCCAGGTCTGCGCCCAGGAGAGCAGCCAGGCGGCGAGCGCTGCCGCCGTCAGCCCGCCCAGGTACCACCACACGAGCGAGAAGGGCACGGGGGCGCCGTTCTGGCGGGGGATGAGCACCTGATCGACCAGCGGCATCGTCAGGTAGGGCGGCACGAGGGCCGCCGACGTGCTCGCCAGCGAGAGCACGCCGCCGAGGATCGCCATGCCGGCATGGGGTTTCGCAAAGGCGATCACGCGGAGCAACGCCCGCCAGGAGCCGGCGCCGGCCGCGGGCGCGAAGTCGTCGTCGCCGCGGCCGGAGATCGCCGTGGGAGGCTCTTCGGCCGCGGGCTGCTCCGCGGGTGGCAGGCTGCGTGGAACGGGGTCGTCGGCCGACGTCTCGTCCGTTCGCCACTGGGCCGCCCGGGCGTCGAAGGCATCCTCGAGCGCGTGCACGCCCTTCGACCGCGCGGACGTGAACAGCCAACGGGCCACGACGCGGCCCTGCCGGAAGAGCTCGAGCCGGCCCACGGCCGCCCGCATCCGCACGTCGAGGTGCGTGTCGGCGTCGAGCAGCCACGAGCGGGGGCCCGCCTGACGCGGACCGTCGGCCGAGGCCGGCTCGTCGGCGATCACCCGGCGGTCGGTGAGCACGATCCAGCCATCCGTGTAGTGCAGCCGCCCGTCGAGGTCGAAGCGGCAGGTCGCCAGGACGGTTTCCGAGTCGGCGAGCGTCACGCCGGAGGCCCACGGGAGGCCGGTTTCCACGGAGCCCGAGCGGGAGGAGGGAGGGACTGTCATGGGGTCGTGCGCGGCGAAATCCCGGGAAAAAGCCGGCGACGGGCCGGTGCGGGGCACCGGACCGGGCTTTTCGCAAGAAACTTGCTTCACCCTCCGAACATACCTAAGTTAGCGGTCTGTCCGCGCCGGCCGATCCGCCTGCCCGGGTTTGTCGGCCGTGACTTGAAAATTTTCCAGCCCGAAATTTCCATCCGCCCCGGTTCGGCACCCCTGCCTGCCCCCAGAACGATGATCAATGCCCGCGGTTTTTGGCCGCCAGCGGGCTCTGCGGCCCGGCAGACGCCGCGCGGGGATTTCCCTGCGGCCCGGCACGCCGTGTGCAGTGGACGTCGAGTCGTGGAAATAGATTCGCAACCCGTACCCGGGGGCGTAAACTGTTTCCATCGGCCCACGCGGCGGGCCACGAGCGATCGTGGCGGTCGGGTGGTTCGCTGCGGCGGCGGCATCGCGAGGAGCGACCGCCAACGCTGTCGGGATCTTGGTGCCGCGAGGAACGGGTACCGCAAGCGAACGCGCGTCCGTGTGGCGTGCGGCGGTGCAATCCGGCCCCGCGGTGTAGGAACTCATTCCTCCCATGGCCACCTTGGCCGGTCGGTTGTCGGTAACAGGTTTCTCCCTCCTTTCGTCCTTTTGCCCGCTCGCCGGCGTCAGCCTAGCGGGCGGCATCTCTCCCGCGGCCCCGGACTGCCAGCCGCCGCCCTGACGACCGCCTGCCAGGCCAGGTTCGTACGGCTGTCCGCCCCGGCGGACAGGTTTGCCCAGGCGACGCGCCCCGGCATTCCGGAAGTGAACCGTGCGACCTCCCTTCCAGGCCACATCGTCGGGTCGTCCCGCGACTGGAGGAGGCGCACACGCCCAGACCCGCGCAAGCGTCTGCGACGGATCTAACTCGAGAACACCGAATCCTTCCATGGAGATCACGTCACTCAAGGTCCTGCGCGGCCCGAACCAATGGGCCTCGTTTCCCTGCCTCGAAGCCTGGGTCGATCTCGGCCGGCTCGAGGACTTTCCCTCCCACACGATCCCCGGCTTCAACGACCGGATCATGGCCTGGCTGCCGAGCATGATCGAGCACCGCTGCTCGATCGGTGAGCGGGGCGGCTTCTTCGAGCGGCTCCGCACCGGCACCTGGATGGGTCACGTGCTCGAACACGTGACGCTGGAGTTGCAGACGCTGGCCGGCACGCCGGTGGGCTACGGCCGGGCCCGCGAGGCCAACACCCGCGGCGTCTACAAGGTCGTGATCGAATACAAGGAGGAGGCATTCGCGATCGAATGCCTGCACACCGCACGGCGGCTCGTGATGGCGGCCATCGAGGACGCGGCTTTCGACGTGGCCGCGGAGGTGGCCCGCCTGCGGAAACTGCTGCTGGAGGTGCAGCTGGGACCGAGCACCCGCTCGATCGTGGAGGCGGCCGTAGCCCGCGGCATCCCCGCCACCCGGCTGACCGCCGGATCGCTCGTCCGCCTCGGGCAGGGTGCCAAGCAGCGGCGAATCCTCGCCGCGGAGACCGACCGCACCGGCGCGATCGCCGAGACGATCGCCCAGGACAAGGACCTCACGCGGTCGCTGCTGGCGGAGGCCGGCGTGCCCGTGCCGGAAGGGCGGCCGGTGACCGACGCCGCCGATGCGTGGGCGGTGGCCGAGGAGATCGGGGCCCCGGTCGTGGTCAAGCCGCGGTACGGCAACCAGGGCCGTGGCGTGTCGGTGAACCTGGCCTCGCAAGCGGAGGTGGAGCAGGCCTGGGCCGTGGCCGCCGCCGGTGGCCGCGAGGTGGTGGTGGAGCGGTTCGTGCCGGGCGCCGACTACCGCGTGCTCGTGGTGGGCGGCGCGATGGTGGCCGCCGCCCGGCGGCATCCGCCGCAGGTGGTCGGCGACGGGACGGCGACGGTGCGGCAACTCGTCGAGCGGGTCAACGAGGACCCGCGGCGCTGCTCCGACCATGCGGGCGCCTTGAGCCCGGTCGTGATCGACGAGGTGGCGCTGGGCGTGTTGGCCGATCAGGCGCTGACGCCCGACAGCGTCCCCGCGGCGGGCCTGGTGGTGTGGCTGCGGGAAAACGCCAACCTCAGCACCGGCGGGACGTCCGAGGACGTCACCGATCGCGTGCATCCGGAGGTGGCCGCCCGGGCGGTGGAGGCGGCGCGGATCGTCGGCCTCGACGTGGCCGGCATCGACGTGGTGACGGCCGACATCGCGCAGCCGCTGGAGGCGCAGCGGGGGGTCGTCATCGAGGTCAACGCCGCGCCGGGCCTGCGGATGCACCTGGAGCCGACCGTCGGCACGCCGCGGAACGTGGGCGCCGCGATCGTGGACACGCTCTTCGCCCCGGGCGACGACGGCCGCATTCCCACGGCGGCCGTCACCGGCACCAACGGCAAGACGACCGTCGTGCGGCTGATCGCCCACCTCTCGGGCATGGGTGGCGGCACGGTGGGCATGACCTGCACCGAGGGCGTGTGGATCGGCGGCCGCATGATCGACGCCGGCGACTGCAGCGGCCCGCGGAGCGCCCGCCGCGTGCTCGCCAATCCGGCGGTGACCACGGCGGTGCTGGAGACCGCCCGCGGGGGCATCCTTCGCGAGGGCTGCGGCTTCGACAAGTGCGACGTGGCGGTGGTCACCAACATCTCCTCCGGCGACCACCTGGGGATCGCCGAGATCGAGACGCCGGAGCAGATCGCCTGGGTGAAGGGGGCCATCGTGGCGGCCGTGCGGCCGAGCGGCGCCGCGGTGCTCAACGCCGCCGATCCCCTCGTGGTGGACATGAAGAAATGGTGCAAGGGCCAGGTGGTGTACTTCGGCATCGACCCGGCCAATCCCGTGATCGTGGAGCACCTCGCCCAGGGCGGCCTGGCGGCCACGCTGCGGGACGGGTGGATCGTGCTCTGTGACGGACCGCGGGAGACGCGGCTGGCCCACCTCGACCGGGTGCCGCTGGTGCACCGGGGGCTGGTGACGTTCCAGGTGGAAAACGTGCTGGCCAGCGCCGCGGCGGCCTGGCGGCTGGGCGTGCCGCTGGAACTGGTGCGGCTGGGGCTGGAGAGCTTCTCCAGCGGCTCGGGCGGCTCGCCGGGCCGGTTCAACCTCCTCGAACTCGACGGGGCCTCGATCGTGGTGGACTACGGCCACAACGTCCCGTCGCTGGAGCAGATCTGCCTGGCGATGAAGAAGCTGCCGCACGAGCGGCGGATCGCCGTCTATTCCGCGGCCGGCGACCGGCGGGACGAGGACCTCCTCGCCCAGGGGCGGCTCCTCGGCCAGACCTTCGAGCGGGTGGTGATCTACGAGGACGCCTACATCCGCGGCCGGCAGCCGGGCGACATCACGCGGCTGATCTCGGAGGGCATCCGCGCGGGCATGCCGGCGGATCGGCCGGTGACGATCGAGGCCGGCGGCACCTGGGCCGAGGCCGCGGCACGGGTGCTCGACGCCGCCGTGCGGGGCGACCTCGTCCTCCTCCAGCCCGACACGATCGAGCAGACGATCCCCTGGCTCGCGGAGCGGTACGGCAGCCGGCTGCGGGAACTGACGTTCGACGAGATGGCCGGTCCCGCGGCCCACGGGCTCGGCGAGCGGGCGCCGCAGCCGGGCGAGCCGGTGGCGGTGAAGAGCGGCCGCCTCGGCCTGGGCGTGGCGGCCGTGCGGGCGATCGCGGCGGGCGAGACGATCATCCGCACGTGGGGCGAGCAGGCCGAGAGGCGGTCGCCGCACACGATCCAGGTGGACGTCAACACGCACATCGTGCCCGACGGCGTGGCGGTGCTCGTGAACCACTCGTGCGAGCCGAACTGCGGGGTCGTCATCCGCTCGGGAGTGAAGCGGATCGAGCTGCGGGCCTTGCGGCCGATCGCCGCCGGCGAGGAGATCACGGTGGACTACGACACCTTCGAGTACGAGGTCTCGCACCTCGGCGGCCCGTGCCGCTGCGGCGCGGCGAAGTGCCGGGGCCGGGTGGCCGGCTACAGGCATCTCGCCGCCGACGTGAAGGCCCGCTACGGCGACCTGATCGCGGAGTACCTCCGGCTCCTCGACGCGGAGATCAACCTGCCGGCGGGCGTGTGACCGTCATTTCAAGCCGGGACGCCGGTCGAGGGCGCCGCGGACGCCGAGCTGCTCCGGGTGGCGGGCGATCTTGTCGGCGAACACGCGGACGTCGTTGACGATCGGTCGCAGTTCCTTCGTCAGGCCGTTGACGTTGGCGGCCG
>Ga0315900_10009196_pt1 | contig 12562 bp, 20 predicted proteins | sample LakEriMetagenome_FD_203521 | JGI IMG/M metagenome (GOLD analysis project Ga0315900, IMG submission 203521) | Freshwater fungal communities from buoy surface, Lake Erie, Ohio, United States - Buoy 12 MA114 | ecosystem: Environmental > Aquatic > Freshwater > Lake > Lake biofilm | place: USA: Lake...
TGTATTCTTATCGGAATCTACAATGTCTATTATACCTGCAATATTAGCGCCATTAATATTTACAGTCGCGAATTCCACGGGTGGTCCAAATGAAAAACTAACGGTATTAATTGTGCCGGATGTAGCTTTTCTGGTTTTTTTAAGTAAGTAATATGTTGGGCTTCCACCTGCTACCTGAGCTACACTTACTGTAGTTGGATCTAAAGAACCAGATATAGTAAAATCTACAGGATCTTCAATTATAAATTTATTATTAGAAGATTTTGAAGATATTTGAGTATTTGAATTTATATAAAGAGCATAATCATAATCTGGTCCTACATTTGATCCAACAGTTTTGGCAGGTACCAATTGATAAAAATCAATATCGGCAGCAGCTAAACCTGTTGTTTTTGGTTTGTAACCAAACATATATGCTAATTCATATAGATTATTTGATTGTCTAGCATATTGTAAAAAGTTTTCTTGTATTTGGTTATCAAGATAAAAAGACAAAACATCACCTACATAAGAGGCCATTTCCATAAACATTACTCCTGGGGAAGAGGGAGTAAAATCTGTATAAGTTGCGGGGAAATAGGTTTGGGCGAAATTTAGTAACTGTGATCTAAATTCGTTAAAATCCTTATTTATGTATTTTATGTCTCTATTTACTGCCATTACTCAAAAGTTAATTGTAATTCATCGTTTATTCCCGTATTTTCAATAATATACTTAATAACTACATTAATAGTGTTATAATCTTCTTGAGCAAAAACTTGCACGGAACTTACAGTAACATTAGGAAAATTATTTGATAATTTTTGTTGTATATCTTCTTTTATAAAGTCCAAATTATTACTATTAATTTGAGTAAAAATATATGCTCTTAAACCTGCCCCAAATGTAGGGTTACCTGGTCTTTCTCCAGGATTGGTTAAAAAATAATTAATTATATTATTTTTAATGGCACTTTTTGTTTGATAATTAGAAGTAAAAACCCCTGCCCCATTAAAAGGGAGATTTATACCTATAGCTCTATTTTCATTTAAATCATTAGGAAACCGCTGTATTGCTCCAAATGCCATTATTTCTTATTCATTAAACCCATGATCATATTCATTGGTACTTCTCCTTCAGGTAATCTACCGTTTGGTGAAGCTGTATCCATAGTGCCAGTTAATTGTAAAGGTTTACCTACTTGTGAAGTATTAAAAGAAGCAGCTGTTTCACCTAGTATATTTCTATAATTTTCTCTAAGCTGTTCTTTTGAAACAGTAGCAGTGGAGGTTGAAGGTAAAAAGGGATTAGAACCAACTGTAGGTGCTGAGTTGTAAGTTTGTGTTTCTACAACCTGTTTAGGGGTGCGAATAGCTTCAAGTAAAAGATCCTTTAGCTCTTCTTGTATTGCACCCTTTACTTCTTCTCTAATGATTTTTCTTAATATGTCTAATTTCATAATATTAGTATATGTTATAAATATGGTTTTAGAATGCTTTTAAATTATTTGATTGAATATAAAATGCTAGTTCGTTAATTAATATTTGATCACTGGAACTAAATGAAGGTTCTCCTTTGATTGTTATTATACCTTGAGAATTTTTTCCAATTGCTTGTCTTCTTTTTAATTTACCTACTGAATCTTGATCTATAGCTTGAACTTCTAAATCAAATCCATTTACGGAATTTGGTGAGGTTACTCCCTCCTCATTAGCTTCATTTGACAGATCTATTAACTCTTGCGATATAGCTTCGGGTTGGACATTAAGTTCAACGGCACATTCCTGAGTCATTTCATCCAATAATTTTAATAAAACTAATATTGTAGTAATTGCAGCAGTTAATAAAATTAAACCATTTACAATTTGTTTATTTAATTCAACATTATCACTTTCTAATTCAGTTAATACTTGTTCTACTGCTTGTAGTTTAGCAACTGCACTGTATGGAACTCCTACTCCTACAGGAGCACCTAAAGGTAAAGGTAGGTTTAAAATAATACTTTTATTAGACTTTAATAAAGCAGCTATGGCAGTAAGAGCTGCAGCTATGGCAGTGTTTAAAGTAATTTGCTTGAATATTTGATTTAATTGTCTAACAACTCTATTTCTACGTTCAACATTAGCGTTTAAAGCAGAAGCAGAAGGACATACTTTTTGATTTTTTTCACTTAATTTGGTAATACCAAAAGTTAACAATAACCCAATAGCTAAAGGAAGTAATCGGGTTTGTATAGTTTCTATACTTTTTAGTATTTGCTGTTTTCTAAAAACTAAAACTTTTTCTTTAGGGGCTAAAAGAGCCTCTCTTGTAGTTTTGTATATAGGATAATATTCACCCAAATATTCAGGTAAAGCATCATTTGCAGCTTGATTTAAATCAACTAATGAAAAAATAGGTAAATCGGTTTTAACTTCTCTTTCTCCTGTTAATAAAGATTGAGGGAGAGGCAAATATGATTCTTTGGTATATAAAACATAAGCTTCAACTAATAATTTATTATTATAAGGAAGATATGGTAAACGATAACTAATTATAAAAGAACCATCATTAGTTGTGTATATATCTTTTTTTGTAACTCCCCCTTCCTCTTTTACTCTTTCTCCTGAAATAGGAATTACCCCACCAGTATTGGGGTCTTTAATTGCTATTTGGACTTTAACTCCCTCTAAAGGATTTTTTGTAAATTGGTCAAATACTCTACCTGAAGTAGTATAGGTTCCAAACTCAGGGATAAATTGTCCTACAGTTCCCCCTCTTTTTCTTCTTTCTTCTGCTTGTTTTTCTCTTTCTTCTTTTCTTTCTTGTACCCGTTTTTCTCTCTCTTCACGATTTTGGGTTCTTTCATCTTGACGAGCTGTTTTTCTTTCTTCTCGGGTTTGGGAAGGTTTTTTAGATGAATCTTCCCCCCCAGCATCAGATTGTAATTCTAATGTCCTAGATTGTATTTCGGATGTAATTTGTTTTTTAAGTGAATTTAAATCAACATCTTCACCTATTATTTTTTTCCCTGTATCCGAAAAAAGAAATTGTTGGGCTAACTGTAATAATTGTTCTTCTCCCATTTATAAAGTTTTAGAAAATCTAGATAAATAATTTTTATTCTTTATAAGATTAGTTATAGTTTTTAACTGAGAAGCAGCAGCGGGTGTACCTCCTTTTAATGCTGGTTCTGCTACTAAGGCATCACAAAGTAAATTCATAGTTTCTAACAATACTGTAAATTGTCTTATAAAACTATCCCCCAAAAGTAAAGATTCACCAGCATTAATTCCACCTAATTTGATTAAATCCCCGGTTAAAGTAATATTTTTTCTAGTACTAATTCCTATATCTTCATTTGCGGATATTGATATAACTTTTTGAGATGATAAAAGAATACTATCTGTAGTAGAATTAAATAAAATTCTTCCTGAGTTTAGTATTATTTGATTTTCTTTATATGAAATAGGATAAGCTGGGATTTGATCTGCAGAAATACCGGAGTAATTTTTGCTAGAGACATTTATAGGTATTCTTTGAGTAGTAGTAAGATAAATAGAAGATAAATCATTATTTATATTTTCTACTGTAGGTAACCATCCTTCATCTGGGGAATTAAGAGGTTGGCCATTTCTTATAATAGTTATAGGATCACCCTCTTGTCCTGTTGTAGACCAATTATTTTGATATAAGCTATTAGATTTTATAGTACTACCTAAACGAATACTGTTCCCAAATCTTCCCTCAAATATATTATCACCTGTAAATGGTAATATTGGGTGAATATCTATTCGCTCAATAAATTTCCCCCCACTATTATTTGTAGCATTTAAATTAATCTCAGTAGAATTATCTGTTACCCTTCTAACATTCCCAATTTCTATTGATCTGTAATCCTTTTTCTGGGATTCAGGTATGGTACTATTATTTAGGGGATTAGGAAAAGCATTATGGTGGGGGTGATTCCATAAAGATACTACATTAAGATAATAAAAAATTTCATTATCAGTTAAGTTATTTAATGAATTTGTATCGGGAAGACTTATTAAAAATACAATTTCATTTTTTAAAGGTAAAGTTTTTGAATTGGCCAGTAATGGTTTAGCTATATTTTGTCCAAATCTTTCCCCCTCAGGAGAAAGAATTAATTCATATTTTATAATACCAATACTATTCCATTCTCCGAAACTTTCAAAATCAGGGTGAGTTTCATCAAGTATTATATCAACTACACGAGCCGGAATAAGTTTATTACTTAAATTTCCAATTTGCCGGTTTATAGCACTAATTGAAGAATCTGACTTATAGGGTTGATTTATTCCTGCAAACCCAAATTTACTACCTATCATTTTTTGTCTGGATTAGGGGTAATTTTTTCTAGTTCTTCAAGTAATTGTTGTTTTTCTTCTTCGGTAATCCCCAGCGATTCTTCACCACTACTACTATTTAACGCGCGTTGCACGATAGTGGACATTTTAATTAATTGTTCGTCGTTTTTTACGCCAATTTCTAGATATTCTTTAATGAGGGGCACAATTAAAGTAGCATCCCCTATATCATTAATAAGAGGTTTAAGCTCAGCAATCAATCCAGAGATTTGTTTTTCTTTTCTTTTTTGGTTATCGTATATTTCACCTAGTATATCTGAGAATTTTTTCTTCCCAAATACTACACTATCTAATGATCCCATAATATTTATTTTGTTATAAATATAGATATAAAAAGATTTTAAAATTTAGCGTATCCGTTTTCAAGATAAAAAACATAGTTTGTTTTAAAGATATCATATAATTCATTAGATATCTTAGTTATTTTAGGAGTTTTTACATCTATTATTTCTCGAATATAAATGTAAAGTGCCTTCTTATTAAAAATTTCTAAATTTTCTCTATTTCTAAAAATTTCAAGTATTGCATCTGCTACTTGAGCATCATTCTTTTTTGGGAATAAATGAAATATATTTTTACTACAATACTCTACATACAAATCTAGATATTTGTCTAGTTCATTTTTAGAATTATCTTCTAAAGTATAGAAATGTGTAGTACCTTCTTTGTCTAATTCACCAATTTCAGTTTTATTTACTTTTTTATTATAGTTTTTAGTATTATATAATATAAGCCATCTTTTAACTATAGTTCCAAAGTATGAATATGCTTTAGCTCCTCTAGAAGGATCAAATAGGTGAATTTTAGATAAAAGAAAGGTAATTATTTCATGTTGTAGATGTTCTAACTCCTCAACTTCGGTGTGATAAAATTTAAATGTGTGAATTATATTCTGGGTAAGTTTAAAAAATGCGTAGTGAATATGTCTTTCATATATTCTACTTCTTTCCTCAAAATCTTTTGAATTGTTATATAATACAATATAATCCTCGGTTTCTTGAGTAAAGTAGTTTTTACTCTTAGGTTTTCTTTTTTTTATCATAAAAAATTTAATTTTTGTACTGAGAGAGGATATTTTGGATTTTTTTAATTTCGTTGAAAAACCATCCAATTTCGTCATCAGATTTAAAAATTTCCTTTTCGTCTATCTCTCCTAATCTTTTTTCAGAATTATTAATTATTTCTGTAATTGAAGAAATATACTTTTGTTGGGATACAATTATATCCTCGGCTTTTTCGTTTTTGAATAGAAGGTTAATGGTCGTGTATCCGAGGACCACGACCACTATTCCTAAAATTATTATAGTTTCTATCATATTATAAATCGTCTAACATATTTTTTAAACCAACACTTGATATACTACCTAAAGCTTTGGTTTTTGTATTAGTTTTATTATTCAATGTATAACTCTTTTTTGGTGTCTCCAAATTATCTTGTTTTTTTTCTTTAAATTTAGGCAACCATTCTTTTTCAAATTCAACTCTAGCAGCCAATAGGTCTGCTTGGTGAAGAATGTAAGGCAAACATGTTCTAGGTTTTTGTTCTGGCATGAAATTTAATAAATATTTTTTATTGCCTTCATCATATAACCCGTCATGAGTCTGAATAGCTACCATTTCATTAAAGGTATATGAGATACCATGGGACTGTAGTAGGAATAATCCTCTATCTGGAACGGAAGAAAATGGAAGTTGGTTATTAAACATGTAATCTTCTCCCAATTTATCTTTTCTCCATTGATCAGTCTGGGGGATGTAGGATTCATGATCTTCATCACCCATTTTACCCAGATCATGGTTAATAGCAGAGAATACTAATTCTTCAGTAGTAAAATTTGACATATCTGCTTCAAATTCTTCCCATAAGGAGTGAAATTTAATAGCAGCATCTACTACTCTATTTACGTGCTCAATATACCCTCCAGGAAAAGCATTATGGTATTCCTTTTTATGAGCGGCAGGCATCAAAATAAGCCTATCTTCATATTTTTTATAGAACGCCAATAATTTTTCTTTTCTAGGAGAAGAAATATATTGGTTAATATTATTTAAGAATTGATCCCAATTCCCTTGAATTTTTTCAGCTGTTAATTTCATAACCGTTTATATTAATTTAAAACTTATTTACTTCATTAGGTGATAAAGGCTCTGCTTCTACCATACTTTTTAAATCTTCAACAACATCAAGTCCTTTTTGAATATTTTGAACATAAACATCGATTGGCTCTTGTGTTTTAACGATACGTTGCAAATTAATTAAAATGGATTCAAGAGTCTCCATTTTTTTTTGCATTAAACTTCTATTTCTCATTGTATATTATTGTTTATAATTTCTTCTGTTTCATCCCCCTCTATCTCCTTCCCTTCTTATCCCATTTCCTTCATATCCCTTAAACCCGTGATATAAAGTTATATAGAATCTCTTATGGAGTCAAGGGATTTTTCAAATTCCTCAAGAAAATTTTTAATTTTAAAGAGGTGGGCGCATTTTTCATATTCTTCATTTGCTTCAAAATATAAAATAGATTGACCCAAGTTATAGATTAATTGCTCTGAATCATAACATGTTAAAGCATCAATATGCATATTATTATTTATATCAACTTGGTTAATATAAAAGAATGCTCTATTAAATGTAACAAATGAAGCATAACTGTTTACATTTTCTTCATTATACTCTTTTTTGTTTTTGTTAAAGAAAAATTTTAATTTTTGAAGAAAAACTGTATTATTGATAATTATTTTATTAAACATCCCAATTTTAGCATAGGGACTATCCATAAAATCTTCATGCACATCAACAACTCTTGAATCATCAAATAAATTAAATATTTTTTCTTTGGAGATCATTTATAAAATTATAGCATCTATATATAAATACTAATTAAGTATATTTTTCCCCTATTAATGTAATTATATTTTTAGCTTCCTCCAAATCTACTTGGAAAAATTCTCGTTGATTACTTATCCTATATTCTTTTAAAGAATCATGAACCTCAGCCTCCATTAAGTTGCCATCAAAACATCGAAAAGCCCATTCTACTTTAAAGGGCATTACAACACCTGTAGAGGTAGAAATTTGTTTTGCCCTTAATTCTGGGGTTAGATTAGTATACCCAATCTTCAAAGCATCAGGTATAGAGGGATTAGAGAGAACATATATCCACTGATTTCCTTCTCCTCTATTAATGTAAATATCATTTCTTTTAGATAAATAATAAGTAACTTTTTCCCACCCACCACTAGCCATTTCAGGATCAGGATGAGGGCTTATAGTATAATAAGAAGCTTTATGGATATTCCTATTTACAGTATCATCATCTAACGGAATATATTTTTGTGCTTGTTCAAGAGTAATTTTTTTCATAACATTTAAATAAAAAAGAGGGGGATCTACCCCCTCCGTTTTTAATTTGCATACTCTAAAGCCTTAGAAAACATTCTCTTATTAAGATCCATATCTTGTTGGAAATTCTTAATTTTACGAGCACTTCTAGTTTTACCTTTCAAGGTAGAATACATGAAATTTCCTTCAAGAATATTTTCTTGGATTCGGTTAAATACCTTCCACAAATTATTTCCTTCATCTTCACTTCTTTGAGGAGTCAATATTTGTTCAATTGAAATAGGAGAAAAGGTATTTTCGGTATTTTCAACTCTAACTTCAAGCAAATCCTTAGCTAGTGAAAGAATTTGTTCTTGTTCCAATTCAATATTAACCATTTGGTTCATAGCCTCAACTGTTAGAGGAAGAGTTTCAACCATTCTCTTAATGGTATTTTCCAATTCTTCAAAATTATAACCCATATGACGGATTTTAACATCTTCAAATTGTTCAGAACAAACTACCAAACCATTTTCACATATCATTCTAAAAAGACCAGCAGTGAAAGTAAACGCATTCTTACCATCGTGTGAATTGGTAAGCAAAATTTGTGGGAAAACTACATCGTTATCCTGACCATTAATTGTAATGTCATTGTTTCGGAACACTACTAGGTGTTTTTGAAAACCTTGATTTTTGCGGGCTCTAACCTGCTTAGCATCAACTACACCCCAACCCAATACTTCCATATCTCTAATTACTCTATCAGTTGGAATATGTGAGTACTTTTCGGAGGTATTACCTGAACCGTGCTGTGTGAAGATTGAAGGAGCAATAGATCTAAGTTGCTCAACTGTTTTAAACTCGGAATTCTGTAGATTTAGCATAACTTTTATTTGTTTTTATCGTTGTAACCATTAACAACACCGTAAATATACGATAGGCCTCCTGGGTAGCCAAGCTGCCTGTGGAGTACTTTTAAGAAATGGTTAAAGAAATTCCACCTGTTCCTCTTAAAAAAGATCCACTAGCGGCAACATTAGCAGCAGGAGTAAAAGTAAACGATCCTCCTCCAGGTTGAACTACAACAGAAAAAATATAGGATGAAGAAACTAATCCCGTTACATTAGTTAAGCTTCCAAATGTTCCTCTTGCAGTGGTGGCAGACGTTGAATCATAATAGCCAATTGGGTTTCTAACGGTTTCTAACGTAAAATACGTTGAACCAGATATGGGTGATGTTAAAGTAAAAGTATAGGTACTTCCACTTGTTAAAGCCTCAATTGGAGCTCCTGCTCCATATAATTGGTTTGAGTTGTAAGATGCCATTTGTATATTTTATTATAAATATAGGGCATTGCAACCTTTACCCACACCACTCCCTTTATCCGTATATACTCTTCTTTTTAAAATAACGTGCCCCCTACAAAATGCTTTATTATATTTAAATCAAAAAACATTCACATGGCATGATTACGATAAAAAGTTCTCCACTAAAAAATTATACTAGGCAATTTGACAAATCTGTTGTTGTATTTGGTTCCCCCACATGCTCAGCATGTAAAAAAGTTACCGGTATAGTTGTTCCATTACTAGAACAAGTTCACACGGATGTAGAATTTATGTTTCTGGATGGGGATAAATTTGAGGGAACAGCGGATTATTATAATATTGAATATTACCCTACCATGGTATTGTTTGAGAATGGGGTTGAGAAAAAAAGGATACAATCCACGAATATAAAAGAAATTGAAAAAGCTTTATTTTAAAAAATTATGGAACTATTTGTATTAGGATTTGGAATTGGACTTATATTCTTCTTTATCAATAAGTTATTTCGTTTTAAAAGAAACAGTTTTAGAGAAGACATGTATGAACGAACTTTAAAAGAATGGCAAGCTAGTTTTGAGGAACTGGAATCTAAACAAACAGATTTGACTTTGCAACTTGAGCAAATGAGAAATATTTTAGCAAGCCATTCATACAATGATTTGCTAAAAGCAAAAAGTAGGTTGGATATGCTAGTAGAGGAATTTAAATTAGAGAAACAAGCTAGTAGAGAAAATACTCAACGCATGTTTAATGATCTGTATTCACTTAAAGAGAATATGAAATATATTCCTAAAGATGAGAATATCTATTAATTAATTTTTTCGTATATATCTTTCCATACCCAAAAAGGTTTTTTAAAAAAGAAGGTTGCCGCTTTATGTTTTTTTTCCAAAATGGGTAAAATGGGAAAAGGCCCCCTTTATGGGGGCCATTTTTTTGATGTTAGGATATTTGTATATATTGGTCGGGGTGGAGAGGTATAAGAGCTTTATATGTTGTTCTACACCCTTTTTCCCGGCACCCACGCATATATGGATACCTGCGCGTATGGGCGTATTTACATAGTATATATATACCCGGTACGGCGTTGGTACGGGCACAGGTAGGGGTACCCCCGTATGGAATACCCCATTGGTTATGTTTGGGTGATTATTGGGACTCGAACCCAAACCAACGGCACCACAAACCGTTGTGCTTACCATTACACTATAAACACCATGTTAAATGTAGTCAGGACAGGACTCGAACCTGCGTTTCAAGTTATATAACTCTATCAGCACCTGTACCTGAACTATTATATATTATTCCATTCCAATACCCATTTCAAATAGGAATGCATCAGCATCCAATTCAATGGGTTCAGCATATATAAATTCCCAACTAATTAGGGTATACCGACTGTGATTATTGGATTTCTCATCCAACAATGTTTGAATAGCATCATCTGCTTCCCCAGGAGCAGCATACAAAACGGGATCGGGTTCGATACCCTTAATAATGAACTCAACACCACCCTTTTTCTTCCAATGTGGTTTAGCACCATCCAACTCATACCAATTGTAATTCTCTTCATACTGGGCGGTAATTCTTAAATCTGCTGTAATTCTTAAATCTGTTGTATACATAACCTTTATTTTATATTATTTAACTTAAATCAACAATGTAAATCTACGAACGTTTTTTCAGGCATCCAAATGTCTCACATGGAACTTACTGCAAGCAGTTAGTATGGACATTGAACGGGATGCAATTGGGGATTATACTATCCACAATATCAAACCTAGGAAAACCAATTTACTTACTAAACCGATTAGGGACACTTTAATTGCTTCTTTCAATAATGGATCGTTCATGTTATTTATTTTTTAAATACTGATTTATTATATGCCTCTGTTATTTGTTCCTTGGTATACCCGTGTTGTAGGAAGAATGGGAATAATTTGGTTTTCTTCCATACGGTTAGTTCCTTTCTATAGTTGTTATTCCATACTGTACCTTGTCCCTTGGGTGTATAGGTGTTATATGCATTTGTTCTTAAACGTTGTTTGGGAGCGGGTGATATCAAGCTGGAATAATATAACATAGCTTTGGCCAATCCCTCTTCTACTACCATATCTAATACCTGCTTTATTCTATATTCCATATCCATAACCATTATTCTTCTATTTTAGAAATTGTATTGTTATATACTTTAACTGAGCGTTTATTACCTGCTTTAATGTTAGCTGTAGGTATTACTCTAATGAATTCAGCGTTTATTTCCTTCACTTGACCCATTACATTATACCAGTATTGACTTCCACTACCTGATCCACCATTATATTGGATATTGAAATTATATACTTGGTTTACTTTAACTTTTGATAATTGAATGCTCATAACCATTATTGTTTATACTATATTCTAAATCGATATAACACCCTGTTATATCATTAAATGCCTAAACGCTCAACATGGTAAATCTACGAACGTTTCCTCAGGTCTCCAAATGCTTAGCATGAGGCTTTCAACAAGCGGTTAATAATTTTTTTAAAAATTTAACAAAAAAATTAAAAATTTAAATTAAAAATTGCATTTTTTACAATTGGTATAAGTGAGCTTTCTTCTTATTTGCAATTTTTGTATGTGTTTTTTGCAAATAGTGCAATTTATAGTATATACTTGTTTATCAATCAAAGTTTATTGGCAAGCAATAAATGTTGGTTAATACTCAACCAATCCCACTCCCTATACCATACCTATCCCATTCCACATACTATACCATTATTCCATCATTCCCCATTCACCACCACATATTCAGTCCGCTCTTGTATTCCGTTGTCCACACTTTGTTTATATAATGAGACATTATGATCAAATATCAAACTAATAAAATGTAAATTATTAACATGTAAACCTAAATGATTAGCTAACGACATAACACACCCCAAAGGTAAGTCAATATAGAATATATTATTGGATAATTCATCTTTAACTTTAGCTACCGAATATGGATACCTCGTTTCCTCATCATCCAACATTGCTTTAAATTTAGGATCTAATCGTTCCAATAGGTTATGGTATCGGTCTTTATCGTATGTCATATTATTATAGTTGCTGGATTCGTATCATTACCTCACTCACATCTTCCTCTCTCAGGTACCCTATTACATTATCAGTTATTGGAGTTGAATAGCAAACATCTCCATCTTCATCTAATACAGCAAGTTCATATAGTCCTATTTTACCACCATATGAGAATTGGGATTGGACAATACTTGCTCCATAACCATTATCAAAGTAAATACGGCTCATAATACCACCAACTTCTGCCCCCATAGGATGATCAGTAAATTCTAAATCTTTAAATGTTTTCATACAAATGAATTATATAATTCTTTCCAATTAACAACTTCTAATTCGATTCTATCACCAACACTCTTGATATAACCTTCCATAATTTCCTGTAGATGATCCGGGTCTGTTGAGCGACAAGCTCTACGATACATCAACTCATCATCTGTAATCCAATTGTAAGAATTCCACGTATCCCAATTGGTCCAACCATTATATCTTT
>Ga0315900_10009197_pt1 | contig 12562 bp, 8 predicted proteins | sample LakEriMetagenome_FD_203521 | JGI IMG/M metagenome (GOLD analysis project Ga0315900, IMG submission 203521) | Freshwater fungal communities from buoy surface, Lake Erie, Ohio, United States - Buoy 12 MA114 | ecosystem: Environmental > Aquatic > Freshwater > Lake > Lake biofilm | place: USA: Lake...
TGAACCGGTCAAAGGTGCTGTATCCAACGATATTGCCGATCATGTTCCCGCAGAAGTGATCGAAGAACGCTGGCACCGCTTCATGGCAACCCAGCAGGCAATCAGCGCAAAACGACTGAAGCGCAAAGTTGGTAAAACATTACCGGTGCTAATCGATGAAGCCAGTGCAGATGGTATTGTCGGACGCTCGCAAGGAGACGCGCCTGATATCGATGGAGTGGTGCATATTTCATCCAGTAAAACGCTCTATCCGGGCATGATTATCCCCGTCAAAATCACAGCTTCGGATGAGTACGATCTTACTGGAACCGCTCTGGACGCATAAATACCCATAAGAATCAATTTGTTATTGCTTAACAAAGCTGTAACAGATTTGTGCTATAGTTTTGTCGGATAAAACGATGACAGAAGCAAAATACCGCATACCTGAGCAGTATCGAGAGCGATACCTGAATATGGCGCAACAGTTCCCGCCAGAAGAAAACTGGCTGCGTTTTGAAAAATTCCTTGCCGATCCAACCTTTCCATTCACGCGATCAAAAGAGCCGGAACTTTTCTGCGAGCTCATCGCAAAGATACCCCTGAGAGAAAATCAACTTACCGATTTTATTGCCACCCAGCTTTATCATCGCTACCACGCCAACAAAAGCGATTCGCAGCAAAGAAAATGTGTGAATCTACTGGAAACATTAATGGTGGTGCATGCATTTCCGTCTGCGCTATCGAAAGTAAAAAGCACACTCATTTCTGGTGCGCAAAGAGGAGTTGAGCGGGATGAACCGGATTATCTCGACCGATGCCGCCCGGCAGTGACCGAAGCACTCCATAGCAAAAATGTGTACCCCTCTCGATTTATGGGGCTAGCCAAATCAATTTTAAAACGCCGTTTATACGATCAGGTACGAGCGGATTATGGAAGATATCACGAAGATGCAAATGGTAATGAAGGCAATTGGCAAGGTGGCAGAAAGAAACATGAAATACATGAATCTTCCATAGATGAAGTTCAGAGAACACATGCTAGCCCCGATATTAAAATTGGTTCTGATTTGCTAAGTCAAAATGCAGCGGGAGAAGATTCTGTAAGAAACATCTCCGGTGCAATTCTATCCGTAAGACAAGAGCTAAAAGGCCGCGACCGCGATGTGTTCGACGAAATGGTAAAAAGGGTCATTCGGGGCGAACAAATCAATAATCGCGAAATGGGAGAAGAACTGGGGGTAAACGAATCACGCATTTCTCAACTTCGTGCAAAAATTAAAGAATGTTTTGAAAAACATGCGCCACATTTGTCTCCTTCGTATCGCGCATCGGATGAATCGCCCCCTAATAATGTAATTGCACCCACCACAGAAGATTGGGAAGCACGTCTAGAGCTTGCAATTAAATCCGGTGATTTTCCCACCGAGATCAAAGCACGAAGAATGCTGCTCAACGTGTCACAACCAGAAATTGCCGAGAGAATTGGAGTGCATGCAAATCGCATTCGTGCATGGGAGTCAGGAAGAGAGCCCGTGTATCCAATCCAACTGGCTGCGCTTGCCAGCAGCCTAGAAATTGATGTCTCTCAACAATCACAGTTCATCGAGAGAGGCTGGCAGAATTATGATCGCTTATGGCTTGGAAAACCTGCTCAAGTTAAGTCGTTACGTTGGATGATCACACTGCATGAACTGGATGCCAAACTAACCGTAGATGAACAAAAGAAACGAGCTTGGAAAGCATTTGATGAGTATTGGAATGAATGCTTGGAACAAATAAGCAGCCCAGATGCATTCCATGAAATAATTCAAGCAAACCGGATGTTAGCTCATCTGAATCTTGATGATCTTTCGAAACGGATTTCAATCAGCAAGGTTAGCATCATCAATTGGGAAAAAGATGTCGGAATTGTCTCTCCGCAGATGGCATTCCGTTATGCGAATGCGCTGTTTGAGAAAGATCATATCAAAAAAGATGTCTTCATTACTCAGTATATAAGCTATCTGGATCACAAGCTAAAAAGCATGAAGAGTACTGAGGGGCCGATTGCAAGATTAGAAGATTTACGTAGATATGAAAAAGAGGCAAAAGAACTTCCTGAAGACTGCCGCAACAGATTGGTGCACGTTATTTGGAACGCTCATGACGACTACTGGCAACGGCAATTGGAAGAAAGTATAAGCGATAATAATGCGTGTCTGGAATTACGCGCCAGACGAAACTTGAAACATCTCAGTTCAGAGAATTTATCAGCATTATCTGGGGTTGAAAGAGACTATATTCTAACGCGTGAGAACCGTAGTATACGCCAAGATAACCGCCACACAACGATCCCTCAGCAAGATATTCTTAAACTGTTGGATGTGGATCATTCACGTCGTGAATATTTGAAGGAAGCACTAATGATTCCGGATGGAAGGGACTATGCTTTTAAACCACCTATGGCCCCATTAATGGGTATCACGGCACCACTTCCAGTAGCACCACCAAACAATAACACTACACCAACAATCGAATACAATAGAACATCGCGCCCACCTCTGCTCCCTAGACATAATGCAGAAATACAAGAGTCGGATAAACCGTGGGTGGATAAAAAAGGTATCAGTCCCTCGGAGCGTACAGGCGCAAAACCAACACGATACTAAAGATGAGAATTTATTTTGAACCTACGGGAGAGGTATTAGGATAAAGCTCTGGCTTTTCAGAAGCGGGAGCCCCTTTAGCGGCCGGTGCAACAAGATACGGCATTGCTTCGTTAAACACACACACCACATCTCCACCATGACGCAATGTCATACGGCCAGAAACACGCTCAACGATAATATAGTCCCCGCGCGCGCGGTAATTGATAATAGACTCATTGCCCTGAGCATCCACGCTAAAGAATGCAGGCACCTCTGCGTTTTTGTTGCGGAACTCAAAATAGGTGAATCTACCGTCATCGAAGATACGAATTGGCGCGATGAAATCGGAACCCTGAATTGAATAACGGAAATTGTATTTCTCTGGCTCATTCTCAATATCAGGGAGACCCGATTCAGGTCCGGTATTTACGATTTCAGTCTCTTCCCCTGGATAGACGAAGCGCAGCTGAAAGGTTAGGTTTTTATCCGTGATTTCCTCTGTCGTAGAGGCATGAAGCTCAAACAGATAGGTACGCTTGTTGGTAATCAGCGTCATATTGGTTGTAGCATCCGGTTCAATCGGCTTCAGAAACAAGCGATTTCCCGATGGGTTCAACATCCAGGAAATCGAGTTTCCAACAGAGATCGTTCCAATCTCCTCATCAGGGGCGAACTCGATACTGGACTGGAACCCAAGAAAACCAGTGAATTTAAATACCTCATTCGGGCTATACATGATGACTTTAATACGCGGGTCTGTCGCAATTGGCCTAGCTTCCCGCGAAGCAATTGCACTAGCGGGCAGCACCAGAAGTGCTGCCATACCCAAAAAGAACATTCTTTTGATATTTAGCATTGTCTTTATTGACCCGACGATAATTTTGGTTTGGTTGTATAAGACGAAACGGTAAATGTCATCGGTTTAATCTTAAACTTACCCTCACGGGTATATTTTTCAGGATTACTGTAAACTTCCCATGCGATTAAGAAGAAATTTGTGAGAGAGAGGCCTTCAATATCCTGCGCCACTTCATAGGGTATATAAGTATAGGATAATTCTGCCGTCCATTCAGGTGAAAAGGATTTTCTTTTGCCGGTTAACTGCTCCGTAAAATCAACCACAGCACTGTAGCTGTTCGGACCATTACTGCTCCATCGAATGGAGTTGATCTTTACGCTACGGGAGGTTTCATTTCCCAGGACACTATAAGGACTGGATGGGCTTTCGGGTTTCAGAAAATCCCTATATTCTACCAATACATCACGCGCACTGTGATATCGGATGTTGTAAAAGTTTGTTTCCATATTCTCAGGTTTGAAGAAATTGTAAAATTCTCTTCGCTCTACGTAGTTACGGATGAGATACCGCATCACAGCCTGATTTTTGTCCTCCCCGCCGTATGAAAGTTTTTCCATCATCGGTAATTCTTCGAATACATCGCGCGATGAAATAATGAATGGAATATTCGGTCGCAACGGGAATATGGATAAAAAGGACTGTACCGAAATCCAGAAAATGAGCAGCCCAACCAAGATTACAATGACGTAACAACTACGTTCCGACATAGGGCTATGATAAAGCAAGTCGTAGAACTTTTTGCTCTCTTCAAAATAGCTCCCGGAATCGACCTTTTCAGAGACTTCTTCAGTATCTATTTCCACAATAAAATCAGTCGGTTTTTTATTTCAGTGTCGTACCAATAACACGCTTTGACATATTTTGTCATCAAATTGAAATAAAATTGTGTTAGTTTTTAAGGGTGGTATAGAATTTAGTGTCGATAGTTTTTGCTTCGATAGTCAAAAACAACCAACGGCCTTCGCATGCGCTTTAGAATACGCTCATCTTGCCTGACGGCGCTCACATTTTTGTTGTTCGCAACGGAGGTGCTGGCTTTCACTTTACCGACAGGGACAGTACCTACCCCTCCCCCACCTACCACTGGAACTGGAACTGGAACTGGAACGGAACCAAATGTAAACGGCATAGTTACTACTGGCGCATCGGGCGATCCATCATTTACCCCTCCTCCTCCTGCTCAGAATAATTTTATGGACGCATGTTCGAGAGCTGACAACCCAATGCCTCCGGCTATGTGTGGCCAGGCGTATCAAGCTTTTTCCGGGATGATGGGCGGGTTTGATACGGGCGGTGCAGGCAGTGCAATGGTTACCGGAGGGCTAGGAGGTGCTGGAGGCGGAGGTGGAGGGGCCAGTGGTGGGTGCAGTGGCGTTGGTTCTGGTCCTTTGGCTGCGGCATTTGGTCCAAATCTTACTTCAGCTATTGCGGATCAGCTTGTTCAGCGCGGGATTGTACCCCCTGAGTACGCAGCAATTCTTACTAACCCGAATTCGACTGCAGCTCAAGTAGCTGCGGTGAACACCTTTCTGGTGTCTCAGGGATTACCTACCAACGCGCTTGATCTGGCTAGAATGGCGTCTCCGATTACGCTTCCAAACGGAGGAGGGCCAATAGATATTCTGCTTGCTAATCCGAATCTCCTGCCACTCGGCAGTGCCGGCCCCCTTGCAATGGATGCACTCAGATTCGCTCAGACAACAGGGACGCTTACACAGGCTGTGCAGGATCAGTTGCGCGCAGCCGGCTTACCTACCGATGTTCAGGGTTTGGCCAGAATAGCAGGAATACAGAACTATGGTGCCAATTTGCCGGGCATGAGTCAGCTCGCAACCGTTGCGAACTTCACCCAACAGGAGATTGATGAAATTGGTGATGTGCTTGGGGCGATGGCCGAACTGGAGGGCATGGAAGATATCTCTCTCGAAGATGCAACAGCTGCCATGAACGATGTTAATAGAATTGGTGCAGCCTTCGGAGTAAATAATATGGCTCCGGAAGAAGCTATGCAGATTGCGCAGGGGCTGGGAAGAATCAACGTAAATGGTCAACCTGCCACTCCAGCAACAATTCAAAGTATTTCTACTGCAATTACCTCGATTCCTGGGTTTCAAAATATTCCAGGTGCTGGAAGCCTGAATGCCAACGATCTGGCAAGCATTATACGGGGTGTAAGCAGCGTGCAGCAGGCAGGTGGAGTAAACTCAAGTGTGATTTTGAGTAACATGCCAGCCATTGCCTCAGCCTTTGGGACGCAAAATTCCTCGACGATTACGGCAGGATTGAATGCTATTATGTCGCTGGGTGGCGGCAATGCAGGTGGAAATCTGACCTTTAGTGGAATCAGTTCTTTTGTAGCACAGAATGGCGGGCCTGCTGCACTTGCCAGCAGACTTCCTCCTGGCACAGATGCCAACCAATTACTGGGAAACCTGACAAGCCTTGGCAACACTCTGGGAAATGCAAACCTCAGCACAATTACAGGTGTTTTCAGTGCAGCTCAGGGCGTTATGAGCTCGGGCGTTTTACAAAACATGAATATAACACAAATGTCCGGTTTGATGTCAGGTATGACCAGCCTTAGCATTCCTGGTTTACCCAATATGGGGTTGGGAGAAATTTCCAGCGCATTGAATAGTTTCGGAAATGTTGCAAGGTTTGCAAATATGCCGATGAGCCAGTTAAATTCAGCACTTGGAAGCCTGGGAAATATTGCAAGCCTCCAGCGTTTGGGGCTTGATAAATTCAACAAAGTCCTCAGCGCACGTGGTGCAATACAGAAACTCAACAGCCTTGGAGCCGGTAAAATTCAGGCAGCTATGGGAAGACTCCAGAATCTTGGGCCTGCACAATTACAGAACCTCATGGGACGATTGCCCAATATTCCGGTTGATAGGCTGAACCGACTAATGTCCGGAGGAATGGCGCGTATTAATTCTGCACTCTCGAATGTTCCCGGAGTTGGAACCGCACTCAACGCTGTTGGTGGTCTCAGTGGACTAACGGGCATGATGAGCGGACTCAGTTTTTCAAGCTTTGGATGCTTGATGCAATCCCTGTTGTGTCCTGTCACGCCAAGCTGTGGATCTGCATCGCAGGCTAATGCGGCAAGCCAAAGCGGACAAGATGATCGATACAAAGACTTCTGTTTCAAGGGGAAGGTGACTCCAAAACCAAGGCTTAATACTGAAGCGGAGGTAGCTAGCGTCAATAATGATGATCTTGATATGGGCGCAGATGGATCAAAACCACGTAATGGATGCATCACTCATAAGAATACTCCTGCAAAAACATTTCTCAGTTTGAACAGCTGGGCATTGAAAGAAAACGGTTTGGATTCACCCAGAATTGTAGGTGATAAGGTAAAGGGCTACTCGGAACTATATAAGTTCAAAGAAAATGAACATAAGTACCGCAGAGCCTATGTAGATGGGTTGGGTGGCACCAATACTACCATATTCGGGGATGAGAATTCTGGCGCACCTCCGAATTTACGTTGCAATTACATTCAGCCTAATTGCAAAATGGGTGAACCGGGCGGTGGAGATAAGGCCGTACTGAATCGCCTGCAACTTGATGCATGTACGAATAAATACATATTCAATAACTTGATGGGGCTTGGCGGAGGCGGAAATGGACCTGAAGGTCTGAGCTTTATTTTTGACCCCTTAGGTATTCGTGGCGATGCAACCTATGATCAAACCTTCTGCCAGCCACTAAAAATGGTAGCCCCAAAATGCGAGGAAGACCTTATCAGAGGGGGGTGCGTTAAGAAAAAATGTGATCGCGCGCGCAGAGGTGGTTGCAGCAGACAGGAAGCCGATAAATTCGATTACGAGGCCTGGAGATACATCGCAAACGGTTGGTATAAGTACTTATATCTACACTATTACCCAGCACTCAACAGAAATATGCCCGATAAAGATAATGAGGCGGCCGTGCAACAAGATGTTCGTGATCAAGAGAGAGTAGGGAAATTCGGTGGTCTTGATGATGGGAATTGGCGAAAGCTAGGCGACGGGATGGCCAAAGATGCCTGGGGCACGCTGGATATTCAAATTGATATGCTTAGCAAATATCCGTTTGAGCGCATCTGGGATCCAACCCATCCTTTCTCACCGCGCTACGATTACGGGGAAACAGATAGATCATACTCTGATGCTACCCCTGCTTATAACGAGTTTGGTACCTGTACTGTGCGTTGCGCTGCTGTGCCAGTAGATGTCATGACATTCCGTGCACCTCAGTTTCGTAAATGTATGGGTTGCAGACTGGCAGCAAATACCAGTTGCTGGCATTCGGACGTCATGGGGAAAGCGTGGATGATGGCATTTTTACAAACCGCACCTCTTTTTCCAACCCCCGCACAGGTTTTGGCAATGATTCCTCCCGCATGGAGCGCAGTTGCTTCAAAAAGCCTTCTTCCAATACCGGGTTGCGCTACACTGCTCATGAATGACACCGCAGGTAATTTATTCCCGGGATGCTCTACAAAATTCGATGAACCAAAAGACAAGGTACGGGACGCGAGGGGAATGGGGGCACCATTCAGAGAAATGTGTTCACCTTGCGTTCTGATGAGCGGCACACGTGATCTGGATAATGGCGTTGAGAAATGCTGTTCGGATCTGGCCAAACCACTGACTCCGATAAACACGCTGAAAATTCGAAACAAAAAACTAGATAACTTAGGAGAAATACCGGAAGGATATTACTTTAGGGATTATCCTTGGGTTAACAAGAAACCCTATATGCGCTGGTGGGATACGGGTGGAGAAGCAGGCACTCCGGGTGGGCACAACCAGAAATGTGATCTGGGCGCAGACGATGCTATTGTAGGCGTTGGCGCAGAGAAGAACAGATGTCGCTATGGTGGTGGTAATGGTGAGAGCTACGCTTGCATAACCACGATTAAAAAACCTGATCCGCTCAGCAGCTGGATGGAATTGAAACTGTACCAGGCAAATACGTACAGTGAAAAACGCCTGAACTGTATCGGTCAGTATGAGAAGATATTCAAACGCGGTGGAGCAGAAGACTTTGTTCTCACCAGTCTGGGTAAGCCATACAACGCAACGGATAGGCTCGGCAGGTCAGAGGATCGCTCATGGCCATTATCCTGGCGCGGGTATATAACGGACCCTGCTGAGAACAAACGGTTCCCTGCTGCATTTAAAGCATCCGGATTCAACGATGCCATCTCTGCACCTTACGGCAATATCCCCAAAGGGCTGGATAATGTACAAAAGGGAGATGTCATCATTTATGATGAGAAAACCGCTCCGGGTCGTTTGCCGCACGTTGCGATAGTGGTGGAACGAAACTTGAAAGCGGATATGGCGCCAGACAAGTACGATCCTCACATGGAGTTCATTGCGGTACTGGAATCCAATGCAGGAAAATATCCTGATGCCTGTGGAAACACGGATGGCATTGGAACAGGTCCCATCCGCTATATCCATAAGCATTGCATTAAGGTGAATCTGGATGAAACGTCTTCATCAAATCCATACGAACCATTTATTAAACGCGGCGTAGCAGTCAATAGTCCTAACGGTGGAGGGCTCTGTTATACTGGTAAAGCCGACGATAAAGTAGAAGGAACGTGGGAGTGTGAAGATGTCAATCTTCAGCGTTGCGTGGAGCCTTTGTGGAATGACATTGCCATATACAGACCCTGCCAGCCGGGAACAAATAACGATTGCAGGGACAAATGATTGGTTCAACTGAGAAAGTAGAACTATGACCAGCTATAAACGCTCTATCGTATTTGGAATAACAGTAGTAACCTGTCTGGTTTTTGGGACAGCTGTTTACGCCTTAAATATTCCCGGATTCGGAACTGGCGGTACTGCTGGGGCCCCTTCGCCTCAGCCTCCCGCTCGCTTTGATTGTTCTAAGTTACAGAACATTTCACAGTATGATAGTTATAAGCTCAACATGGAAGATGTTGATTATTGTATTGAAACGAAAGCATTCGATCCGCCGCGTCATTGGTCAAGGCCTGGTGGGGAAGTATATCGCGGCGAAGCCACGTCCATGTCTTTCTCCTCCAAATGTTTGCCTAGAAACCCCTCACACAAGTGCAAGGCTTTTGCCACAACCACACAAACGGCTGGTGGAAATCCAGCTGTGCCCCCACCACCAACCGGCGCGAATAATCCAAATCTTCGCATTCCACCTTTTCGCCCGCCAGCAAGCGGACCTGTCTCTCTCCCATGCGGAGGTTCAGCACCTCTCGACATTGGAAGACTCATAAGTCAAGGCGGCAGCTTTATAAATAACGTCCGAATGGGTAATGTATCGAGCGCAGTAAGTACCGGGGTGCAAATCGCAAACAGCCTTTTTGGTGGCGGGTGCAATGGCGGTATCATGAATATGATACAGGGTGCTATCAATATGGTAATGCCAGCAGGATGCACGGTGAACGTCACCAGCGGTATGGCCGCCGCGTGTAATGGTTCCGTATTATCGCTACCGGGTGGAGTGACCATGCAGGTTGCTGTAGGCGGTTCACTCACACTTCCAAACGGCGGAACCTTCAGCATCAACGGCAGTCCTGTATCGGTTGGAAATAATGTCACTATCAACGTCACCGGATCAGGAACGAATCTTCAGGTTACAACCAGTGATGGGCAAAGCTTTACCATTGCAAATGCAAGCGAGCTTTCAGTTGATACTAATGCCGTTTTGGTGCCAGAGGGAACACAGCTTCCACTGGATACCAGCCAGAATATTCTCCCCTCAAGCCTGCCTACGCCCTAAGATACTGATCTGCTCTGATCTTTGTTTCAGGATCTCCAATATGAAGCCACTCACCCGTATGAACGATCCCTTTCATACGAGCTGGGATCTGTGACATAGCTGCCGCGTATATTCTGTTGAGCGAAAATACTCTTTCGTTCACTGTATCAAATGTTCGAGGATGTAATATCTGGATACCCGTGAACACATAAGCATGTGATCCAGTAGGTTTGCGAATGAGATTACTATTTTCATCCAGATCAAAATCACCTTTCCCTTCGTAACCAAAAGCGTCTTTTACCGGATGAAGCAGCAACAATACGTCCAGCTCATCACTCCACGCATCTGCCATCTGCTCAAGGTAAGGAACATCCCCATTCATGCAGATCACATCGCCATTGATAACGAAAAAAGGTTTATCCCCAAGCAATGGCAAAGCGTTCTTCACACCCCCACCTGTTTCAAGCGGTTCGTCTTCGCGCGAGAATATAATACTGGGATGAGAGCGTTTCTCCAGATGCGCCTCCAAAATATCTGCAAGATATGCGGTATTGACTACGACCTCACCAATACCAGCAGATTCCAGATGATCCAGCGCGCGGTCGATCATGGAACGCCCAGCCACTTCAATCATAGGCTTTGGCACTGTAAGTGTTAGCGGGCGCATACGCTGCCCAAGACCTGCGGCGAGAATCATCGCTTTTTTAGGAAAAAAACTCATATATTGTCTGGAAACGGTGGCGTACCTAACTGCCATTCGGACGGAATATGTGCTTTTACCCATACTGAAACTTCGGAAAGTGCCGGGTGCGTTAGATCATGTCGCAAATGTTGCCATACCCTCGGCAAATACTGCTGATAACGATATTTTGCATCGCGTTTTCCAAGCCGGGTGAAAATACCGATGATCTTCGTATTTCGCTGCGCACCAAGAATCGCATACGCCGTTTCAAAGGACACACGATCAACCCCTGTCTTTTCAAGAAACCGCTCCATACAAAGCGTTACCGTTTCCGGTAAAACGTCACGTCGCGCATCTTCCAGAAACGACACCATATCATATGCTGGAGATCCAATTACTGCATCCTGAAAGTCCAGAAGACCAACGGCACCATTTTTAAGCCACAACAGATTATCAGCATGGTAATCACGCATCACCACAACCGGCATAAGTTTAGGTAGTTTCCGGAGCGTATTTTTCCATGCCGCGATAAACGATTCCTTTATCGTCACATCTGGTTGCGCACCGAAAATGGCCGGCAGAAACCAGTCGCTGAATAACTCCACTTCACGCATGAGTAACGCCAGATCGTATGGCGGTAGTGCCGGCACCCCTTGCTTTTGATTCACCGAGTAAAGATTCGCAAGCACATCGGTTGCGGCCAGATAAAATGTTTTTTCCTGTTCGGCCCGCATATCTTCGTCGGTTGCATTCAGCACCCTTGAAAATAGCGAATCGCCCAAATCTTCCAGCAAGAGAAACCCGTTCAATGTGTCCTGTGCGAGAATACGGGGTGCATGGAACCCACAGCCCACTAAATACGTGGCAACTGCTACAAACGGTTTTACATCTTCTCTGTCTGGTGGTGCATCCATAAGAATCGCGGACCCGTTTCGATGCCGGATGCGTTCGTATCGCCGAAACGACGCATCGCCTGGAATCGGTTCGCGCACAACATCCAGCCAGCCATACTGCGTTAGAAATGTCTGGATTAATTGATCTCGAGTTGGTGATGGGGCAGCAGGTGCGTTCATATTTTCGGAAGCCTGTTTTTCCATTCGCTTACACCATAAATATGCAGCTGTCTTGCGTTTTCCCGCTCTCCAATTTGCCACTCCAGTACCAATGCTTGTTCTGGTAAAATAGACATAATCTTCTCAGGCCATTCGATAAGCGATATTTTACCTGCCATTTGATCTATCAGGCCAATAGCATCGATTTCTTCACGAGTTTCTAGCCGATATAAATCGGCATGAAGGATATCAATCGCTGGAGCAGAATAATCCTGTATAAGTGTAAATGTAGGGCTTGATACAGCAGTATCTTCGCCCACCAATGCGCGTATGAATGCACGCGCAAATGTGGTTTTTCCTGAGCCAAGATCCCCCTTGAGTGCAAAGCAATCGTCCGTACGCGAACTAGCTGCAAAGGCTTGCGCAAGACTATGTGTCTCAGATTCACTCGTGAGAGAATACACAGTTAGTAAGTTTCTAGGCACGTTCATCAATCCATGCCGCCTGTATTGCTTCGAGAATTTTTTCGTTACATCCGTCCGGATTATCACTGAAGCCCTCCAGCTCAATGACCCATTTACGCAGATCCGTGAAGCGAAGATTCACGTTATCTGCG
>Ga0315900_10009198_pt1 | contig 12561 bp, 5 predicted proteins | sample LakEriMetagenome_FD_203521 | JGI IMG/M metagenome (GOLD analysis project Ga0315900, IMG submission 203521) | Freshwater fungal communities from buoy surface, Lake Erie, Ohio, United States - Buoy 12 MA114 | ecosystem: Environmental > Aquatic > Freshwater > Lake > Lake biofilm | place: USA: Lake...
CTATACCACACAAACTTTATTTGATTCCGTTGGGAATTTATTAGTTGTGGGGGATGTTTATGGTGGTACAATAAATGGTAAATCGTCTTGTTTTATATTCCAAACAATAGTTGATAATATTAGTGGCGGCGACAAAATTGTTATAACCACAGAATATGGTCCTTCTAGTGACGGTAGTTGTTTAGATTGTATTCCAATTACGTCAACACCAACAATGACCCCCACAATGACTCCAACACCAACAAAACCATGTTCATGTAACGCATATGATATATCTAATTTTACGGTAACAACTGAAGTAATAACATTTACAGATTGTTCATCAAATGAAGAAATTGATTTAAGACCAGGTTCTATGGGATGGTTAACATGGGCTGATAATGTAATCCATATTTGTTCTAGCACAGTACCCGTAATAAGTCAAGGAACAGCAATAGTCACTAATGTTGGCGTATGTTGTAATAGTACTCTTTGTTTACAATATGAGTTAACCAATAATAGCCCTCTTGCTAGTCAACCATTTATTTACACAAATCTTTTAGGTCTTACAATAACTCAAACATTAAATGCGGGACAAAGTGTTATTATAAATTCATTATCAACACCTTACTCATTATATGGTGGAATTTATGTTTCAACAACAGGAGTTTCTTGTTTCCCAAGTCCGTCTCCAACACCAACGCAAACACCAACACCGTCTTCAACAAATACAACTATTTTAACTTATGATTGGACAAGTGGTTCAAGTTGGTGGCCTACGGATACATTGGCTTGTAATAATTATGTTTCTTTTGCAAGCAATGGATGGACAACATCAACTTCATCACCATCAATAGGCGATTCATTAATTGATAATGGTACAAATTTACCAGTAACAGGTCACAATAATCAATGGATTGGTATTTCATCCACATCCGCACCGGGTGTTGTGGTTTACGCAGTTGCAGTTAATTCAAATGGTACAATAATTGGTGTTACACTTTGTCCATAAAAAAAATATCGTCTAAAAAGACGATATTCAATTTTATCGGTATTTTAGACGATATTATTCCCAAATACCTTTTGACCTCATATAACCTAATACACAGGTATATGCATCTGTTTGGTCAAAATTCTCTTTCTTAAGTGTTTGATTTTTTGTATATTGCCATTGGATCTGTGGTTCTCTTTTTGCAACAAGTTCCCATATAATCATTTTCTTATCAACATCTTTTGGGAGACCTCCAAATAACACAAACTTCTTTTTATCATTTTCCTTAACCAATTCAGGAAAAGCAAATTTTCTTGAGTTATATGTTGATATAAATTCAGGTACAACACCAATTATATCATAAATTGTTTTACATATTAACGTATTGAATCTTAGTAAGGTTTGAATAGTATATATATTATTTGAGTTAAGTAATGGTTCTTCAATGATCACACTAACAATGCCCAATTTTTTGTACTCTTCCAATTTAGTTTTGAATATTTCCGATTTAAGTATTAATTCCAACATTTTATTATCCTCAGCGTCTTTTGATTTTGGGCGTGGGGAAACATGAGTTAATTCTAATAGTTCTTGGGTCTTGATATCAAATAAAGCCCATCCTATTGTTTTAGTGGAAATATCCAAACCTAAAACTTTAGGTGAGTTTTTAATTGGTGTTCTCATATAATGATTATTTTATATTAATATAAACAGATGATAATAAAACTAAAGTTTTTATTATAAATCAAATTTTACTAAGAATTGTTGAATACCTTGTCTTAAAACAGGAGATTGTAGTTTTGATACTACCAAGACATCTTTTTTATCGTCTAATAACGCAATTTCTGTAATATATGATTTTGTTCCAGGTGTCCACGTTGGGTTTGATGTGTTTTGGAATTCAGTATAATTTAAGTTAACTTTATACATCATTTCGTATATTGTAGCCTGAATATCAGTTTCGATACCACCGTAAAAATAATATTCATCACCAAAATTTAGTTTTGGGCTAGTGTTACCAAGTGGTGTCAAATCTATGTAATCATTTAAATTATAATATGGTGCCGAATTGTACAAAGATTCCGTAACGATAAATGTCGTACCTGTTAACGCATCTTCAGTTATATAACCATTAATAGTACTACCACTAATATTATCTGTAAAATCAATCAATCTCCAATTAGAAGGATTTGGTCTTGTTCCTGTTGGAACTTTTTGAGCAAGTACCTCAAATTTAGTTGCATAAAACCCATTAGGTATGTCACAAGTTGGACATATAGTAGTTGTAGTTGTTACAGGACTATATACTGTCGTTGTAGTTGTTACAGGACTATGAGTTGTAGTTGTTGTAGTTGGGTTATATCCCGGCACAACTAAACATCCAAATTCACCCCCAAAACGTATTGCAACGTTTTTAGATGTGTCAGGGAAACAATCATTATTATTACCTTTAATTTGTATATAATAATTACAATGTAATGAATTAGTAAATCCGTAATCATTAGTTAATCGATACGTAATAAACATAGTTTCATTACTTCCGGTTAAAATACCATTAATTGTTGATGAGGTTGTATCACAAATATTTGGTGTTATTAACGATACTTGAGGTGCCGGTAATGTCCAATTTCTATTTGACTTATACGATAACGCCGCAACAATTTCTTCATCATCAATAATGATTGTTTGACTATCAGGAAAAACTTTTCCAATTCTACTTGGTAATCCATTATCGTTAGGGTGTGTATCCCATAAATGATAATATCTTAAACCAGGGTTATTCATATCATTATTAGGATTTGATTCCATAAAATGTACCTCAAATAATCCTTTACCATCAAATCCCGGAGGATCTACCCAAAATGTGTCACCAAAACAACATTCAGGATTTTTATGCCACATAATCCAAGGAATATGAACTTTAAAGTTTCTTGCTTGACCAGTTGTATCATCAGGATTTGATGGATCGTAAGGTTCTAACGCAAACTTTTCACCATAGAAGAAATCTATTGTTTGATTAGTATAATGTATAATAGCAATTGCTTTTTGTTCCTCAGGTTCAACTTTAACAACCTCATCAAATGAGTTATAATAATATGTATCTGTGGTTTCAGCACTTAATGTTGAGTTAACATAAAAGGTTTGACCTAAATTTGAGTTATAACCAAAATATTCTTTACTACCAATATAATTAACAGATCCAAAATATGTGTAATCCTCAAATTGTGTTGATCTTAATCCGGCCGGGCTTTCAGTCCAAGGAATATTCATATTCCAAATTTTAACGTCAAACTGATCAACATCACATATTGTTTCATAGTTAATTACATCATTATCCCAATGTGGACTTGGTGTTATACTATCATATAATTCTGTCATAGTTTTAGGATATACTAAACCCCTAAAACAACATTCATTACTAATTAAACCAAAATTTGGTGTCGTTCTATCTAATGTAATTTTATTTTCACACACCGCAATGATTCTATAGGTTAGTATTGGGTAACAACTATACATAGACATCAAACAAACAGGATCCGGTGGAGCCGGACATTGTCTACTTGGTGTTGGTGTTAAACATTGAGTTTTTGATGGTGTTGGTGTAGGGGTAGGACTAGCACAATTTATTGTTCCACTAGTCGCAGAAGGTGTTGGGGTTGGTGTTGGGGTTGATCCTTGAGATGCCGTTGGAGTTGGGGTTGGTAGATTAACACAAGTACAATTATGACAACCTAAACCATCAAAATAAATTGTAATAAAATCTCCAACATCAAAAGATCCAGTTAAAGATGTATTACAACCGGAGTATATTAATGTTATTTCGTTAGTACCATTTAATGAAAATGGATCAACCAAATAATTAGATGTTTTAACATAATTACTACTTGTTAACGCACTCCATGTGATTGTACTAGCGGTTGTATTACCCGTAAAAAACCCCCTTAAAGGTGCCCTATTAAAAACATTTTCAACAGTAGAATCCATATATGGAATACCATAAGTATTACCAGCATTTCCATCAACGTAATATGGGTATTTAACATTTTGTTTGTTTGATTTTGGTATACCATCACTATTTTGACTACCAAATGGTGGCACTAATACAAAACTATTAGCCTGATTGTAAGTACTAGAAACTTTATCATATGAAACTTCACTATCCCCAATTTGGAAATATGATATATTGAAATTGCCTTGAGACATCTTCAATCTACCTGTATCTGTCATTCTAGTGTTAACAAGTCCTGATGTATTTTTTATTATATATGCCATTTTCTATATAAATAGTTAATTATTGAATTTTTGGTGGTTTAGGGTTAACGACTCTTATTGTATCACAATCATTATTTATTCTCACATTATTTATATAAATATAATATGAATTAGTTGCAACAAAACATTGTGGTGTTGGTAATATAGGTGAAATCGTGTTAGTAAATGACCCACCTATTGTTGTTCCAAATGTCATATTTAAATTAACCCAAGTAAATTGTTTTGTTGTATTATATTGGAAAGATCCTTGACAAGGGAATGGTTGTGGTACAGGTGAAAGTTGGTTTATTACAGGTGGTGGGGTAAAAGGAACAGGTACACCATTAACATTTAATGTTACCGTATTATTATATGTCGCACTTGATGGTAAAGGACCAACATTAAATGTATTTTGATGTACAACATCAAAAGTGACTGTAGTACCAATAGGTAATGAAGGAGAAATTGTCACTCCAAATGTATTACCAGGTAAATAAGACATAGTTAAAATATAATTAACGGTTAGTGTTGGAGCAGATAAAGACACAGTTTCTGTATATGTAAATCCTGAAGAATCTCTTACATAAACAACATACGTACCTTGACATAAATTATTATAAATTGTTGTTGTAGTATAGGTACTACCTCCATTTATTGAAAAAGTATATGGTGGGGTACCCCCAAATGGACTAAGAATTAAACTTCCGTCACATCCACATTCAGGATTATTTATATTAACACTTAAATTAGGTGTACTAATTAACTCACATGGACCTAATGATGCGGTTATAGACAATATTCTATTAGGTAATGTTGACCCCAAAGAGTCCCAACCATTTAAAGGCGGTATTGCAGGGTTAATATTTATAAGTTGACCAGGTGTCCATCCAGATACTTCCCACTGATTATTTGTTTCATTCCAAATGATATTTAAATTATCGGTTGAGTCAAACCAAGTTGGGTAATCTCCAATATATCCATTATATTCAAATTCATAATACTCAACAAACGAATTTTCTTTATCCCCCCTAATTATTGTGATACATATATCTTCATAAGATGGTAAAGGTTCTTGAGTTGTTGTGGTAGTTGTGACCGGTGTTTCAGCACTTAAAACACAAGTGGTATACGCCGTAAAATCACCATAATAATCAGTAACAACTGAATTATATTCTCCTACCCCAATATTACTTAAAGATTGCGATAAGGACCCATTTTCCCAAACAACTTCATATGGAGGAGTTCCTCCTGTTATACCTAAAGTTATTGCCCCATCAAATGAATCCGCAGTTGTTGGATCAACAGTAAAACATTCTACCCCAAGAGGAAAAATAGTAATTACATCACATTCATTTTTAGGTTCTATTGGTGGTATTGGTGGTGCAAATGTTGTTGTAGTCGTTACAACAGGACCTGTTGTTGTAGTTGTAATTACGGGACAATCAGGACAATCTCCGTTATTTATTACCTGTACATCACCACCCAAAACTTTGACTCCACTTGAACTACATATTGAAATACCTGTTTGATACGGTATAAAGTATGGGGATTTTTTAGTTTCACCACAACACGGAGTAAACTCGATTGAGGTTTTGACATTTGGTGACGATTGGTTTGTTACAAAATAATTTACACAACAACTGTGATCGATAATACAATCATTACAAATATCATATGAATTACTTTCAAAAACAACAATACTAATATTTTCAGATCCAGATATCGCACACGAATGTGTGTTTGTTGGTCCACTACTTATTAATTGATAACATCCTGATTTAATATTATTTGGATTTGCGGATGTTACCGCCTGATCAAAATATATTGTATCCCCAATTTGATAAGTACTAAAAGGATATTGGGAACTACCATCAAAATCAAAAATATCCCCGTTACAACAACTTTGGAAACAGTATCTTATGGACTCTTTCCCTAAACTAAGTATTGTGATGAATGGAGCCGGTGATACAACACTATTACCATTAATGTAATATGAAACATTTGGTAATAAATCCATTGTTTTATTAACCCCATTACCATCAATAAATGTGAAGTTATTATATATAACCGGATTTATATTTTCAACCTTATATATTATCGCCATTTAACTTATTTCTTTAATATATAAATAATCAATTTATTGTTTTTTGAATAAATGATTTCATTACTTCAATATATTTTATTGTTGTACTATTCTTATCAATGTAATCAAAATGTGAAGGATTTTCTCTCAATCTTATTATCGGGTCAACATTTATATATTCACCTTTATAAAATTTAGTACCTTTAAGATTATCAGTTACACCCGCCATGTGTAAAATAGGTCTTTCCTCATATACTCTAAGATCGTCAGTCGCCCAAGAAAAATTAAGATCATCAACAACCTTTGTCTCATGTTTAAACAACCATAAATTCCATAATAATGACCACATTTCCGCAGTCCAAAATTGTATTTCACCAGGACTAATCGGGTGTCTCTTATGGTAATCATGCATTTGTTTATGTAAAGGAACACAATCCATATATATTTTTTCCCAAAGTTCGTATGTCATATTTTTTAACAAATATTGACCCCCACCTGAATTATCTTGATTTGTTTTTATCACATCAACATCTAAACCCACAACATCAGCCATTTCCTTAAGTAATTGACCTTTTTCTGAGTTAGGGTGAGCCTTTTCGTATCTATCACAACAATCCATTATATAGTTATACCCAATATAACCTATCGTGTCTGATAAATAACAAATATCATCTTCCATTAATTTATCAAAATCGGGTAACTCCCTAAAAATAATATCAGCATCGTGTAAGAAAAATACTTTACCGTATTGTGGGTGTTCATATAACCATCTTGAAATTAAATATGGTTTAATACTTGGAATGTAATTTTTACCTATTCTATCATCAAAATAAAAATGTACATTAAACCCATAATTACATAATTCTAAAGCACCCTGTGACGGTTCTTTTTGACCATTAGTTAACGCAAAAATGACGTGAATTTGGCAAGGATCTATTCCTTTTTCAATAAAATTATGAGTATAAAGTTTTACTTGCCAATGAAAATATGGAACATCTGGTTGAGCCGAAACAAAAATAACATCTTTCATATTTTAAAAGATAATAATTTATAAATGAAAGTGAATTTAAATGGTTTAATAAACCACATCACATTGAACACAAGAAATATCATAATTAATAATTAAATTAATTATAACTTTAGCATCGGCTAATGTATTAAATTTTGTTGGGTTACAACTTTTGTTAATATCTTTGCAATCATTAACTATAGTTATTTTATTTTTGGGAATGTCTATATCTACTTGACCAATATCAGGGTAAGATAATAACACACTCTTTACAATATTAGCCCATTCAGTATCTGTTGGATAATCATATATTCCCGTTGAGGTATAAAATAGATTTTGTTTTACCTCTCCATTAACAATCGTTTCAATTATAAATTGACCACTATTAACAATACAATTTAGATCATTTTCTGTCAAATCAAAAAATCCTTCATTATACATTTGACCAATACCTCTTCTACCATCAACACCACTATTAACAAAATTAGTATCACTGATATTATAAACTTGGTAATTCCCTAAAAGTATTGTTCCTCCTAACACAATACTCTTACTATATGTACATCCTGAACTATCAACAACTTGTAAAGTGTATGTTCCAGCACTTAAGTTTGTTACCGTAGAACCAGTTTGTGAGTTGACATTTGAGGACCAATTATATGTAAATGGTGGAGTACCACTACTGATAAAAGCCGTAATTTGACCATCGTTTCCATTAACAGGTTGTGTTGCTAATAAATTAAAAAATACCGAACTTGATGGTCCAACATATGTGGTTGTAACTTGGGAACACCCATTTGCGTCAGTAACAGTAACCGTGTAAAACCCTGAAGGTAAATTATTATAACTGTTAATAGGTGAAACCGCATATCCCGTTATCTGATAACTATATGGTAATGTCCCCCCTGTACTAGTTAAGATCTGAATAGACCCATTATTTAATCCACAAGTAGTATCAGTTGTTACAGCAGTTATTGAGAACAAATTAACATTTATAATAGTTGTCGATCCTGTATACACACATCCAGAATTATTATCTATTAATATTGTATACGTATCTGAAGGTAAATTATTAAATGTTGCATTAGTTCCAACAGTAATTGTATTAACTGTATTGCCAGATGAATCTAATATTGTATAAGTAAATGTCCCTGTTGGTGAACCTGTATTAACCAATATATTAATACTTCCATTACTACCACAATTTGAATTTGTTGAGGTTATAGACGATACCGCAAATCCATTAGGCGTTATTAAAGAAATTGATTGTGTATCACTACATAATCCCGCATCTTTAACCGTAACAACTAATGTACCTGAAGGTAAACTATCAAACGTATATGTATTTGAAAATGTAACTATGGTATCCCCATTAGACCCCGAAAAAAAGAATGGAGCAGTTCCTCCCGTTACCGTAACTTCAACCGCACCATTACTATTAAAACAAGTACTTCCTGTTGTTGTAAATGATGCAATTCCAATAGGTGGAACATTATTAACAGATACTCCGTCTGTAACAGAACATCCATTTGAATCTGTTACCGTAACGCTGTAAAATCCAGCGGTTAATCCCGTTGCGGTTGATCCAGTTTGACCATTACTCCAAAGATACGTATACGGTCCAACACCTGTTTGACCTGTAATAAATATTTTACCCGATCCACTAGCAACATTACAACTAGCATCATCAACAACATAAAACCCATAATCTAAAGTTGTTGATGTTAAAATAACAACACTCGCACTTAACCCCGTACAACCACCACCATCATCACCAATAATATAATAAGTTCCTCCGGATAAGTTTGTAAATGTTAATCCACTTGTTGATGTCGCACCACTAGTTATATAACCATTTGTTGTTTCATATAATAAACCAGTACCATAACCATAAAAAGGTGTAAATCCAAAAGTTATTTCACCATTATCAAACCCACAAGTAGTATTTAACGCCGATTCAATACTAATAGAAGATCCTGAAGATATTGGTATATTTAAATATATTGTTTCAGGACCTGGACTTATACAAGAATCTTGTATCGCTAAAGTATAAGTACCTGCAGACATTCCACTAAATGAGTATGTCGTTGTACCACCCGATGTTGGTAATAATCCTGTTGTGGTTACCTCATAAACAGTATATGGTGAAGTACCCCCTGTTATTTCAACATAGATTTCACCAACGTTAGTATTAGTACAATCGCCGGTTATGTATAAATTATATAGTATTTGTCCACAACTCACGGATTACATAGTATATCAAAGTTTATCCCAACATTTAATTCAAAGTTTTGGGTAGTATCTAATGGTAAACAGTTATTATTATATATAGTTATAGTTTGATCATCAGTGTTAATAATATAATCCAAACCATAATCAAGTAAACCAACTAAAGCATCATATAGACCATTAAGCCAGTCATTTGCCGTTGGAGCGCTTAGCGATGGGTTTGAATAACCTACACCATTGAAGAACTCATAAATTATTATAGGTGTACCGTCAATTCTAATATCTATGTACCAGTCACTTTCTAACGTATTTAACAAACAATCATTATTAATATCCACATTATTATCATTACCGTAAGTAGTTAATGAACTACCTAATAAAGCTCCAAATGAAGTTATTGTAGGATTAGTATTCCAAGGGTATAATCCAATAACAGTTTGTTGTACAGGACAATCATATGAGAATATTTGTGTTATTAATTTACAAGGTTTACAAGGTACAGGTATAATTTCACAACCTCTCTGTCTTCTCCAAACAAATTTTTGTCTATGGAAAATTGAATTTTCATATTTAACACCCGTATTCCATATTGTTGTGGCAGGAATCATTTGTTCCACTAACCTAATCCAATAATCACCCATACCATCAACATAATCAATCATAGTTTGGTAATTGAAGTTATCATTACGGACATTAATTGCTTGCTCGGACTCTAAATATTTCCAATATATTGATGATAATGTTGGGTATCCACTGGTTTTACCATCGGTCATAAACTGCCTATTCCTAACATTTATCATATTTTTCCAAAACGTTTGTGCAAACTCAAAAAATGTCTTTTGTTTTGGTTTTGGAACTATTACCGTCCAATCTATACCTCCCCTATTTGGGTATTCAATGTTTGGATATGGATTACAATAGGTTGGATCTACATAAAATAAACCTTGTTCAGGTATTGGGTAATTGTACTTTCTTGACATTGACCATACATCATAAACCAACCCTTGAGCCGGATTCATAAAAAGATCAACATTTTTTACATTTATTACTAACCTATCATCTGAAACACCATAATAAGCATTGAAATTCCCATCAAAGTTTTTTCTTAAATACTTTTCATTATCGGTCCAACTTTTTTTGTTATCCACAGTTTTTCTAAGATTAAAACCTAAATTCATATACGGAAAACTACGATATCTTTCTAAGTATTCTTGACCATAATTAAAAGGTAATAATTTTGTTTGATAATTTGGGTTGGCTCCCGTAAAAACACTATTAGTTAAATCAACCTGTTCTGGCATTCTATGTTGTGGTGTTGATTCAAACCAACCTCCCCCTATTTGAAAAAAGTAGGTGTCTGTTGGTACAGGCATACTTGGGAATCCATAACTATCAATTGGGTAATCATATAATGTCAACGCAACGTCTTGAGTTATAGTTGTTGTTGTAAAACCCGTATATTGAACACCCATTATTGAGAATAAGTCATTCGTATCTAAAACAGGTAATTCTTGTGAATATGTTCCTCCCGATATTTGAGCGTATTGAATATCAAACTGTCTTAAATTTATTTTTTGATCGGCAACATATACGTGTTCATTAAATTCGGTTAATGCTTCAGGTGCTCCAACCATTTTTAATAAAATTTCAATTGACTTTCTTGTTCCTTTTGACTTAAATAAGAATGCAGAATTTAAAATTAAATTTCTAAAATACTGATAGTTTAACTCTTCAGGTGTTTGTCCTTGAGGTAATCCCGTAAAATTATTGCTACCGTCACTAAAAACGGCATTTAATAATTGATCATTAGTGATTGGTGAAATGTTTATATTCCAACCTAATGTTTGTGCTAAATTTTTAAGTAATTGTGATGGTATATCATTTTTAACGTTGTAATTAACAGAATTCATATTAGCAAGAGCCGTAATGAATTTTCTTGTCTCATCAAAACTTCTACCATAAATCTGTAGAATTTTCTCCATTTTTCTATCCGGAGTATCAAATTCTTTGATTGCATCTGCGGTTAAAAATCTAGTAATTAAGTTTGTTTTATATAAATCTATATACTCAGCAATATTATTTAATTTTGTTAAATAATTTGTAAATCTTGGAGAAACAATATCTAAGTTCCAAGTACCAACCAATGGGAATATAGCAACTTCTTGACTATAAGAATATGTACCATCTTCATTTTCTTTAGGTACTTGAAAATAAGCACTATAAATAGGTACCATGTTTCTATTAAGTAAGAAATTTTCAACTTGATCTAAGTTCTCATTAAAAACTTTGTTAACATATAGTTGTTTTGGTCTAATTAAAAAATTATCACTACTTGTTGACGCACCTAAAAATGGATTTCCATTAACATATATTTTAAATACCGTATCTGTTGGTTGAGCCGGTATAAAATCTGAAACAGGATATTCAACATCGTTTATAAACAATGAATATTTTAAATATTGTGTTGTAAAATTTCTTAAATAAGAAACAGGTATTTCTCTTAATTCTAAATTTCTAGTTGCATTTACAGTGTAATCAATACCAAAAGGATTCCTTATTACATTAATAGGTATTTCAAAATATGTCTCATCTTCAACACTATTATAAACAGCATTTTGAACTGTTATTGAAGTCACAAAATTAGGTTGTGTACTTTGTATATCTAAAGCCGCTGGAAAATAATTTATAATGTTACTAACAGAAGTTGACATCCGTTTAGTTAAAGAACCAAACATTGTAAAATTAGTTACTTGACTTAAATCAAAATTAGGATAGACCCTGAAATTATCCGTAATTAATTTTTTTGATTCCTCAATATCGTTAATATTTAAACTATCTAAAGAAATTGGATCAGAAAATGACCCAATTGAAAACGTTCTGTTTTGTTTTTCGGTAATATTTGTCGTAAACTCAAAATTTGCTTGGGTAAGACCTCCCCCATCAACTAATTGTAAACCAACTAAGTTGTCTGAAAAAGTGCCTTGACCACTGGCAGGCTGAGGAGGACATTTATATTTG
>Ga0315900_10009199_pt1 | contig 12561 bp, 12 predicted proteins | sample LakEriMetagenome_FD_203521 | JGI IMG/M metagenome (GOLD analysis project Ga0315900, IMG submission 203521) | Freshwater fungal communities from buoy surface, Lake Erie, Ohio, United States - Buoy 12 MA114 | ecosystem: Environmental > Aquatic > Freshwater > Lake > Lake biofilm | place: USA: Lake...
CGATGCCGGCCGACACCAGCCTGTCGGTCGCCTGCGGCGAGAGCATCAGGTGGTCGATGCGGATGCCGTTGTTCCGCTGCCAGGCGCCGGCCTGATAGTCCCAGAACGAATAGAGGCCGGGCGAATCGTCACAGGCCCGCAGAGCGTCGGTGAAGCCGAGCGCTGCGAGTTCGCGCAGCTTCGCCCGCGACTCCGGCTGGAACAGCGCGTCGTTGACCCAGTCCTTCGGGTTCCTCGCATCCTCGGGCATGGGGATGACGTTGTAGTCGCCGCAGAGCAGGAAGGGCTCCTCCAGCTGTAGGCGGTCCCGGGCATGGCGGATGAGCCTGTCCATCCAGGCAAGCTTGTAGGTGAATTTTTCCGTGCCGATCGGATTGCCGTTGGGCAGGTACAGGCTGGCGACGCGGACAGCTCCGCCAGCGGTCGACACAACGGCCTCCAGATAGCGGGCCTGTTCATCGGTGTCGTCGCCAGGCAGGCGGGCGGTCACATCCTCGAGCGGCAGCTTCGAGAGGATGGCCACGCCATTGTAGGTCTTCTGGCCATGGGTCGCGACATTGTAGCCGGCCCCCTCGAAGGCCTCTCGCGGAAAGGCCTCGTCGAGGCACTTCAGCTCCTGCAGGCAGACGATGTCGGGGTCGCGCGCCTTCAGCCAGGCGAGCGTGTTCTCCACCCTGATCTTGACGGAATTGACGTTCCACGTGGCGACGATCATGACGGGTCCTGCGATTCTGGTCGGGTGCAGTCTAGCGGCAGCCTGCCACGCGGTCGCCCCTGACACGACAGCAGCCGAAGGGAGACGGGACCCATGTGGATCGACAGCGAAGAGGCGCTGAGGGCGCTCTATGGTCCGGCCGGCGAGGCTTCGCTCACCAAGGAAGTCCCCTTCCTCACTCCGGAGTACCGGGCGCTGGTGGAGTCCTCGCCCTTCTGCGTCCTCGCAACCTCCGGACCTGAGGGGCTCGATGCGACGCCGCGGGGCGATCCGCCGGGATTTCTCCGCGTTCTCGACGAGAGGACGCTGTTGATCCCGGACCGGCGCGGCAACAACCGCATCGACAGCCTGCTGAACATCGTGCGGGACCCGCGCGTCGCACTGCTCATCCTGGTGCCGGGAGTGGCCGAGACGCTGCGCATCAACGGCCGCGGCCGCATCACCACGGACCCGGCGCTGCTGCAGCCGGCGGCCATGGACGGCAGGGTGCCGGTCACGGGCCTCGTCATTGCCGTCGAGAGCGTCTACTTCCAGTGCGCCAAGGCGCTTGTGCGCGCGCGGCTTTGGGATCCGGCGGCGCAGCGGGACCGGTCGGAGTTGCCGACTCCCGGTCAGATGCTGAAAGGCGCAAGGGCAGGCTTCGACGCCGAGGCCTACGACAAGGCGCTGCCGGCGCGGCTCGCCGCGACGCTCTACTGATCAGATCGAGAAGCTCGTCCCACACCCGCAGTTCGCGACGGCATTGGGATTGCTCAGCTTGAACGACGATCCGATCAGGTCATCGACCCAGTCGAGCTGGGTACCGGTCATGTAGGGAAGGGAGACCTCGTCGATCAGCACGGTGGCCCCGGCCTTCTCGATCGCGAAATCGTCGGCGTTCCGTTCCGTCGTGAAGTCGAAGCGGTACTGGAATCCGGAACAGCCGCCGCCCTCGACGGAAATGCGCAGCATGGAGCCGGGCGGCTCGCCCGTCATGATCTTCGCGATGCGGGCTGCCGCCCTGTCGGTGATGCCGACGGGGGGGGCGAGGGTGTCTGTGTCTGCGGTCATGCTGGATGTCTCCCCGGTTCAAGGCCGGAAACACACGAATGGGATGGTGCCGCCTTGCAGCCGGCATGGCCCATAGGTATGTGCGCCATGGGGCGCGGTCAATCGGCTGGGGCCTGGCGTTTTTGAATGAGCCTTGCGCGGTCGCATTCGCCGGCCGGCGTGGTGATCGGGGGCCGGCATGGCGGTCGCGAGCTACTTCTATCCGCCGCTGGCACCCTACGCCTGCGACGCCCGCCTCAGCCGTGGCCGCCTGGTGCCGGAGCCGGCCTCGCCCACCCGCACCGAATTCCACCGCGACCGCGACCGCATCGTCCACGCCACCGCATTCCGGCGCCTCAAGCACAAGACGCAGGTTTTCGTCTCGCCCGAGGGCGATCATTACCGCACGCGCCTGACCCATACGATCGAGGTCGCGCAGATCGCGCGGTCTCTGGCGCGTGCGCTCGGGCTCGACGAGGATCTGGCCGAGACGCTGGCGCTCGCCCATGACCTCGGCCACACGCCCTTCGGACATACCGGCGAGGACGCGCTCGACGAGGTCATGCGGCCCTATGGTGGCTTCGACCACAATGCGCAGTCGCTCCGCATCGTCACCCGGCTTGAGAGGCGCTACGCCGGGTTCGACGGCCTCAACCTCTGCTGGGAGACGCTCGAGGGACTGGTGAAGCACAACGGTCCGCTGCTCGAGCCCGACGGAACCCCGACCTCGCGCTACAGGGCGCGTGGCATCCCGGTGGCCATCCTCGAATATGACGCCCTGCAGCCGCTCGACCTCGCCACCCATGCCAGCGCCGAGGCCCAGGCCGCCGCCATCTCCGATGACATCGCCTATGACGCGGCAGACATCGACGACGGGCTGAGGGCAGGGCTCTTCACCCTCGACGATCTCGGGGACGCCGTGCCGATGGCGCGCGAGTTCCTCGACGAGATCCGCCGCCGCTATCCAACGCTGGAGAAGGGACGTGAGATCAACGAACTGACGCGCCGTGTCATCACGCGCCTCGTCGAGGACGTGATCGCCGAGGCCTCGCGGGCCATTGGAGAGGTGGCTCCCGCCGATGCGGACGCCATTCGCCAGTGTGGGCGCACGCTGATCCAGTTCTCCCCGGCCATGCAGGCCTATGACGCCGGCATCAAGACCTTCCTTTTCGCCAACGTCTACCGCCACGGGAAGGTGGTGCCGATCCGGGCCAATGCTGCCGCCATCGTGCGCGATCTCTTCGCTGCCCTTTTCGCCACCCCCGAGGTGATGCCGCCGCAATGGTCGGCCGGCATCGCCCAACTCGACGAGGCGCGTCGCGCCCGCCGCGTCGCCGACTACATCGCGGGCATGACCGACCGTTTCGCCCTCGACGAGCACCGCCGCCTGTTTGCCCACACTCCCGATCTGCGCTAGAGGCGACCGCTTCTGGTCAGGTCATCGGCATGAACATTTTCGCAGTCTTCACCCAGCATGTGCGCGCGGCAGTGGCCGCTCTCGCCTCTGACGGCATTGTCCTGCCGGGCGCATCGCTCGATCGCATCGTCGTCGAGGCGCCGCGTGACCCGACCCATGGCGACCTCGCCACCAACGCCGCCATGGTGCTGTCGAAGGAAGCGGGCATGAAGCCGCGCGATCTCGCCGAGAAGATCGCCGCACAGCTGTCGCGCCTCGACGACGTGGTACGCGTGGACATTGCCGGCCCCGGCTTCATCAATCTGAAGGTCGCAGCCTCGATCTGGCCGAAAGTGCTGAGGGCCGCGGTGGCGGAGGGGGAGAGCTTCGGCCGCGCGACGATCGGCGGTGGCGCCAGGGTCAACGTCGAGTATGTCTCGGCCAACCCGACCGGTCCGATGCACGTCGGCCATTGCCGCGGCGCGGTCTTCGGCGATGCGCTGGCCAATCTGCTCGATGTCGCCGGCTACGACGTCACCCGCGAATATTACATCAACGACGCAGGCGCACAGGTGCAGGTGCTCGGGCGCTCAGCCTATCTGCGCTATTGCGAGGCGCTCGGCGAGACGATCACCATCCCCGAGGGGCTCTATCCCGGTGACTACCTGAAGCCGGTCGGTCAGGCGCTTGCGGCGCACTATGGGCCGGCCCTGCGCGATGCCCCGGAGGCCGAGCGGCTCGCCATCTGCCGTGATGCCGCCATCGACGCCATGATGACCGAGATCCGCGGCGACCTCGCGGCGCTCAACGTCGCGCACGCGGTCTTCTTCTCGGAGCGGTCGCTGCAGGCGCCGGTCGACAAGGTCAGGGCGGCGATCGAGACCCTGCGGGCGCAGGGCAGCATCTACGAGGGCGTCCTCGAACGGCCGAAGGGTGCCGATGACGACGAGTGGGAGGAGCGCGAGCAGACGCTGTTCCGCTCCAGCGCCTTCGGCGATGACGTCGACCGTCCCCTGATGAAGTCGGACGGCAGCTATACCTACTTCGCCTCCGACATCGCCTACCACAAGGACAAGGCGGACCGCGGTTTCCTCGAGCAGATCGACGTCTGGGGCGCCGACCATGGCGGTTACGTCAAGCGCATGCAGGCGGCGCTGAAGGCAATCACCGGGGGCAGGGCGGCGCTCGACGTGAAACTCGTCCAGCTCGTCCGCCTGTTCCGCGACGGCGAGCCCGTGCGCATGTCGAAGCGCTCCGGCGACTTCGTCACCCTGCGCGAGGTCGTCGACGAGGTGGGGCCGGATGCCGTCCGCTTCATGATGCTCTACCGCAAGAATGACGCGACGCTCGACTTCGATCTGGCGAAGGTCAAGGAGCAGTCGAAGGACAACCCCGTCTTCTACGTCCAGTATGCCCACGCCCGCTGCCGGTCGATCCTGCGCAACGCGCAGGCGGCCATGCCGGATTTCGATCTGTCGGCCGCCACTCTGGCGTCGGCGCCCATGGAACGGCTCGACGACGAGGGCGAACTCGCGATCATCCAGCGCCTCGCCCAGTATCCGCGCCTCATCGAGGCGGCCGCCCAGGCGCACGAGCCGCACCGCGTTGCCTTCTTCCTGTACGAGCTTGCATCCGACTTCCATTCCCAGTGGAATCGGGGGAAAGATTCGCCGCATTTACGCTTCATTATGGAAAATGATCGACAAATGTCGGCGGCGCGCCTTGCGCTGGTCCAGGGTATCGTGACCGTTCTCAGATCGGGTCTTGCGATCCTCGGCGTCGAGGCCGTCGAAGAAATGCGTTGATCGCGCCGCGCGTATCGTCAGCGGCGCCCACCGACGGCGGGGCCCATGGCCAACGACAACAGTCTGCGTAGCTATCGTGACTACGACGCTTACGACCGGGACGCCCGCGAGGCCGAGCCCGCTGTGCGTGGTCATGCCGAGGGCAATCCGCTCGCCGATCTCGCCCGCATCATGGGGCAGGACGAGACCTATGCCGATCTCCTGAAGACAGTGGCGCGGACCCGGGGCGAGGTGGCCTCCCGGCAGCCCGAACTGGACGACGATCACGAGGATCAGCACATCGACATTCCCGCGATGGCGTTGCGGACGGGTTCGAACGCCGATGGCGTGGACTGGGACGACCTCGAGGCCGAACTCGCGCACTACCGTCAATCCGCCGATGGCGCCGAGACGGAGGATTTTGCCCATGCGGACGCATTGCGCGGCGGTCATCACGATTGGCATGCAGCGGCGGGCGACGATGATCTCGAGCGCCAGTTCGCGGCGGAGTTCGAGCGGCCCTCCAGCAATGACCGTGAGGCATCTGGTTCTCGTGATGGCGCCGATCCGGCCGGTGCCTATGGGGCTGCCGTGGCCGCTGCCGCAGCCGGCGCGGCCGCCACATGGGCCCTGAGGTCCCGCAGGAGCGGCGGGGACGAGCGCGCCCATCATTCCGAAGCGGGTAGCAGCCAGGACTACCCGGCTGCGCAGCAGTCCATGGTGGACGACTATGCCGACGAGGCTCCGCCGCGTCGCCGCCGCGCCGGCATGACAGCCATTGCGGCCGTCCTCGGGCTGGCCGTCCTGGGAGGTGGTGGCGTCTATGCCTATCGCTCCCTCGGCGGTGGTGCGGGTGCAGGCGGGGAGCCGCGGGTGGTGCGTGCCGATACAACGCCCGTCCGGGTGGCTGTTCAGCAGGCGCAGGATGCGAAGCCGGTCACGGATCGCATCCCCGGCGGCGATCGCGTGGTCTCGCGCGAGGAGCGCCCCGTGAGCCTGCGCGAGCAGGCGGCCCAGGTTCAGGTGCCGCTCACGCCGGCGCGGGTCATTCCCCTCGTGCCTGCGCCAAACCCGCCCGCGGGCGTCGTGACCGATCCGGGCCAGCCGCCTGTGCGGACGGTCAATGCTGTTCCCGTTGCCGCCGGTGGAGGACTGCCTGTCGCTTCCCAGGGGGGCGCGCAGGTTCCTGTGCAGACATCGGCTCCCGCGCGGGTCGTCGAGGAGCCGCGCAGGGTTCGCACGGTCCAGGTTGGTCCGGATGGCGCGCCGCTGGCCGCTCCGGCCCCTGTCATGCCGGCCCAGGCCGTCTCGTCGCCATCGTCCCTGTCGGTGGTTCCCGTGGCGACGGCTCCGGCTCCCGCCGCGCCGGCCGCCGCACTCGCCTCCGCTGAAGCGCGCCCGGCGCCCGTTCCCGCGCCCCGTCCGGCGCAGACCCTGCGCGTGGCCCGCGCCGAACCTGGCGCCGTCGAACCGCCCCGTCCTGCGCCGCGAACGGCGGCCGCGCCGCAGCCGCTCGATCTCGGACCGCAGCGCACCGCTTCCGTGCGTGGCGCCACCGGAGCGACCGGAGCGACGGGTGGGACCTTCGTGCAGATTTCGTCGCATCAGACGGATGCCGAGGCCCGCTCTGCCTTCTCCACCGCCCAGCGTCGCTATCCGATGCTGCAGGGCCAGTCGCTGAATATCCGCACGGCCGAAATCCCGGGACGCGGCACCTGGCATCGTCTCAGGGTTGGCCCCTTCTCGCGCGAGGAGGCACAGAGCTTCTGCCAGCGGCTGAAGACGGCCGGCGGTTCCTGCGTCCTGAACTGACCGATGGGCGTTCAGGCGCTGATCCTCGGCTGCGCCGGCGCGCAGCTGAGTCCCGATGAGGCCGCCTTCTTCCGCGACCTCGATCCATGGGGGCTGATCCTGTTCCGGCGCAATTGCGTCGACGCCGATCAGGTGCGCAGGCTGACAGGCGATTTCCGCGCGGCCGTCGGGCGCTCGGATGCTCCGGTTCTGATCGACCAGGAAGGTGGACGCGTGCAGCGTCTCGGCCCGCCGCACTGGCCGAAATATCCTCCCGCCCGGGCCTTTTCGCGGATTGCGGCCAATGATCCTTTCGTCGGTCGTGAGATGGCCCGGCTCGGGGGCCGTCTGATGGCCCATGACCTGCGCGCTCTCGGCATCACGGTGGATTGCGCGCCCGTGCTCGATGTTCCTGTCCCGGGCGCCCATGACGTCATCGGCGACCGCGCCTTCTCTCTCGACCCGCGGGAGGTTGCAAACCTCGGTCGCGCCGTCGCCGAGGGCCTTCTTGCCGGGGGAGTCCTGCCGGTGGTCAAGCACATTCCCGGGCATGGACGGGCAGGGGCCGACAGCCACAAGGACCTTCCCATTGTCGATGCCCCGCTCGAAACCATGGCGGCATCCGACTTCCTGCCGTTCCGGACCCTGACGGACATGCCGCTCGCGATGACCGCGCATGTCGTCTACGCCGCCATCGATGCCCGCCGGCCGGCGACCACCTCGCGAACGGTCCTGCGGGACATTGTGCGCGGTCTCATCGGCTATGACGGACTGGTGATGACTGACGATCTGTCGATGAACGCGCTGGACGGCTCGCTCGGCGAACGCGCGCAGGCCGCCTATGCGGCGGGATGCGACGTCGTTCTGCATTGCAACGGCAGGCTCGACGAGATGAGAGAGATCGCCGGCCGCGCGCGCGCGCTGGCGGGCAAGGCGAAGCGGCGGGCGGAAGCGGCGCTGGCGCGTATCGGCCATGCGCCTGATCCCTTCGAGGCGATGGAGGCGCTCGGGCGCTTTCAGGACGTCCTCGCCCGCGCCGAAGCCCCGTCGTCCACAGGCTTTGCCGCCGACCATGCCCTGAGCGTGTGATCTGCGCTATCATCGCGCGCCGGCTATTCCGGCGTGGAACCCCGCATGGCGCGCCCGTCCCATCCCCTCGGCAGCAATGTCCTGCCCTTCGAGAGCCTCGCCGAGCGGAGCGCATCGGAGCCGGCCTTCGTCGTCGATCTCGACGGCTTCGAGGGGCCGCTCGACATGCTGCTGGCGCTGGCCCGGACGCAGAAGGTGGATCTGTCGAAGATCTCGATCCTGGCGCTCGCCGACCAGTATCTCGGCTTCATCGAGGAGGCGCGGAAGATGCGCCTCGAACTGGCGGCTGACTATCTGGTCATGGCCGCCTGGCTCGCCTACCTCAAGTCGCGGCTGCTTCTGCCCGAGCCGGGCAAGGGCGAGGAGCCGTCCGGCTCCGAACTCGCCGAGGTTCTGGCCTTCCGGCTGCAGCGCCTGCAGGCCATGCGGGATGCGTCCGCCAAGCTGATGACGCGCCACAGGCTTGGCCGGGATGTCTTCGGTCGCGGCGATCCCGAGCCAATCGTCGCGCTTGCCGCCCGCACGTGGGATGCCTCGCTCTACGACCTGCTGACCGCCTATGCGCAACAGCGACAGAAGCTGGCGCTGTCCCATGTCCGCATGGAGCACCGCACGGTCTGGTCGCTGGCGGAAGCGCGCGAGATGCTCGAGCGTCTGGTCGGCGCGACGACAGACTGGACCCCGCTCGACGCATTCCTGCTCGACTACCTCGTCAGCGAGGACAAGCGCGCCACCGTCCTGGCATCGAGCTTCGCGTCGAGCCTCGAACTGGTCCGGGAGGGGGTTCTGGAACTCCAGCAGGACCGACCGCTCGGCACGCTCTTCATGCGCCGGCGCAAGCCCGATCCGGCTTCCCAGCCGCCGGGGACGTGATAGAAGCCGCCCATGAGCCACGAGAACGACAGCGATGACGGTGGCGCCCAGTTGCGCCTCGGCGCGCCGGTGGGCGTTGTCGAGGGGCCGGTGGAGCAGCTTCGGATCGTCGAGGCTCTGCTTTTCGCCGCCGCAAGCCCGCTCGACGAAGCGGCTCTCGCGGAGAGGCTGCCGCGCGGCGCCGATCTGAAGCTGCTGCTGACGACCCTTCAGGCCTTTTACGCCCCGCGCGGCGTCAATCTGGTCAAGGTCGCCGGCAAATGGGCTTTTCGTACCGCCGAGGACCTCAGCTTTCTTCTTCATCGCGAGACCACCGAGGAGCGCAAACTCTCGCGCGCCGCGCTCGAGACGCTTGCCATCATTGCCTACCATCAGCCGGTCACCCGCGCCGAGATCGAGGAGGTCCGGGGCGTGACGGTGGCCAAGGGAACGATCGACCTGCTCATGGAAACCGGCTGGGTGCGTATCCGCGGTCGCCGCAAGGTCCCGGGACGGCCTGTAACCTTCGGGACAACGCCCGCATTTCTTGAACACTTTGGCCTCGAGGCCATTGGCGATCTGCCGGGACTCGACGATCTCAAGGCGGCGGGCATGCTCGATGGACGCCTGCCGCCGGGCTTCCGCATCCCCGTTCCGAATGACGACCTTGCGCTGCGGGACGACGAGGATCCCGACGATGGCGGTGAACTCGACCTGATGTTGTCGCCGCGCGCCGACGAGGACGGCCGATGAGCCGTTCGCTGATGGACACGGTGACGCGCTGGGGGCGGCGCGGCACGGCCGGGACCTCGATCGCCTCGTCGCTGGCATTCGAGGAGGTGGTCCACGGCTACGGCCATGTCCGGGCGCTCGCCGGAATCTCCCTCACGGTGGCGCCGGGCGAAATCCTCTGCCTGCTCGGCCCATCGGGCTGCGGCAAGACGACGCTGCTGCGTGTTGCGTCGGGGATCGAGAAGCCGCTGTCAGGCCGGGTCCTGATTGACGAGCGCGAGGTGGCCGGACCCGGGGCTTTCGTCCCGCCCGAGCGGCGGGGCATCGGTCTCGTCTTCCAGGATTTCGCGCTGTTCCCGCATCTGACCAACCTCGCCAACGTGATGTTTGGGCTTCGCGCACTCCCCAGGACGGAGGCCGAGACCACCGCGCGTCTCGCCCTCAGTCGTGTCGGGCTGGCCGATCATGCCCTCGACTATCCGCACACCCTGTCGGGCGGGGAGCAGCAGCGTGTGGCGCTCGCCCGCGCGATCGCCCCGCGCCCGGGCATCCTCCTGATGGATGAGCCGTTCTCGGGTCTCGACAGTCGGCTCCGGGACACCATTCGCGAGGAAACCCTCGCCGTCATGCGGGAAACCCGCGCCACCTGTATCGTCGTCACCCACGATCCCGAGGAGGCGATGCGCATGGCCGACCGCATCGTGCTCATGCGCGAGGGGCGGATTGCGCAGATCGGCACGCCGCTCGACCTCTACAGGGCTCCGGCCGATCTCGACACCGCGCGATTCTTCTCGGACGTCAACGAGGTGCCCGGTGTGATCCGGGGAGGGCGCATCATCACGCCGGTCGGCTATTTCGACGCACCCGGCCTTGCCGAAGGTTCGCACGCCATCGCGGCGATCCGCCCGCAATCGTTGCTGCCAAAGCCGGCGGGCATGTGTATTCCCGGTCGTCTTGTGGTGCGGCGGTTCCTCGGAGAGGTCGAACTCCTCGAGATCGTCGTGCAGGGGCTCGATGCGCCGCTCAAGGCGCGGGTGCGTTCAGCCGAGGGTCTCAGTCCAGGCCGCGACATCGGTGTTGAGGTTACCGCGGCGGAGGTTCTTGTTTTTGCCGCACCCGCCGCATAGTTTCCGAAGCGAACGGTCAATCCAGGACCGCAGGAATAAACAGGCGCCCGCCCCACGGGGCGGCAGGCGCCAATCGGTCAAGGAGTGAATTATGGGTACGTTTAGCGCCTGGCACTGGATTCTGGTCGCCATCGTTGTGCTGCTGCTGTTCGGGCGCGGCAAGATCTCCGAGTTCATGGGCGATGCCGCCAAGGGCATCAAGGCCTTCAAGAAGGGCCTCGCCGAGGAGGACAAGCCGGAAACAGCGACCGTTACGCCGGCATCGACGATCGACCATCAGCCGGCCGCGGCGCCGACTCCCGTCCAGCCGGCTCCTTCGGCGACGGCGACGGCGACGACGCCCGAGCAGACGTCCGCCTCGGCGCCCAAGGTCGGTTGAGCAGAGAAGTCGGCCGCGGCGCCGGGTCCGCAGCTATGGGGAACCGGCGCTTCTGCGCGGGCGGTGAATGGCCATGTTCGATCTGAGCTGGGGCGAAATTGCACTGATTGGCGTCGTGGCGCTGATCGTTATCGGTCCAAAGGAACTGCCCGGCGTCCTCAGGGGCATGGGGCAGGCCTTGGCGAAACTGCGTCGCATGGCCTCCGACTTCCAGTACCAGTTCAATCAGGCGCTGCAGGAAGCCGAGGTCGACAAGGTCAAGTCGTCGATCAACAGCGTCACGGAGTCGGTGAACAGCCCGACGGCGTCCACCTTCAACCCGATTGACTACGCCCGCGACCAGATCAAGTCCGCGGTGGATGACATCAAGGGGCAGCCGGCTGCCGGCACCATCGGACCGCCGGCGCCCGATCCTCTGGCGCAGGCCGTACCCGCGCCGCCGTCCTACACGGCCGATCCGGCCGCCATCCAGAGCGCCTTCGGGCAGGCGCCGATCCAGCCGCCTGCCGCCTTTGCGTCGCCGCCTACCGGTCCTGCAGCGCCCGCGTTTGGGTCGGCGCCGGTCGATCCGCCGGCTGCGTTCATGGCGGCGCCGGTTGCGCCCGAGCCTCAGGCCGCCGAGGTCGCTGAAACCCCCGCCAAGCCGAAACGGGTCCGCAAGGAAGCCGATCCGGCCGCACCTGCCGCAGATACCGATGCCGCGCCGGCCGACGAGGCCGACAAACCGAAGCGCGCCAGGAAGACCAAGGCATGACGCTCGCGCCCGCTCCTGAAGAAAAGCTGAAGGCGGACGAGGAGGCCATCGAGGCGTCCAAGGCGCCGCTGATGGATCACCTGATCGAACTGCGTTCCCGCCTGATCAAGGCGATGCTCGGCTTCGTCGTCTGCTTCATCTTCGCCTTCGTGTTCTCCAAGCAGATCTTCCAGCTTCTGGTCCTGCCCTATGAATGGGCGGCCGACTATCTGAAGATTCCGCGCCAGGAGGTGCGGCTCATTTACACCGCGCCGCTGGAGTATTTCTTCACCCAGCTGAAGATAGGCATGTTCGGCGGGGCGTTCCTCGCCTTTCCGCTGATCGCCATTCAGCTCTACAAGTTCGTGGCTCCGGGCCTCTATACGCACGAGAAAGACGCCTTTCGGCCCTATCTGATCTGGACGCCGATCTGTTTTTTTACCGGGGGCATCTTCGTCCTCGTCTTCGTCATGCGCGCCCTGATGCTGTTCTCGCTGGGCATGCAGCAGGCACCGAGCGACACCGCCACCGCGATCCAGTATCTCGGTCGGGTCGAGGATTATCTCAGCCTGATCATGACGTTGATCTTCGCCTTCGGCATCTCCTTCCAGTTGCCCGTGATCATCGCGCTGCTGGGCCAGATCGGCGTGGTCGATACGGAGTTCCTGCGCAACAAGCGGCGCTATTTCATCGTCATCGCCTTTGTCCTTGCCGCAATTCTCACGCCACCGGACGTGATCAGCCAGTTATCGCTCGCCATTCCGCTCATCGGGCTCTACGAAGTCGGAATCCTCGTCGTGGCCCGGATGGAACGACGGCGCGCAGCGGAGAAGCCGGCTTCCGACGGCGACGGCGACGGCGAGACGGCGACGCCCGCCTCCTGACGAGGGCGGTCGCGGCTTAGGGCCGCGACGGCCGGACGCTCCGGTCCGGT
>Ga0315900_10009200_pt1 | contig 12560 bp, 11 predicted proteins | sample LakEriMetagenome_FD_203521 | JGI IMG/M metagenome (GOLD analysis project Ga0315900, IMG submission 203521) | Freshwater fungal communities from buoy surface, Lake Erie, Ohio, United States - Buoy 12 MA114 | ecosystem: Environmental > Aquatic > Freshwater > Lake > Lake biofilm | place: USA: Lake...
CGATCTGCGTGACATCGCCGGTGATCACCGCGCGCGTGCCGAAGCCGATGCGCGTGAGGAACATCTTCATCTGCTCGGGCGTGGTGTTCTGCGCCTCGTCGAGGATGATGAACGACTGGTTGAGGGTGCGCCCGCGCATGTAGGCGAGCGGCGCCACCTCGATCGCTCCGCGCTCGAACAGCCGCCCGACCTTGTCGAAACCCATCAGGTCGTAGAGCGCGTCGTAGAGCGGGCGCAGGTAGGGGTCGACCTTCTGGGCGAGGTCCCCGGGCAGGAAGCCCAGCCGCTCGCCCGCCTCGACGGCGGGGCGCACCAGCACGATGCGCTTGACGTGGTCGCGCTCGATCGCATCCACCGCGCTCGCGACCGCGAGGTAGGTCTTGCCGGTGCCGGCCGGCCCGATGCCGAAGGTGATGTCGAACTCGCGGATCTGACGCAGGTACAGTTGCTGCGCGGGCGTGCGCGCGTGCAGGTCGTGGCGTCGCGTGAGCAGTGCCGGAACATCGCCCGCGTCCTCGCCGGGGGACTCGGCCGTGGGCAGCGACGCGCGACGCCCGGCCTCGACCAGTTCGAGCTGGACATCCTCCAGCGAGACCGGTTTCGCCGCCTGCGCATAGCAGCGCTCCAGGGTCTGCAGCGCCACCCGGGCCGCGGCGGTCTCGCCGCCGACGGAGAACGACCCGCCGCGCCGGGACACCCGAACCGACAGCGCGCGCTCGATCGCCCTGAGGTTCTCGTCCATCGGGCCGCAGAGATTCGCCAGTCGCGCGTTGTCGACCGGCTGGAAGTCCGCCTGCAGCGGGCGCGAGCGGGTGGTCATGCGGGGTCCTCGTCGAGCGAGCAGGCCGGTTCGGTGGTCATGGGCTCGCCGCGCAGGCTGTGCGCGAGCGCCTCGGTGATGCGCAGGTCGATGAACTGCCCGACGAGGCGCTCGGCGCCCGGGAAGTTGACCACGCGGTTGTTGCCGGTGCGTGCGGCGAGTTCGGACGCCCGGCGGCGGGACCTCCCGGTGACCAGGACCCGCTCGCGTCGACCGACCATCGATCGGCTGATCTCGGCGGCGTGGCCGTCGACCAGCGCCTGCAGGGCCTGCACCCGCCGCCGCTTCTCGACATCGGGCACGTCGTCGGGCAGCGCCGCGGCCGGCGTGCCGGGGCGACGGCTGTACATGAAGCAGAAGCTGCCGTCGAAGCGCAGGTCGGCGGCCAGGGCCATCGTGCGCTCGAAATCCTCCTCGGTCTCGCCGGGGAAGCCGACGATGAAGTCCGAGGTGATCGAGATGTCGGGTCGCGCGCTGCGCAGGCGGCGGACGATCGAGCGGTACTCGAGCGCGGTATAGCCGCGCTTCATCGCCGCGAGGATGCGATCGGAGCCCGACTGCACCGGCAGGTGCACGTGCGGGGCGAGCGCGGGGAGCCGCGCATGCGCCTCGGCCAGCCGCGGCCCGAACTCGCGCGGATGCGAGGTGGTGTAGCGGATGCGCTCGATGCCGGGAATGTCGGCCACGCACTCGAGCAGCAGCGTGAAGTCGCCTTCTTCCACGCCGTCGAGCGGGGCGCGCCACGCGTTGACGTTCTGGCCGAGCAGGGTGACTTCGCGAACGCCGCGCGCGGCCAGCTCGGCCACCTCGGTGAGGACATCCTCCAGGGGACGCGAGACCTCCTCGCCGCGGGTGTAGGGCACGATGCAGAAGCTGCAGTACTTGCTGCAGCCCTCCATCACCGAGACGAACGCGGTGGGTCCCTCGGCTCGCGCAGGCGGCAGGTGGTCGAATTTCTCGATCTCGGGGAAGCTCACGTCCACCTGGGCCTGCCCGCTGTCGACGCGGCGGGCGATCAGGTCGGGCAGGCGGTGCAGCGTCTGCGGTCCGAACACCAGGTCGACATGCGGCGCCCGCGCCACGATCTGCGCGCCTTCCTGGCTGGCGACGCAGCCCCCGACGCCGACCAGCACGCCCGGGCGTGCCGCCTTCAGTTCGCGCACGCGCCCGAGGTCGGTGAACACCTTCTCCTGCGCCTTCTCGCGCACCGAGCAGGTGTTGAACAGGATCAGGTCGGCCTCGGCCGCATCGTCGGTGGGCTCGAAGCCCAGCCGGTCGCGCAGGATGTCGACCATCTTGCGCGAGTCGTACTCGTTCATCTGGCACCCGAAGGTGCGCACGTGGACTTTGCGGGACATCGGCAACGGGTTGCGCGCGGGGTCAGCGCCGGCGCAGCCGCGCCAGTTCCTCGGGAGTGAGCATGAAGATGCGCAGCGCGTCGCCCGCGGCATCGAAATCGACCAGCACGGTGGCGCGGGGAGGAATCTGGGCGTGCACGATGGAGAGGTTGCCGGTGTCGACGATGACCGCGCCCGGCGCCAGCCGGAAGACCCGGTTGTCGATGCGCACGAACGGCAGCGGCAGCGACGGGTCGGCGGTGAGCGTGCCGATCTGCCCGCTGGCCGGCAGGTTGCGGGTGATCTGCGCGTGCGCTGGCAGTGCCACTGCGGCGACGGCAACCCACGCGGCGCAAGACAGCCATGCGCGCCGGGTCCGAGACCGGGCACCTTGCCGGCCCGGGGCAGCGGGCTGAGCGACCTGGATGATGATCCCGGCCTCCGGAATACGGTGGTGGCGAATCAGGGATTTGAACCCCGGACCAACGGATTATGATTCCGCTGCTCTAACCACTGAGCTAATTCGCCACAGGGCCGGGGAGTGTAGATTCCGGGCCGACCGTCGTCAATCCACGCCTCGCCTGTCGCCGTGCCGCCCGAAGCCCCCCGTCCAGCCCCTTTCCCGAACGTCGAGCCCTTCGCACCGGACGAGCGCGCCTGCGAGATCGCGGTGGTCGGCGCCGGGCTGGTGGGGGCGGCTGCGGCGCTGGCGCTGGCGCGCGAGGGCTGGGACGTGGCGTGGGTGGCCGCCGGGGGTGGCGATCCCGCGGTCGGGGAGTGGGATTCGCGGGTCTATGCGCTGAGCCCGGCCAGCCGCGACTGGCTGCAGGGGCTGGGCGCCTGGGACGGCGTGGATGCGTCGCGCACCTGCGACGTGCTGGCGATGCACGTGGGCGGCGATGATGGCCGCTCCCGGATCGTGTTCGATGCCACCGAGGCGCGCCTGCCGCGGCTGGCGACCATCGTCGAGTCGCGCGAACTCGCGCGCGGGCTCGAGCATGCGCTGGGTCGCCACGCGGTGACTCGCATCGACGGGCGCGTGAAGAGCCTGCGCTGCGAGCCGGCGGCGCAGAGGTTGCGGCTGGCCGATGGCGGCGAGCTGCAGGCGTCCCTGGTGGTGGCGGCCGACGGGGCCGGGTCGCCGCTGCGCGCGATGGCGGGCCTGCAGGCCCGCGCCCGTCCCTACGGACACTCGGGGGTCGTGGCGCCCTTGCGGGCGGGTGTCGATCACCGCGGCGTGGCGCGCCAGTGGTTCCTGGGTGGAGCCGTGCTCGCCCTGCTGCCGCTGCCGGGAGGCCTGCGCTCGATGGTCTGGTCGACCCGTGACGAGCACGCGCGCTGGCTGCTCGACCTCCCGTCCGCGGACCTCGCCCGCGAAATCGCCCGGGTCACCGGGGGCGAGGTGGGGTCGATCGAACTGCTTGCGCCGGCCCGCAGCTTTCCGCTGAGCCTGCAGCAGGCCGTCCGGATCGTGGCCGACCGGTTCGCGCTCGTCGGCGATGCGGCCCATGTCGTGCATCCGCTGGCCGGACAGGGGCTCAACCTCGGGCTGGGAGACTGCCGGGATCTCGTGGCCGTGCTCTCCGGGCGTGGCCCCGAGAAGGATCCGGGCGCACGGGCGCTGCTCGCGCGGTACGCGCGTCGTCGCGCCGAACCGGTGGCGACGATGCGCCTCGCCACCGACGGCCTGTTCCGGCTCTTCGGCAGCCGGTTGCCTGGCGCCGGCCTGCTGCGAAACCGCGGGCTCGACCTGCTCGATGGCGTCCCGCTGATCAAGCGCTGGCTGGCGGCCCAGGCTGCGAACTGAGCGTTCGCCGCGCGCGGGTGCGCCGCCTGGCCGACATCGGAGGCCGCGCGTCGGTTTTGCCTCGCCGCGACCGGCGAGCCGTGCCACCATTGTGCTCCCCCGCCACGGTCGACCGGTGCGCGGACCTCCCGACTCCCGCCCGACTCCCGCCCCACTCCCTGCGCCGGCCGCGCGCGCCGCCCGAGCCTCGACATCCCATGACCCACGTCCTCCGCCTGCCCTCGCCTCTCGCCCTGCTCCTGTGCGCGGGGCTGTTCGTTGCCGTGCTCGGGGCAACCATGGCGCGTGCGCAGCCCGCGCAGGTGCCTGCGCGTCCGGCGACCGTCCCCGCGGCCGCAGCCGTTCCCGCCGCGGTCGACCAGGCGATCCGGGCGGCGATCACCGCGAAGTTTCCGAAGGTGAAGGTGGAAAGCGTGTCCAGGACCAGTTTCCCGGGCGTGCTGGAACTGGTCGTCGACGGCAACATCTTCTACACCGACGACAAGTTCACTTACGTGATGCAGGGACGCCTGATCGAGACCTCCCGCTGGGAGGACATCACCGCCCGTCGTGCCGAGGAAATCGAGGCGCGTCTCCAGGGCCCGATCAACTTCCGCGACCTGCCGCTCGACATCGCGGTGAAGACGGTTCGAGGCAACGGTCGCCGGGTGATCGCCACGTTCGAGGATCCGAACTGCGGCTTCTGCCGGCAGTTCTTCAACGAGGTGGCCAAGCTCAACGACGTCACCATCTACACCTTCCTCTATCCGATCATCTCCCCCGAGGATTCCACCGCGAAGTCGCGGGCGGTGTGGTGCTCGCGCGACCGCGCGAAAGCCTGGGCCGAGGTCATGACCACCGGCAAGATCGCCCCGGCGCCGCAGAACTGCTCGGCACCCACCGACCGCATCCTCGACCTCGGGCGCAAGCTCAACGTGAGCGCCACGCCCACGCTGTTCCTCGCCGACGGGCGGCGGTTGCGTGGCATGAAGACCGCCGATGAACTCGAGCGCGAACTCGCGGCTCCTCCCGCCAAAGGGCGTCGCTGACGCGGGTTCTCCTGCGGCCGCCCGCGGCAAGCGGGGTTGCCGATGACGCGGGCGATCGGGCTGGCGCCGGCGCCGGCCGCAGCCATGCGTGACGCTCGACTCGCCGTCGCGCTCGGCGTCTCGGTCGCGGCGCACCTCATGCTGCTGGTCGCCGTCGGCGATGGGGGGCCTCGGCCCGCGCCGCCCGCGGGCACGGTACTCACCGCAAGGCTGTCCGGGTCCGAGCCGTCGGCAAGCGCTGGATCGGAGGCCGGATCCGAGGTGCAGGCGCAGCGCGATGTGCTCGCCGATGCCCGTGCGGACGCGAACGCGGATCGCCGCGGTGAACCCGCCGCGCTCGTGCCTCCCGAGGCGGCGGCCACGCTCGCGCCGCTGGCCGACGCCCGGGTACCGACGGGTGCCGAAGCGGCCGCCTCCCCGGGGGCGGTACCGCCTGCGGTCGCGCCCCGGGCGGAGGGGCCGCGCGGGGATGCGCATTCGGCCGCCTCGGCGATACCCGGGCCCGCGGGCGTGCCGAGTCCCGGTCCGATCGACCGTGCGGCGCCGCCGCAGCCTCCGCTGCCGCCGGCGACCGCGGGGTCGGGATGGGTCCCAGGCTGGTTTGCCGCCCGCGAGCTCGACGTGCTGCCGCGCCCGCTCACCCCGGTCGAGTTCGCGGTGCCCGCGGCGGCGCGAGCATCGGGCCTGTCGGGCAAGGTCGAGTTGCAACTGTCGATCGACGCGAGCGGGATGCTGGTGGACATCGAGGTGCTGCGGGCCGATCCGCGCGGCGTCTTCGAGGCCTCGGCGCTTGCCGCCTTCCGGGCCGTGCGCTACAGCCCGGGCTACAAGGACGGGCGCGCCGTCCGCACGCGGATCAGGACGGTCGCCGTATTCGACGCCACCGCGCTCGCCGGCAGCGAACTGCCGCGCTGAGCCCGTATCCCCGCCTGCGGCGTCCGGGTTCCCGGGTGCCGCAGCGCTGCGCGGCAGCCTGCCGGCACGGCGAGTCGCCGGGTGCTGCCGCCAGTGGCCGAGGGCCTGTTTCCGGGGCCGTCGCCGTCGGCCGGTCGCGCCCGGGCACGGAGCAGGCGTCCTGCCGCGTGATCAGGGCTGGCGCGCGACAGCCGCCGGCGTCCCGAGCATCGCCTGCGGGTCGATATCGCGCGGCAGCAGCACCCAGATCCGCCCGCGCTCGCGCGCCTGCCCGGCGGCCAGCGCCGCCCGGTCGCCAAAGCCCCAGAACAGGTCGATCCGCAGCGCGCCGAGGATGGCCCCGCCAGTGTCCTGCGCGAAGGCGAGCCGCTCGATCGGCGCGCCATCGACCGGATCGCGCGTGGCGAGCCACAGCGGGGCACCCAGCGGGATCGAGCGCGGATCGACCGCGACGCTGCGCAGTGCGGTGAGCGGTACGCCCAGTGCGCCCGGCGGCCCGTCCGGGCGCTCGCGTCCGGGGCGTGGCGCGAGCGGCGGCAGCTCGCGGAAGAACACCACGCTGGGATTGGCGTGCAGCAGCGCGCGCAGCTTGTCGGGATGGGCGCGAGCCCACGCGCGGATACCCTGCATCGACGCCTGCTCGACGTCGAGTTCGCCCGACTCGACCAGCACGCGACCGATCGCGCGGTAGGGATGGCCGTTCTGGTCCGCGTAGCCCACGCGCACGCGGCTGCCATCGGGGAGTTCGACGCGCCCCGACCCCTGGATCTCGAGGAAGAACGCATCCATCAGGTCATCGACCCACAGGACCTCGCGCCCGCGCTGCGAGGCCTGTCCGGCGTCGATCTGCGCGCGCGACCAGTAGGGCACGACCGTGCGCCCCTGCAACCGTCCGCGCACCCGCTGGCCACGCAGGGCGGGATGGAGTTCGCCGAGGTCGACGGTGAGCAGGTCGTCGGGCCGCCCGTGCAGCGGGTAGCGGAACCGCGCGTCGGGCGAGCGGCTCCCGCGCAGCAGTGGCTCGTAGTAGCCGGTGACCAGTCCGTGTTCCCTTCGGGTGCCGTCCGGCTCGTCGATCCAGACCTGCCAGGGCTGCAGGTGCTGGCGCATCCACGCGCGCAGCGCGGCGGTCTCCGGCGCGGGTCCCAGTCGACGCGCGGCCTCGCAGGGCGCCGCCCAGGCCTGCGCTCCGGTCCGTGCCCGCGGGGCGGAGGCGGCGGCCGCGCCGGCGCCGCGGCCGGCCAGCATCGCCTCGCAACTCTCCAGCAGCGCGGGGAGCGTGGCATCGAGCGGGTCCGAGTACCATCCGGGCAGCGCCTCCCAGGCGGTTGCCGCGAAGCGGATGCCCGCCGGCCCTGGCCCCGGGGCCCGGCCTGCAGGCGGGGTCGCGGGCGTGACCGTCGGGGCTGCACCGGCAGGGGCGGGCTGTGCAGGCGGGGAGCCCCGCATCGCGCAGCCGGCCACGAGCACGGCGAGCAGCCCGGCGACCGCCGTGCGCCCGGGGCGCGGGAGTCTCCACGATCTGTCCGGACACGAACGCATGGATGCAGGACTGGCGTTGCTGCTGCTCGAAGCGGCCCTGGCGGGCGCGTTGCTGGTGTTCATCGTCTGGTGGACGTTGCCGCGTCGCCGGGACCGCTCGCGCCGGGACGACGACTGAGGCGCGGCACCCGCCGCGTCAGGCGACCGGGGCGCGACGATCGCCGCGTCGTCAGTGCAGCACGCGGGGCACGGACAGGGTGAATTCGGGGATCTCGGCGTCGAAGGGCGTGCCGTCCTCGGCCACCATCTGGTAGGTGCCACGCATGGTGCCGACCGGCGTGGCGAGCGCCGTGCCGCTGGTGTACTCGAACTGCTCGCCGGGCGCGAGCAGGGGTTGCTCGCCGACGACGCCGGGCCCGCGGACTTCCTGCACGTGGTTGTTGCCGTCGGTGATGACCCAGTGCCGGGACAGCAGCTGCGCCGGCATCGCGCCGATGTTGCGGATGGTGACGGTGTAGGCGAACACGTAGCGCGAGACCGACTCGTCGGACTGGTCGGGGATGTACGTGCTGCGCGCCGAGACCGAGATCTGGTAGCTCTGCTTCACGCTGTTGCGCTCCTGCGGATGCGCGAGACCGCCCGGGGGGTCGGGATCCGCCCGCCCGGTGATCTTGCGGCTAGGTACGGATGCGCTCCCGGCGGCCATCGGCCGGCGAGGGCACGGCCGCGCAGGCGCAGCCGGGGTATCGCCTCGGATACACTACGCCGCCTGCCGCCTCGCGGCATCCGGATGGCCTCTGTCGCATGCACCTGATTGCACCCAGCATCCTGTCTGCGGACTTCGCGCGGCTTGGCGAGGAGGTCACGCGCGTGCTGCAGGCGGGCGCCGACTGGATTCATTTCGATGTCATGGATAACCATTACGTGCCCAACCTCACGGTCGGGCCGATGGTCTGCCAGGCCATCCGTCCACTCACCACGGCGCCCATCGACGTCCATCTCATGGTCGAGCCGGTGGACCGCATCGTCCCCGATTTCGCCCGCGCGGGCGCGAACCTGATCTCCTTCCATCCGGAGGCCAGCGCGCACGTGGATCGCACCATCGACCTGATCCGCGCCGAGGGCTGCCGCGCCGGGCTCGTTTTCAACCCGGCCACGCCGCTCGACGTGCTCGACTGGGTGATCCACAAGCTCGACCTCGTGCTGATCATGTCGGTAAACCCCGGCTTCGGAGGCCAGCAGTTCAACCCGGCCGTGCTGCCGAAGGTCGAGCAGGCGCGACGTCGGATCGAGGCAAGCGGCCGGGACATCCGGCTGGAGGTCGACGGCGGGGTGAAGGTCGACAACATCGCGCAGATCGCCCGCGCGGGCGCGGACACGTTCGTCGCCGGCTCGGCGATCTTCGGCGCCCCCGACTATGCGACGGTGATCGCGGCGATGCGTCGCGAACTGGCCGGAGCGCAGTCCCGATGACCACGCCGATCACGGCACGCGCGGTGCTGATCGACCTCGACGGCACGCTGGTCGACAGCATCCCGGGCCTGTCGGAGGCCGCGCGGCGCACGCTGGTCGAACTGGGCCTGCAGCCGCTGCCGCAGGCGCTGGTGGAGACGTTCGTCGGCAAGGGCATCGGCCGACTGGTCGAGCGGCTGGTCGCCGGCAGCCGCGACGGCGTGCCCGACCCGGCGCTGCTCGCGCGGGCGATGCCGGTCTACGAGCGCCACTACCTCGACACCGTGTCCTGGGAGTGCCAGCTGTACCCCGGCGTGCTGGAGGGGCTGGACGCGATGCGTGCGCGCGGCCTGCCGCTCGCCTGCGTGACCAACAAGGCCGGTCGCTATGCGCAGGTGCTGATCGAGCGCATGGGGCTTGCCCCCTACTTCCCCGTGCTGGTCGCCGGCGACACCCTGCCGGTGAAGAAGCCCGACCCCGCGCCCCTGCTGCACGGGGCGGGGCTGCTGGGCGTGCCGCCCGCGGAGTTGCTGATGATCGGCGACTCGTCGAACGATGCGCTCGCCGCGCGCCGCGCCGGCTGCCCGGTGGTGTGCGTGAGCTACGGCTACAACGAGGGCGTGGACATCCGCACGGTCGATGCCGATGCGATCGTCGACAGTCTGGTCGAGGCGGAGCGGTTGATCCGATGACCGAACAGCGCCTGCGCGAACTCGCCGCCGAGGGCTGCAACCGGGTGCCGCTGTACCTGGAGACCTTCGCCGACCTCGATACCCCGCTGTCGGCCTACCTCAAGCTTGCCAGCGCGCCCTACAGCTATCTGCTCGAATCGGTGCAGGGTGGCGAGCGGTTCGGGCGCTACTCGGTCATCGGCCTGCCCGCGCGCGATCGCATCGAGGTCACCGGGCTGCGCTGCCGGCGCATTACCGACGGACAGGTGGTCGAGCAGCGCGAGGTCGCCGACCCGATCGACTACGTGCGCGACTGTCTCGCCGCGCTGCGCGTGGCGCACGAGCCGGCGCTGCCGCGGGTGTGCGGCGGCATGGTCGGCTACTTCGGCTACGACACCGTGCGCTACATCGAGCGTCGGCTCGCCGGCGTCTCCAGGCCGGATCCGATCGGCACGCCCGACGTGGTGATGCTGTTCTCCGAAGAGGTCGCGGTCTTCGACAACCTGCGCGGCAAGATCTTCCTGGTCGTGTACGTCGATCCGCGCGAGGACGGCGCCTGGGCACGCGGCCAGGCCCGGTTGCGCGAACTGCTGGCGCGGCTGCGCATGCCGCTGGCCGTACCGGCGCCGGTGGCGGTGCCGCCCGAGCCGGCCGTGTCCGAGTTCACCGAGCAGGGCTTCATCGAGGTGGTCGAGCGCGCCAAGCGCTACATCGTCGACGGCGACATCATGCAGGTGGTGCTGTCGCAGCGCACCCGGCAGCCGTTTCCGGCGCCGCCGCTATCGCTGTACCGGGCGCTGCGCGCGACCAACCCCTCGCCGTACATGTTCCTGTTCGACTTCGACGACTTCCATATCGTGGGTGCCTCGCCGGAGATCCTCGTGCGCCTCGAGGGCGAGACGGTGACGGTGCGGCCGATCGCCGGCACCCGCCCGCGCGGCGCCGATCGCGCGCGCGACGAGGCGCTGGCCACCGAGTTGCTCGCCGACCCGAAGGAGCGCGCCGAGCACGTGATGCTGGTCGACCTCGGCCGCAACGACGTGGGACGGGTGGCGGCCACCGGTAGCGTGCAGGTCACCGAGCAGATGGCGATCGAGCGCTACTCGCACGTGATGCACATCGTCTCCAACGTCGAGGGGCGGCTGCGCGAGGGCGAGGACGCCTTCTCGGTGCTGCGCGCCTGCTTCCCGGCGGGCACGCTCTCCGGCGCGCCCAAGGTGCGCGCGATGGAGATCATCGACGAACTCGAACCGACCCGCCGCGGCATCTATGGCGGCGCGGTGGGTTACCTGGGCTTCCACGGCGACATGGACGTGGCGATCGCCATCCGCACCGCCGTGCTGCGCGACGGGCAACTGTACGTGCAGGCGGGCGCGGGCATCGTCGCCGACTCCGATCCGCCCAGCGAATGGCGCGAGACGCAGAACAAGGCGCGCGCGGTGCTGCGCGCGGCCGAGATCGCGCTGGGCGGGCTCGACGGCACCGGCGGGGCCTAGCCGCGGGGCGCGGCTTGTGGATCGGGCTTTGCGGCGACGCGCGAGGGTTCGGTCCGGGCAAGGGCCGCGTGGTGCCGCGGACACCGCTCGTGCCGTGTCCCGGGCGGCGCAGGGGTCGGCTTCTGCGCCTCGGCCTGCAAGTCGCGCCGTCTCGCGGTGCAGGGGCCGCGCGATGGCTTGCTCCCGGGCCCGGCCACGGCGCATGATCCGCGCATGACGGCACTCACGGCGACACTGGCTGGTCGCGGCGCGATCACCATCTGGCAGGACGCGCGCGAGGCGGCGCGGGCGGACTTCTACGCCTGGCACAACGGCGAGCACCTCGCCGAGCGCGTGGGCATTCCCGGCTTCCTGCGCGGCCGGCGCTATGCCGCGCTCGCGGGTAGCCCCGAGTTCTTCACGCTCTACGAGACGATCGATCCGGACGTCCATACCGGGCCCGATTACCTCGCGCGCCTCAATTCGCCGACGGACACCACCCGGCGGGTCGCGCCGCAGATGGTCAACAACGTGCGCTCGCTGTGCCGGGTCGAATGGACGCGCGGCACGCTGGCCGGTGGACTGGCGTGCACCCTGCGCTTCGACGCTACCGAGGAGGCCGCGCCGGGCCTGCGCGAGTGGCTGTGCGCCGGGCCGCTGCCTGCGCTGCTGGATGAACCCGGCGCGTCGGCGGCGCACCTGTGCGTCGCCGATGCCGTGGCCTCCAGCGTGAAGACGGCCGAGAAGAAGGACCGACCCGTCGACGCCCGGGTGCCGGGCTGGGTCGTGATCGTCGAGGGCGCGGCCGATCGCGAAGCCCTCGAGGCTGCGGTCGACCGACACCTCGCCGCGGCGGCGCTTGCCGAGCGCGGCGCGCGCGACCTCGAGCGCGGCCTGTACCGGCTCCAGGCGTGGCTTGCCCGCTAGCGCGGGGTTTTCACGGAGGTGAATCGATGATCGCAGCCAGTCGGTCCCGTTTCGCGGCGTGCGCGATGATGGCGCTGGCCGCCGCAGCACTCTTCCACGCCACCGGGCTGCGCGCGCAGGCCTGGCCTGCCAAGCCGGTGCGCATCCTGGTGCCCTACCCGCCCGGTGGGGCCAACGACATCGTGGCGCGCGCGCTGCAGCCGGCGCTGGCCGCGGCGCTGGGCCAGCCGGTCACGGTGGAGAACCGCGGCGGCGGCGCCACCCAGATCGGCACCGAGGCGATCGCGCGCTCCGCGCCCGACGGCCACTCGCTGCTGCTCACCAACATCGCGCTGGGCGCGAACCCCGCGCTGTTCGCGAAGCTGCCCTACGACACCACCCGCGACCTCGCGCCGATCACGCTGATCAGCACCGTGCCGCTGGTGCTGGTGGTGCATCCCTCGCTGGGCGTGAAGACGATCGGCGAGTTCGTCGCCCGCGCGCGTGCGCGACCCGGGGCGATCGACTACGCGTCGGCCGGCAACGGCAGCGCCAACCACCTGGTGATGGAGATGTTCCGGGCGGCCGCCGGCATCAGCGTGGTGCACGTGCCGTACAAGGGGTTCGGGCCCGCGATGGGCGACCTCGTCGCGGGCCATGTCACCGC
>Ga0315900_10009203_pt1 | contig 12558 bp, 13 predicted proteins | sample LakEriMetagenome_FD_203521 | JGI IMG/M metagenome (GOLD analysis project Ga0315900, IMG submission 203521) | Freshwater fungal communities from buoy surface, Lake Erie, Ohio, United States - Buoy 12 MA114 | ecosystem: Environmental > Aquatic > Freshwater > Lake > Lake biofilm | place: USA: Lake...
CTTGATTTTCTTTTTATCTATCAATGGTTGATCTAATTGAGCAATTGCACCACCACCAACGTTGTTGACTGGCGCATCTTCTTCCATAGACTTGACAAATTTCTTTACTGCAATTTCTTCTTCAGCAAGTGTAACTCCAGCATTTATCTTCTCCAATACGCTTAGATACTTGCTTTCCATAAGAGAAGTGGTTCTGTCTTTGTTATCATAGTACTCGCGTACCAAAAACAAAGCAGCCACTAAACTTTTGAGATTACTCTCACCGCCTGGAATCTTATTAATGATTTTTTTCATATTAAAGACCAAACGATGTAGGTAAGTGTATGAGTCTTTTTCTTCAGACGTGCGCAGTGAACCAGACTTTTTAAGGTTGGTTCCTTTGTCGTCGATGATGCCTAGCTTAAACGCTTGCGTGTCTTTAAAGGGTTTGACTAACATAGTCAAAATCTTATATGCTACTAGGTTGTCTACTATTTGACTCATTAAATTTTCCTTAAAGATTCTATCACAGCTTCATCTAATGCATAATCAGACGTAGTTATCGAATACTCTGGAACATTCTCTGGCATTCTATTCAAAAAGATTAAGAAAGTGATTAGTATGTTCCAGTGTTCTTTATCTATCTTATAAAATAACATTGTAGTAGCTGACTCATTAAATAAATTGTAAAGAACGATGATATGATTAAGTATCAATCGTTCTTTTAATTCACCGCTACTTTTATATCTAGAAAAGAGTTTCTTAAGATAAAGAAATCTTTTTAAATCTGAGTCAAACTCCTCAAGGCTATGACATTGAACATTATTGTAATGATGCATAGCAAATAATAGAAAATTTTCTTCGCTCAGCTGTTTATAAAGCATAATTTATAATTAAGTGGAGATCTTAGATCTCCACAAAATCAAGATTAAGTTACAGTCAAGGTAACTACAGAAGAAGTTACCTGCGCAGATCCAACTGCTTGAACCTTAACACGGTATTTGTCTGCGTTATCAGTTCCAACTACAGTAGCTGCAGTTGTGTATGTTGCGCTAGTAGATGTGATTGGAGTCAGAACAGTCCAAGTAGATCCACCGTCATCAGATCTTTCCCATGAGTATCCCAGTGTTGCACCACGGGTAGCAGTTGCAGTAACTGAGAATGTTGCTGTAGCTGGAGCAACGACAGAAACATCAACTGGCTGTACAGTGATAGTTACTACTGGATCCGGATCTAGTGTATCGTTATCTCCAGTCATGCTTCCCATAGCAACCAATGTTTCTGATTTACGACGAGGATATCCTGAAGAGAATGTAATAGAACCACCAGTTGCATGATTAACCGCAGCAACAAACTGAGTTGAATTTGTAATGCTTAAAATAGTTACAGTGGCACCGCTACTGAATGTTCCGAATGCTCCTGTACCTGATGTTTTATTTAAAACCATACCAACAGCCAATCCTGCTGTAGTTCCAGTAGTTAAAGTTACTGCACCTGTACCAGTTGATAGCGTTGCTACTAAACCAGTAGATACAGTTTCTGTATAAGATCTTGTCATTACCCAACCAGCGGTATTAATACCAACGCTTTGACCCTGTTCATTTAGAGCTTCATCGGCAGAAACACCGATTGTTGCTGCTTTGTCTGTAACGGCTTGACCGTTAATAAGGGTATCGCTTAGATATTTTGGCTTGCTTGCTGTAGTATCTGTGTTTGACCATAGTGCCATGTTTTTCTCCTTGAATTATCTTGATGGAAGACGTAGTGAATGTGTAGCCATTCCACCTGATTCGTCTGATTTTGTTGTTACTTTCTGGTTAGCACCAGATTTGGATCCTGCTGGGCGACCACGACCACGTTTTTCTTGGGTCTTTGGTGTTTCTGCAGTGTCATTGTCATTGAAACGACGAGTAGCTTTTACACCCTTGCCCGTGTCAACGATATCATGTCTTGCTCCAGCGCCAGTTACACGCTTTGGAAATTTCTTTTCGTATTCTGGTGTCCCTGGCCACATTGCTTCCATGAACTCTTTATATGTCATTGGCATATCTACTCCTTCGTGCATTTGTCCGCCAAGATTTTTGCTTACGGCAAACTTGTGGGTTTCACCACCGCCAACTTTACCACCCTTATTCGCTTGAATATGCACTGCCTTGCCGTCATTCTTAGTAACTTTACCAGAGATCTTATCACCAGTCTTAGAGTGATAGAAGTCCATTTCTTGACCAGTCTTCATATACTTAGCCATGTCTGGGTGCATCTTACCAGCTTGGGCAAACTCACGATGGTTAGCTTCATCGATAGACTCGACTTCTTCATTAACCATTCCAGCATGATTAGAGTCGTGGACGATATATCCTTTTTTCTTATAGAACTTTTCGCCTACCTTCTTAGCACCTTCTTTGTTATCGCTGTGAGTAACGATAACAGTCTTTTGAATCTTTTCTTTACGCTTAGAAACCATTGTATGGTCAGGGTCAGAAACAGTTACAGAGATACGGTGCTTCATTAGAGATGGAGCAACAGGTGCTTGTTCTTCCATTTCTTCCTCTTTCAATCTACCATCTGCTTGTGCTGAACGTAACATAGCTGCACGGTCGGCATAGCTACCACGCTTAACATCCTTAGCTGCCTTTTTCTCTCCAGGTGTAGGATTCTTAACATGCTTTAGTGGATCAAACTTTTCTTCCACTTCTTCCTCTTCTTTGCGAAGAAGTTTGAAGTCATGGGCATCAACTTTACCGTTCTTGTTCTTGTCAATCTTATGTTGATTGCCTTTGAGTTCTTCTTTGACGCCATCGACAGCTTGCAGCTTTGCAGCAATAGCCATCTGGCGTTTCTTTTCGTCTGACTTGCCAGCAAACTGAGGTGCATCAGACTGTTGGAAGTCTTTAATTACATCGCCCATATCAGCTTTAGCAAGATTCATTTTCTCTACTAGATCTTTAAATCCTAACATATAATCTCCCTTTTCTTCTTCTAGCTCAGACATTAAGTAGTCATGGGCAGTTTGCATATAATCTGTTGCTAAGGTAATCTTAGATTGAACCCACTCAGGTAAGTTAGTATCTGGTTTCATCTTAGCTTGTAGTGCTTCAGCATGGCGGCAGATAGTCTTTAATTGAGTAACAGCCATCTCGCCTTCGTAGTCGTACTCGCCTTTGTCTTTAGCTTCTTTTAAAGACATAGCCTTTTCATGGTGCGCATCAGCCTTTTCAGAATGCTTGTCTGCTTCACCATGGCGACCACGAGAAGCATGCCATCTTGCTAGATTCTCGTGATGATCAGCCATGTGTAAGTGGTGATCAAACATGTTACCATATTTCTTGGCAGCATCGGCAGAACGCTTGTTTTCTTCAGCCTTTTCGTATTCTGTGCTTTCTTCGTCTAGTTCAACTTCTTCTTTGTGAACAGTAGCACCCTTGATCTTCTTAGCTACATTTTGAGCATGAGACTGAGAACCAAAAGACTTCCACTTCTTGCCATTGATATGAACAGCATGTGGTTGGTCGGCTGGCTTTGATCGTGGAGTATCTAAGTCGTGTCTTTCGTCGTTGGCACCACCATCTGCATGCCATGCTGCAGAACGATACTTGCCACCGTAGTAGCCTTCTTTCTTTACATCGTCACCTGATTCTTTGTCAATCAATTCTTTTCTGTGAACCTTGCGACCGTCTTTATTTAAGACGTAATCAGAAGTGTAAATCTTTTCGATGACTTGTTTAAATGATTGCATATTAGTTCTTCTTTAAAATTGCTCTAAGCATCCAGCCGTGTTTCTTGTGTGCATCTATACGACCTGCAACAAAATCAGCGAAACCTTGTTCTTTTGCTTCAGACAATAGATCGAATAATTTATTTAGGCTCTCTATTGTCTCATCATTTGCTTCTAATAGATCAGCAACCATACCTTCGGCATCAGTGGCAGAGTTAGAACCATCAATGGTTTTGTACTTTGTTAAGTCATCAAGAGACTTTGGTGCCATCTCGCGCATTGCTCGAATCTCTTCTGCAAATGGATCAACAGCACCATAAAGTTCTGCGTACAAGTCACCAAAGAAATCGTGCAACTGCGGAAAGAACATACCTTCTACATTCCAGTGATACGCCTGTGCCTTATAGTAAAACACAAAAGTGTTTGCTAAACAAATTTTAGCAGCGATGATATGTTCGTTCATATTAGCTTCCTACCACAGTTTCATCATCAAGAGCACCAAACTGAGCAGTCTCAACTTTAGGGTTCCAGCCCATTTTACGTAACTTCAAAATACAATGTCCTGGACCATCGAATGTTAATCTAAAATCCATATGTGCATAAATTCTATCGGCAAACCCATGGTGGTCAAACTCGTATTGTCCACCATTAATTAGATAATAATGACTATGAAGTACTGGTCCAGTTGGATTAACAATACGTGTTATGTCTAACTGTTTATCTTTCTTAAGACCCCACCAGATACCAGTAATGAATACATGAGAACCAGTGTATTGAGCAAAATGTCCGTCAATCTCTGAAGAATCATTTGCACCAGCGACATAAACTTGTTTAGATGTAGTCAACCATGTTTCTAAATCAATATCAATAGACTCACCAGAAGGTTCAGTTGTGTAAACTTTCACAACTGCTTCAGTTTCTGAATTTTTGAGTATGTGTATTTTAGACATTTATTAGCAATTCCATTTACGTAATGCCAACGCTTTGCGAGTTGGTTCACCATTTGGTTTCTTCATAGGACCATCTACGCCACTCATACGAGCGCAGAAAGACTTGCGACGATTAGCAGCTTTGCTACCAGGCTTTAGCTTAGATGGAGGGGTAGTAACTGGTGCTTTTAAGTTACCACCAGATTGTCTGTTGTAATACTCACGACCCTTTTGTGTTAGACCACCAGTAGAACTCTTGTGACCTTTGGCATCTACTGCAGCTTCAAATAGGGTATCGTCGTCGATAGACTCTAACTTTTCCCAAACAACTTCAGGATCGATGCTATGTTCTTCGGCTAAATCAATGACAAGTTCTTCGATGATATCAAACATATCGTCAGCAGATAGTTCTTCTTTAACTGGTTTGCGCCACTCTTTGTTACCGTGATGACGGTCTAGGTGACGTGCAAGAGATTCTTTATCGCTGGCACTGGCACTCTTGTGGTAGTATGCTTTCTTTGCAATAGATGCATCATACATCTTTGGGTTGCTGGCAATCTCACTTGGGTCTAATGATTCATCTAGCTCCAGAGACTCTTTGACGCAACTACCAGGTGCGCACGGCTTGGTTCCAGGTTTGCGTTTGTAACCTTTCCAACAGTCGCATGCTTCTTTTAAGTGATCTTTAAATGAGTACATAATTGTTCCTTACATTGCTACACTTGATGTAGATTGTGTATATTTTGTATGAGAAAGTCTAGCTTTTTCCATCTTACGAACACGAGGAGCTAACTTCATAGCAACTCTGTTGATAGTATCTTTACGCTTCTCTAGTGTTCTTTCGATTCGCTCTTTCTCACCAACAGAAAGTTTATTGACATCGCGACCACGAACCATACGCTGCTTCATTAGTTTAATTGCAAGACGTCTTGCTCTCTTATTGATAGTGGCAGGAGGTGAATAACGCTTTAACGCAACGCGAATTGAACGTTCACGCTTAGATTGGGTCTTAGCTAGACGCACACGGGCACGGATTCTTTCTGCTCTAGAAAGAACTTCCATAAGCGCAGACTCTTTAATCTTTTTATCTTCTTCGTCGTCTTCGATTTCTTCACCAGTATCGTCATCGACTAAAGAGAACTCATCATCGTCGTATGCATCGTAGTAGTCATCGTCAGACATCTTTTCGATATCATCATCAAAGTTGTCGTCGAAATCTTCTTCTTCTGGAGTATGAATTGTAGGCATTGCTGGTGTGTTGTTTACAAAAGCATCTTGCGCTTTGCTAGCAGTTCCAAGCAGTGCAGAGTCATCTGGTAATTTAACTGCCTTACCTTCGATTGTTTTCTCTCCAAGCTGCTTTCTAATCTTAGCAAGACGAGCATGATCACTACCTGCTACTGGATGGTGTAAGCTATGACCTAACTTCATTCTGTGATTTAGATTAAGTGCATCTTGTTGCACTTGTAGCATCAGATCTTCTTCGTTTTCTTCTTTTAGCTTTTGTGGCTTCAAAGTACCATCGAACTTAATACCAACATCAGTTGCTAACTGCAACATGTTGTTTAGGATCTTTAACGCTTCTGCGTTCAGTGGTTTGTTTCTGATCTTTCTAAGCGCAGAGTTTACCAACTGTTCTGGAGAACTGGATGCTTCTGCATCTTCGTTACCTAACATAGTAGCAACCATGCGGGCAACCTTGACCTTGTCGCTTGTCTTTAAGGTCTTGTTTGTTAATTCTTCGTGCATATCTTCCTCTGCTGATTCTTGGAATTCTGATTTGCCAGTTTCTTTGAAATCTCCAAGCATTGCTTCTAATTCGTGTTGATGCGTGTGCCAGTAATCCATGTGATGTAGGAATTCACCGACTCTATCTAGAGATTCTTTAGCTTTGTCGTGGGCAGATTTCCACGTTGCTACTTCATCTGGCTGTGGGGCTTCACCGTAACCAATGTGCGCATCGTTTAACCCCATATATGCATCAGTTGCTTTGATGGCATTTAAGACTGCAATTGGATCTGCTGTGCCAGCACGTTCAATCGTTTGCATGAATGCTTTGGCAGCTTCTGGAACATGGTGGAAATTCTTTGTGGTATAACCCTTGAATGTTATTTCGTTAGGAGCATAACCAGTAGGAATATCTTCTTTGATTTGATTCTTGGAAAGGATAACATCGTGCAACCACTTGCGATGCGTGTTACCAACAGAATCAACTATGATTAAATGATTGCTGCCACGGTCTAGGATTTCGTATCGATGACCATTACTTTCAACCATTTGGCCAATGTGGAAGATCTTTCCCTTGTGATACTTTTCGCGGATAGCATCAACAGTAAACTTTACTTGTTCTTTAACAACGTCTAGACCCATACCTTGGCGAACGTCATTCATCATGCGACGACCATCAATGTCTCTCATAGAAGAAGGTAAACCCTTCTTGAACTGGTTGTAGTCACCCTTTGACGCAACAGCACGCATCTTAGAAGCAGACATACCAGCGGCATCGTCAGCGTCAGGATCTCTTTCACCAGCAGAAATAACCATCACTGAATCGAAATGAAACTCTTGACCATTGTATCGGTTCAAGAGTTTCTCGTATTCTGGGATTCGGTCGCTACCTGCGACCATGATTAAGTTTTTATACTTCTTGTTTAGTTCCTTGGCAGCTTCGATAAACGTGCGAACAGTTGGGCTTGCTGCCACAAACTTAGTGTCAGGAAACATCAGATTCAAATAGTGAACCTTTTTTTCTACTGTCAGGGGATTCTTTTTAGCATCCTGAGACTTGGATGCGTAGATGGCGTGTGAAGCATTGTGAGTCTTAGCAAGTTTCTTAACTGCTTTGACTAATAGTTCGTGCCCCGATGTGGGTGGGTTGAATCTACCGAAGGCAAAGACAACGGTATTGGAAGGCAACTCTTTGACTAATTGATTAAACTTTTTCATCTTTTCCATCTATAAAATAATTCTATTATATTTAGGATTATTTTATCTTTGTTATGCTAAATTATCATAGGCATCATGACCAAGAGAAAATCCGTTCTTTTTACAATAGGTCGCCCATGCTGACTTGTGGTTATCTTTTAGATCGTTATACGTGTCAACCCATTTGTACATACGTGGGCTTGGATTATCATTCCAACGATGTGCGTATTTTGATATATTTTTACTCAATAATTCTAACTGAGCAACAATCTTTTCATCTGGATCTTTAGCTTCAGTTATATGTTCTTTAAATGTTTTCATCTCTGCCATCCTTTAATAACATCAGAGGAGAAGTTAGCTTTGCTAAACTCCATGCGGTTTACGATCTTAACTGCTCCACCAGACAGGTGATCAATGGCAACGAAACCTTCAACACCAGTAACTTTGAAACCAGAAGCAGTCTTAATGAACGTAGAGATATGTCCAGCTTCGTTCATCTTGTTGATGATCATTTCTTTGATAGCAGTTAGCTTCTCGGCTATCTCAAAGATCTTAACAATCTCACGCTTGTCGTGATTGGCAAAGAACGCTAGAATCTTCTTACGCTTTTCTTCTTGAACGTCCTTACCCTTTTGAGTTTTCTTTGTATCAATTTCCTTTTGGAACTTGTCGTGGATGTAGTTAAACAATCCAGTTACGTGGGCATTGATATCAGTGATTGGGGTATTGGCTTTGATCTTTGAGTTGTTGTAGGTCTTAACCTGCATCAATAGATCTTCATCACGAGAGATTGCGTTTAGTGTTAATGGATTCATTGACTGGAACATAGAACCAACATCAGAAAGCATTTTAGTTACCGCAGCAGTTTCTGACTTGGTAAACGTTGCAGTTCCAGAATAGTCTTTGTAGTTTGCATCGTCCATCCAGATGGTAGATACATCCTTAAACTTTTCTACAATACCTTTACCAAAGGATGCTGACATAGTCTCGAATGATTTACCCTCATAGGTAGTATGCCAAACGATACCAATCTTAGCTGAACGAATCTTAGCACCTAGTTCGCTAGAGTAAGGGATAGCGTAAACAATAGTATTTGGGTGGAAGGTTACGTACTTCTCGCCATCAATTGTCTCGATCTTTTTATCATCGGTAAACATAAGGTCACCTTGATAAACACCAGACTTAATGCCTAGTTTTGAGAATTCAGATAGAGCAATTTTAAATTTATCGGCTAGGTCGCCAGACAACTCAGCATCGATCTCGGCTGCAGTCTTATATACTTTAGGCTCTTTGTTGAAGATACCTTTCTTAGCTACAAAGAACTTTCCGTCTCGTGGATCAATGCCAGCAAAGATAGCTGGTGCGCCATCCCATTTAACAGTGGCAGTGATTTTAGAAGTAGAGTTACCAGCAAGCATATCTCTAAGGTCACGAAGGAAGTTGATTGCCTTACGAGTACCAGCTACACCTTCATTGAAGACTAAATCTTCAAGGTGCTCCATGTGGGTATTCTTTTCCTCGATGATAAAAGACTTTAGTGATTTCATTTTTTAATATTCTCTGTTATTAGACCACCACGTGTAGCCATTAGTTTATATGGATATATTGCTACACGTGCGCCATTATAACGTTTGCCTTTGTAAGTAAAGCCACGACCTGCTCTAAATGTAGCTCCAAATACAGGAAGATATCCTTCTACGAAATGACTTAAGTCTCCAGAAAGACTCATGTGACTGGAGAATGATAGTTCTACATTTTTCCCAGTATTCTTAAACACTGGCTTGCCTTGACCAATAATCTGAGTATGTTGTAAAGAAAATGCACCACCATAGTCTGGACCATAGATCGACATGTTTGCTAGTTCTTTATCTGTAAACATTCCCATTACAGGGCTTGAAAGTGAATCGCTATTGCCAACAATAGCAGCAACCTTGCCTAAGAATTTTTGAACCAGAGGGTGACCATAAATGTGTTCACCAGCTTGCTCGGACAATCCACCATATTGTTGGAAGGCTTCTGGTCCACCTTCTTTCTTATGTGAAATGTAGATTGCTCCAGGTGCTGTTGGATTTGATTTATCTTTACATAGAATAATATCAGCTTTTGGATCACCCTTTACACCTGCCCTAGCTTTAATGGCAGAGTCTACTTTCACTGCATATGCTATATCTTTATAGACTTTAGAATCACCCTTTAATTTAAAGTCTACTTTACCACCAGCCTCAAGAATATAAGAATTTATAGCATCTACAACTTCGTCTTCGTATTGAGTGCCATTACCACCTGTGGGTTTTCTTATAGTATTAATTGGTATGAAACCAGCAATTGTGCCTATCTTGACCGCAGCCAATTTCATGCCAGCGATCTCATACATTTTTTGTCTGTTATTTTAACTATTGTCCCTGCAGGATATTCTTTCTTTCCTGCCAGCAAACCTGTACCCTTTTTAGAATAAACAGCTGTTTGTTTTCCCTTTTCAATTTCAAAATCAATTTCAGAAAAACGTTTATTCTCAGTTACATATTTGACGAACGATAGTCTACCATCTGTTGCTTTACTTGCCAAGTCAGCCATCAATATACCCTTTATAAGAACCTCTCTTATTTAGGATTCTTCAGTACACGGTGATACTTTCTTTCCCACTTACCCACTTGCTGAATAATCTTAGGAATAGCTTCGTTGTTACGGTAATCGTAGTTGAATGTTTTTAGGAAATATCGTAGGGTATTGGAATCGTGTCTCACGTTGGAGCGAGCCAACAGAGTATCTATATCAACATTCGGACGGAACGATCTGTAGTCTAGCCATACGCAATGGGCATAGGCTTGAATCTCGTCGAAACCAGATAGATATTCTCGCTCATTATCTACCTGTTGCTTGCCAATCTTTTTATATGGAACTACATAGTTGCTCCATTCATCTCCACGACGATCATACTGCATAAAGTGAATGATCTCATGCATAAGAACCTGTATAAGTTTGTACTTAAACCTGTCCCATGTAGCAGGAGTGAATGGGAATATATCGTAGTCTATGGTTCGAATTTGTAGAATACATTGACGTGCATCAGGATCGTATTCTCCGCCAACTGCAATATACTTTTCGTATACTTTGGCTCTTGATAACTCAGGCGTAAACTCTAGTCGAGTGCGCCACTTCTTAAAATAATTTGAGAGACCCTTTTCGTCATTTCTGTAACGATCTAGGTCTCTCCAAACTTTTGCGGGGATGAATTTAGCTCTAAATGGAGGCTCATAGAAATTGAGCATATCCATCCAGTTGAAATTAGCTTCTTCTAGGAATTTCATCGTATTCCAGAAGACTCTTACGCTATGCTAGATGTTTATCCAGAAACGCTAGAACCTTCGCTTGCTCCTCTAAGTTAGTGTTTGCAAACTCAGTAATATAGGACATCAGTTCAAAATTTGATAACAGATTACTATATTTAGTTGCTCTACCTTTTAGGAAAACCTCCGACTGATCGGAGCCACGTTCGGCATATCGTTCCTTTAACATGGTGTCTGGAACCTTGAGATATACAACCTGAAGATCTCTGTTGGGCAGTGCCATACAAAACTCTAAGAACGACTGATTGAAGATTCTATCACCTTCGAATAATACGTTGGACTTGGTTTCAGCTACAAACTCTTGCGCTGCAGGTTGGACTGCCATTGAAAGACGATCTGTTCCTGCAAAGGTTTCGCCATCTTCATACTTACCTAAGATGTAAGTATCGATCTCCTCGCAGTACATGGCATTGAGTAACTTCTTTGGTTCACATTTGAACCAGTCGTAGTTATCGATAAACTTACGGAACAGAGTAGTTTTACCAGTTCCTGGTTGACCACCAACAGCAATAATCTTTTTCATCCAAACATCTCCAATCCAATATGTTGAGGCTCTTCATCATCGAAAAGCCAGTCTAAGTTTTCTATTCTACCTGATCTAATAAAGTTAGGAAACTTTTCTTTGTTAATACCACGCTTGTGGTCTAAACGCAGGTCGATAGTTTCATTTCTAGATTGCCACAAGACATCCCAATCAATACCATACCATCCATCTTTTTCGCATTGCTGAATCTCTTCAGCTTGACGATCAAGATAATAGCCAAGATAACGACCATGCTTTTCTCGAAAGATCTTCTTGAATGAACACAGGCACGTTTCCATTGTAAAGAAGTCAACTTGATTCCCTAGCTCTGGAAATCTTCTTCTGGTTTCTTCGAGTATTTCTTTTGCTTGGACTTCAAGAGATACATAATCTGCTCTGTCCAGTTTCTGATCGTACTTGTCATCTTCCCCGAGGGCGAGATGCAACCCATTACGGTGAGAGCGAGACCCATCATAGTCATCAAGCATGAGGCTAGTAGGGCGAATCCGAATACCAGCGGTATGCTTAAGATGCTGAAGATAAAACCAAGTAGAATAACGACCAAATTTGTGAAGCTGAGACTTAACACTCTCCCACAAAACATCAAATGATTTTTCCTCGTTGTCGCCATAATGTTTCTCCATAACTTCACGTTGAGATTTGCCACCAATAAACTTCTGATATGAAGCAAACATGGTAGGCAAGTGACCTTTGTTCCACTTTGTATCAGTTTGATAACGTAGTCGTTTGTAGTTGGTAGTGTTCCACTGCTCCATACGATCAACTGTTGCCAACTCAAAGTCAGGGAATTCGTTCATTAGAACCCATGCAGTTGGTAAGTGATATGTATTGCCATAGAGCCAGCACAACCATAGTCGTTGCTCGTCGTTATGCTCATAGCGTTTGTTGATATAGTTGGTGCACCAAACCGCTGGGTCACAGTCATCGTATTTTAATGACCATGCGTACCAGCGGATGAATGCTTCGCGACGATTTTCTTTTATTCTATAATCCATTACTTCGTCTTAATAAAGGCAGGTAGTTCGTTGATTGTAATTTTGGCATTGATGGGTTTCATTGCCTTCTTCAATTTATCAGTGTGTGCCTTGCGGAGTTTATACTCAGTCATGTTACGGTGAG
>Ga0315900_10009204_pt1 | contig 12557 bp, 9 predicted proteins | sample LakEriMetagenome_FD_203521 | JGI IMG/M metagenome (GOLD analysis project Ga0315900, IMG submission 203521) | Freshwater fungal communities from buoy surface, Lake Erie, Ohio, United States - Buoy 12 MA114 | ecosystem: Environmental > Aquatic > Freshwater > Lake > Lake biofilm | place: USA: Lake...
GAGGTATTCGCTAACGGCGATGAAGAAGAGCGAAATGAAGAAGAAGTATACCGCGTTCTGCCCGGAGAGCGCCACCCAGCCCGGGGCATAGTGCTCGCTGAACAGGAAGATGCCCAGGATGAAGCAGGCATAGAGCAGGTTGAACAATGCGCCCACAACGCCGATGTAGGTCAGCAAGCGCAGCGGGTGCACACTGTTCTGGGCGATGATCCGCAGGGCGCGGGTGACGGAAACGCCCAAAGGTTCCAGGTGGGCGGCACGCGCCGGATCGTCAAGGTGGTAGTCGAACTGGTGGGCCACGATGCCCACATAACCCGCCTGCACCCCGATGTAGCCGCTGGGGTCGCGCACCTTGAGCAATGCGTTCACCGCCTTGCGCGGCAGCGCCGCAAGCCGTGTGGCGCGGGGATCGATGGCCACACCAAGGACGCGGCCCGTGTAGGTACGGAACAGCCACGAGCCCGCGCGCCGCAAGAGGCCGCCCTTGGGCTTGTCCAGGGCAAGACCGAAATACGCCTCATCGGCGGCCTGGCAGCGCTCCATCAGGTCGGGAAGCCGTTCCACCGGATCACGACCGAGCAGGGCGAGCACCACGTGATCGCCGATGGCCATGTCCAGCCCGGCATATCCGGCCACGTCATCGCCGAAGCTGCGGCTGAGGCGCACGTAGTGCACATGCTCCTCGGAAGCCACCAGCTCCCGCAGGGCCAACGCGTGGCGCTGCCCGCCGGAATCATCCACGATGACGATCTCGTAATAGGTAAAGCGCTGCTTCACCAAGGTGGCCAGCCGCTCGATGCGCTCACGCACGGGCCCGGGGTCCTGCCGTGGTATCACGATGGCGAACGAGGCCAGCGAGGCGTCGGAACGTTCCATGGGCGGAGGGCAAGGTAACACGGCCCGTGATCGGTAATTTGGGCGCACCTTGCCAGCGAAGGCCGCCACCAGCGGGCTCCGCAGTGGACCCCATGCGATCACCGTCCGTTCTGATCGGTCACACAGGTCTGGTGGGCAGCAACCTGCTGGCCGCCCACACGTTCGACCGCTGCTTCAATTCAGCGAACATCGATGAGGCGCGCGGGCTGCGTGCCGGACTGCTGATCTGCGCAGGCCTGCGCGGCACCAAGTGGGTGGCCAATCGGGACCCGGAGGGGGATGAACGGAACATGGAAGCCTTGGTGGACGTCCTGCGCAGCATGCAGGCCGCCGAGGCCGTGCTCATCTCCACCATCGATGTGTACGTGCGCTCCGCGGGCCGCACCGAGCTGGACCCACCCGAGGAGGCAGGGAATCATCCGTACGGGGCGCACCGCGCACGCATGGAGCGCACCTTCCGGGAGTGCTTTCCGACGGCACGGATCGTCCGGCTCCCCATCATTTATGGTGCGCACCTGCGGAAGAACGTGATCTGGGACCTGCTGACCGGCCACGAGCTGCACAAATTGAACAGCGCAGCGGTGCACCAGTACTACCATCTGCGGCACCTGTGGGACGACATCCAACGCATGCGCGCGAAGGACATGCGCACCCTGAACCTGGCCACGGAGCCCATGAGCGTGCGCGACATGGCGGCCGCCGTCTTCGGGGTGGTATTGGACAACCCGCTGCCCAAGCCGGTACACTACGATATGCGCAGCGTTCATGCAGCGGCATGGGGAGGCACCAACGGCTACCTGCGGTCCCGCGATGCCGTACTGTCGGATCTGCGCACGTTCGTCCAGGAACATCCGCAACGGCAGGTCCTACCGCTGCCAGCAGCCGGCCGATGAAGGAGCATGGGGCGGACCTGGTGGTGATCGGCGGCGGCTTCTACGGCTGCTACCTGGCCGCGCACGAGGCCACGCGCGGCAGGCGTGTGGTGCTGCTGGAGGCGGGCGAAACGCCCATGCAACTGGCCTCGAAGGTGAACCAGGCCCGTATCCACAACGGCTATCACTATCCGCGCAGCGTGCTCACCGCCCTGCGCTCGCGGGAGAGCTACGAGCGTTTCACGGCCGAGTTCGGGCAGGCCGTGCGCGCGGACTTCACGCACCACTACGCCATCGCCCGGCACGGGTCGAACGTGACACCGCAGCAGTTCGCGCTGTTCTGTGAGCGCATCGGCGCGGGGCTCACAGAGGTGTCCACGGCCGGGCACTTCGACCGCACGATGATCGACGCCGTTTTCCGGGTGAAGGAGGCCGCATTCGATGCGATCGCGTTGCGGGATGTCATGCTGGAACGCATGCGCGTGGCCGGCGTTGAGCTCCTGTGCGGCACCCGTGCCCTGCGGATCGCCAAGGCATCCGGAGGCTTGTGCGTGGAGGCTTCCAACGGCACCCGCTACACGGCACCGCGCGTGCTCAACTGCACCTATGCGGCCATGAACGACGTGCTCGCAGCCTCAGGCCTGCCCGGGGTTCCCCTGAAGCTGGAACTGGTGGAGATCCTGCTGCTGCACCTCCCTCCGGCATTGCAGGGCCTCGGCTGGACCATCATGGACGGGCCCTTCTGGGGCTGCCTGCCGTTCCCGGCCTTCCGGGCCTCGTCGCTCTACCACGTGCGCTATTCCGTGCACGGTTCGTGGCAGGACGAAGGCTCGGCATCCTTCCGGCCGGATGTTCAACGTCCCGGGCTGGAGCGGGCGAGCGCCGCAACGCACATGCTGAAGGATGCCGCCCGGTACGTGCCGCGTATCGCCGACAGCGACCGCGCTGGTTCGGCATGGGTGATCCGGGCGAAACTCCCGGGCAGCGCCCGCACCGACAGCCGGCCCATACTCTTCGTGCCCTGCCCGGCGGCCCGCGGCCTGTTCCATATCATGGGCGGCAAGATCGACAACGTGTACGACGTGCTGCCCATCCTCGACGAGGCGCTGGGGCAGGCATGATGCAGGACGCTCAGCGGGTGGCGCGTGCACGGTAATGCCCGAGCACAAGCGCACCGCCCCAGATCCCCAGGGCGAACAGCAGGTGGAACACCGGTATGTTGTACCGGATCTCCGCCGCACGCATGATCCACGGGCAGGCCACCAGCGCATATAGCGCCATGGCGCCGAGCACCGCCATCAGCGGGAAGCGCCGGGCGTTCAGCAGTGCATACAGGGCGACCATCGACCCCACAGCCATCGCCCACCAGTAGAAGGCCGATTGCAGCAGCTTGTACGCCAGCTCAGGTGTCGACAACGCACCGACCGGGCGCTTGTAGAGCACCTCCGATCCAGAGGACACGGACTGGTTCTTCAGCAGACGCAGCCGGGCCAGCACATGGTATTGGAACGGATGCTCACGCGCATGCTCCGCACGCCACGCATGGGCCATGTCGATCAGCCCCAAGGAAATGGAATCGCGCTCCGGGCCGGGCTGCAGGGCACGCGCCCTGCGGATGCCGTTGGCAAAGTGGATCAAGCTGTCCTTCGTATAGCCACTGGTGTAGGCATATGCGGGGGGCTCGGGCACACCGGGCACAGGCTTTCCCGTTCCCAGACCAACATTGGCCTCGAAGCCGATCCACCGGGAATCCGACGAAGGCTCCCACCAGTACGCATGCCCCCCCCAGGTGCTCAACAGCTCCGTGCCGGCATAAAGCGGCGACTTGCTGTAGCGGGGATTCCATGAGCCGTGGTTGGTCACCGGATGGAAGCCGCCGTAGTGCCGGTGGTTCCGCCAGGTCCAGATGCCGTCCACGACCAGGAACGGGAGGCAGAACAGCGCCGCATGCAGCAGCCGCCGGGTAAGTGGGCGCTCCCGACGCAGCAACTCCGCCAACGGCACGATGACCAGGATGGGACCGTAGATGGGGCGCAGGAAGGTGGCCAGGCCGATGAGCGCGCCTGCGGTCAGCAACCAGCCGGTGCCACCGCGCGTCCGGTAGCGCACGTAGGCCGCCCAATGGAGCATGAGCGCCGAGGTCGTAAAGCTCTCGTTCACCAGCACGTTATCGCTCAAGGCACTGTAGACGGCGAGCAGCGAAAGCACATACGCCGGCCAGAACAGGCGCGGCATCACTGCGGCCGATGCAAGGGCCCGGCAGAAGGCGTACACGGCCAGCACAGAGACCAACAGGTGGGTGATGGTGATCGCGTCGCACGCATCGCGATAATTGAACACCTGGCGGTACAGGAGGAAGATCACGCCGTAACCGGGCATGCGATGGTCAGGCTGCCAGCCATTACCGGCCAGGTAGGACTCGGCCGTGCCGATGTACTCCCATTGATCGGCATCCCAAGCCGCCCAACGACCCTCGAGCCGACAGCCGCTCACCTCGTGGGCGTTCCAGATGAAGAACGCGCCACGAAGCACCAGCCCCACCAGCAGCGGAAGGCCATGGCGGGCGATCAGGGACATGCGTCCGGTGGGCGATGGACCGCTCTTCATGTGGACCTGCTGCGCGAACAAAGAAAATGCAGCGACCGGCAATGCCCGTGCGCCGTTGCTGCACCTGTCAGGTCTTCTGTTTGCGCTTGCGCGCGGCCGGGAACAGGATGTTGTTCAGGATGAGCCGGTAGCCCGGTGAATTGGGGAACAGGCTCAGATCCGTGGGCGGATCGCCCACCAGGTGCTGATAGTCCTCCGGATCGTGGCCACCATAGAAGGTCCATTGGCCCAGGCCGAACTCACCGTGTATGTAGCGCGCCGTGCCCAGGGGCTTGCTCTCCCCCATCACCAGCACACCGGGTTTCACGAAACGGCGGCGGAAATCGGTGGTCTGGCCCATGAAGGCGTGGATCACCTGTTCGTGGTTCTGGCACAACATGCTCGGTACCACGTCCCACTTGGCGCTGAAGTCGAACAGCGTGAAGAAGTCGCGCGTCTCCCCGCCCGCGCGGCTGTGCTCCTGCGTGCCGTCGATGTCGCTGAACTCGTAGGTCATCGGGTCCGTCACCAGGTGATAATCCTGGAACGCGAATCCCTTGGTATAGTCGAGCTTCTGCTGTGCCTGGGGATCGATGGGGTCGTGGTCGAACTCGGCGGTGCAGATGTCCACACCCGCGGACGCCAGTGCAATGTCATAGCTGTCCGTACCGCTGCACATGGTGAAGAGGTAGCCACCGCCCACCACATAATCGCGAATGGCACCGGCCACGCCCCCCTTCATGGCGCTCACCTTGCTGAAGCCCAGCTCCGCCGCCATGGCTTCGCTCTCGCGCACCTGGTCCTGGTACCATGCTGCATTGCGGAACTGGCTGTAGAACTTGCCGTACTGCCCGGTGAAGTCCTCGTGGTGCAGGTGCAGCCAATCGTACTGCGGAAGCACACCGCTGATGATCTCGCGGTCATAGATGCGCGTGTACGGGATCTCCGCATAGGTCATCACCAGGGCCACCGCATCATCCCAGGGCTGGAAGCTCTCCGGTGCGTAAACGGCGATGCGCGGCGCCTTTTCCAGCTTCACCACCTCCATGTTCGCCTCGGGATCGGCGATCTCGCGCAGGATCTCGGCGGCCTGGCCGTCGGCGATCACGTTGTAGGTGACGCCCCGCACCACGCACTCCTGTTCGATGGCCTGGTAGTGGTCTATGAGGAAGCTGCCGCCGCGGTAGTTCAAGAGCCATTCCACCGGCAGTTCCTGGGAAATGGTCCAGAACGCGATCCCGTATGCCTTCAGGTGGTCCTTCTGGCTGCCGTCCATGGGCAGCAGCAGCTTGGTGGCATGCGCGGAACAGACCAACAGCAGCGCCAGGAGCATGGCACTGATGCGCCGCCCAAGGCCTTGGTCAGAACGGGGCGATATCGTCGTCGCTGGTGTCATCGTTCATCCGGCTGGGCCGGGTGATCGTTGCGGGTCCTGCAGATCCCGCGCCGCCATCAAAGTTAATGGGGCTGGTTTCCAGGTCCGCGAACTTGGCCAGCTCCGGAATGAAGCGCAGCAGCACGGTATCCAGGGCGCCGTTACGGTGCTTGGCCACGATGCACTCACCCACACCCAGCGTGCTGCCATAGTGGTCCTCGTAGATCTTGTAGTACTCGGGCCTGTACAGGAAGCAAACGAGGTCGGCATCCTGCTCAATGGCACCCGACTCGCGCAGGTCGCTGAGCATCGGGCGCTTGTCGCCCCCGCGGGTCTCCACCGCGCGGCTGAGCTGGCTCAGCGCGATGATGGGCACATCAAGTTCCTTGGCGATGCTCTTGATGGAGCGGCTGATGGTGCTGATCTCCTGTTCGCGGTTGCCACCCTTCGTATCCCCCCCGGCGGTCATCAGCTGCAGGTAGTCGATGATGATGAGCTCGACGTTGTGCTGGCTCTTGAGGCGGCGGCATTTGGCACGCAGCTCGAAGATGTTGAGCGCCGGCGTGTCGTCGATGAAGATGGGGGCGTTGGTGAGCCGCGCGATATGCTGGTGGAGCAGGGCGAATTCCTGCTCGTTCAGGTCTCCCTTGCGGAGCTTTTCGGAACCGATGGCTGCCTCGCTGGCGATCAGGCGGGTGACCAGCTGGGTGCTGCTCATCTCCAGGCTGAACACGGCCACGGCCTTCTTGTGCTCCACCGCGATGTTGCGGGCCATGCTGAGCACGAACGCGGTCTTGCCCATGCCGGGTCGCGCGGCCACGATCACCATGTCGCTGCGCTGCCAGCCGCCGGTGAGCTTGTCCATCTTCACGAAACCGGTGGGCACACCGCTCACGCCGTCACCCTTGTTCTTCGCGTTCTCGATGTTGGCGATGGCGTCCTGGATCAGGTCGCTCATCGGCTCGTAGTTGCGCTTCAGGTTGCCGCTGGTGATGGCGTACATCTCCTGCTCGGTGCGGTCCAGCAGGTCGAACACATCGGTGGTGTCGTCGTATGCATCGCGCATGGTGCCGGCGCTGATGCGGATCATCTCGCGCAGGATGTGCTTCTGGCTGATGATGCGTGCGTGGTACTGCACGTTGGCGCTGCTGGCCACCTTGTTGGTGAGCTGGCTGATATAGAACGGCCCGCCAACCACATCCAGCTCACCCTTGCGCTTGAGCTCCTGGGTCACCGTCAGCAGGTCGATCGGCTGGTCGGTGCGGAACAAGCCCTGGATGGCGTCGAAGATGCGCTTGTGCGCATCCACGTAGAAGCTGTCCGGCTGCAGGATGTCGATGGCCTCGTTCACCGCGTTGCGCTCGAGCATCATCGCGCCCAATACGGCCTGCTCCAATTCCGGCGCCTGGGGCGGCAGCTTGCCGGCCTCGAGCGATTGATCGATGAGCGAAACGGGCGCGCGGCGGCCCGCACCACCACGGGTGCGGTCGCCAAGGCGGGTGGAAGGTTGATCGGCCATGTATGGGGAACCACCGGGGTCGCCGGGGCGCGGGTGGCCAAAAGTAGCCGGACCGGCCCCGCTCTCCCCACGCCGATCCCCGGCGCTCGCCACATTGCATCAACGATCCCGCAACGGCCGATCGTTGATCCACGCCAAGACCCGCGACCGGCGTTACCTTGCGACGATGGGTTATCAACGATCCCTTGCCGTGCTTGGGCTGGCAGCGGCGCTGCTCGCTGGATGCCGCAAGGAGGATGCGGGCGTCAAGCCGGTGATCACCCTGCTGCGGCCCGCCGATGGCTTCGCGCTCACCGTACCGGACACGCTGGAGGTGGAGCTCGATGTTTACGGCGAGGACCGTGTTGACCGGGTGCTGGTCAGTGTGTTGAACGCCGATGGCGTGCCGGTGCTGCCGGTGCTGGCCGTTACGCCGGCATCCAACCCGGCACGCTTGACGTTGCCGCTGGCCATCACCAACGAAACCCTGCCCTCGGGCACCTACAGGGTGCAGGCCGAAGCACGCGCGGGCGACGCCAGCGCCCGCGACGAGGCCGCCATGGTGGTCACCGCCGCGCCCCTGCGACTGCGTCACATCATGGTGCTCACGCGTCCGGCGCCTGACCAGTTCGGCGTGCTGCGCATCGACAGCCTTGGGAACGTGATGAACGTGAACACTGTCCTGGCCGACCTGAACGGCGCCGGGGTGAGCAGTGCCGGGCAGGCGTTCCTGACCATCGGCCCCTTCACCGGGCCGCTCACCGCATACACCAGCAACGGCACCGGGGTGCGCTGGGTGCGGCCGAACCAGTCGAACGCCGGCCTACCCTGGTTCACCTCGCTCGACCTGTGCAGCGACGGCTTCGCCCACGTGGGCAGCACCGATGGCAGTGTACGGGCCTACAACGTTTCCAGCGGAGCGGTGAGCTCCATCGCAACGCTGCAGAGCGGCTACCGCAGCACGCGCTGCACCGTGGTCGGCCAGCGGCTGGTGATCGCCCAGAACGCGGTGGCCGGGCCACAGCACCTGCTGCGCGTGTGCCAGTCCCCTGGTGGGGCCTACGTAACGGACCATGCCCTGGACCTGGACGTGGTGCGGATGGACGCCAGGACGAACGACCTTGTGCTGGTCTACGGCAACCGCAACGGCGAGGGCGTTGTGCAGGAGCGGTCCGTGGCATCGGGCGGAGGATGGGAACCGCGCACCTGGCCATCGCCGATCACCGCTGTGGAGCGCGCGGACGCCGGCAGCTGGATCGTGGCCCTGGCGAACGGGTCACTGGAACGGTTCACCTACGCCAACGCCGCATCGCTCACGATCGGCTCCGGTTCGCCGGTGCAGGACCTCGCCATGGACCCGGTGAGCGGGCTGATGTACGCTGTGCGCGGCCAGGAGCTGGCCGCCTTCGATCCCCAGTCGGGCGTTGCGGGCACCACGTGGGCGTTGGGTGCGGAGGGCGCGTACGTGCTGCCGGTGCTCAACCGGTGAGGAAGGGTCACCGCAGCTTTTCCACCACGCCCATCTCGCAGAACTTTCTGATGCGGCGCTCCACGAGCTTGTCCGGATCGGTCTTCACAAGCTTGTTCAGGTGCTTCACCACCTCAGCCTTTACGAGGGCCGTGGCCTTGTCCACATCCGCATGGGCCCCGCCAACAGGTTCGGGGATGATGCCGTCGATGAGCTTGCTCTTCAGCATGTCCTCCGCGGTAAGCTTCAACGCCTTGGCCGCCTGCTCCTTGAAGTCCCAGCTGCGCCACAGGATGGACGAGCACGACTCGGGGCTGATCACGGAATACCACGTGTTCTCCAGCATGAGCACCTTGTCGCCCACGCCGATCCCCAGCGCGCCGCCGGAGGCACCTTCCCCGATGATGATGCAGATGACGGGCACGCGGAGCCGGCACATCTCGTAGATGTTCCGCGCGATGGCCTCGCCCTGCCCGCGCTCCTCCGCCTCCAGGCCGGGGAACGCGCCCGGTGTATCGATCAGGGTGACCACGGGCTTGTTGAACTTCTCCGCCAGCTTCATCAGGCGCAGCGCCTTGCGATAGCCCTCGGGGTTGGGCATGCCGAAGTTGCGGTACTGCCGCATCTTGGTATTGATGCCCTTCTGCTGCCCGATGAACATCACCGTGCGGCCATCAACCAACCCGAAGCCACCCACCATGGCCTTGTCGTCCTTGACGGTGCGGTCCCCGTGGAGCTCGATGAAGGTGCCGTCGGTGATCCGCTCGATGTACTTCAATGTGTACGGCCGATCCGGGTGGCGGCTCACCTGCACCCGCTCCCACGGGCTCAGGTTGGCGTACAGGTTGCGGCGGGTCTCGTCCAGCTTGCGCTCCAGATCCTTCAGCGTGGGCCCTACGTCCACCTGGCTCTGCGCGGCCACCTCCTTCAACTTCTCGATCTGCTCGATGATGTGCTGGATGGGCTTCTCGAACTCGAGGAACGTCTGCATGGCGTTGCTGATTCCGTGTCCGCTTTGGCGCGAAGGGGCGAAGGTAGAGGTCGGGCCGGACCGGCGTACGCGTCGGGGACGCTATGTTCGCCCACATGATCCGTTTCCCGAAGGCGAAGATCAACCTGGGGTTGCAGGTCCTGCGGCTTCGGCCCGATGGTTACCGGGACATCGCGTCGGTGATGCTCGCCGTACCCCTGCATGATGCCTTGGAGATCATGGTGGACCCGGAGCTGCCGGACGGGGAGTTCCTGTTCGAGCGGACGGGACTGCCGGTACCCGGGGATGCACGCACGGACCTGGTGGTGCGGGCAGCCGGGCTTATCGGGGAACATGGCCGCGTGCCGGGCATGCGGGCCCACCTGCACAAGGCCATACCGATCGGCGCGGGCCTTGGCGGTGGCAGCAGCGATGGTGCGCACGCCCTGCGGATGGTGGCCGAACTGGCGGGCATCGCGCTGGAGCCCGCAACGCTCGCCGGCCTGGCCGCCCGGCTCGGCAGCGATTGTGCGTTCTTCCTGGATGAAGGGGTGCAACTGGCCACCGGGCGGGGTGAAGTACTGCGCCCGTTGGACCTGGACCTGCGTGGCTGGTGGATACACCTGGTGAATCCCGGCATCCATGTGTCCACGGCCGAGGTGTACGCCCATACGCCGGCAAGAGCACCTGCACGCGACCTGGCTTCGATCGTGAGCAGGGAGCCGGTGGAGTGTTGGCAGCAACACCTGGTGAACGACCTCGAACCGTATGTGCTCCGCGCCTATCCCGCCGTGGCGCAGCTGAAGGAGGAAGTGCTCGCGAACGGGGCCGTGTACGGGGCCATGAGCGGCTCGGGCTCCACCGTGTTCGGGCTTCACCGGCAGGAACCGCGCCCGCTGGCGGAACGCCCGGGCCAGCGGCAGTGGATACTGCCCCTTTGAATGTGCATCTCAGCGCAGGTGCTGCGCCAACCAGGCTCCGAGGGCTGCGGCGTCCGCTGGCTTGGCCACGATCCGCAGGCGGTCGTCCAGGAGGTAGAACCAGGGCGTTGCGCGCACTTGGAATCGCTTGACGGCCTCGGCGCCCCAGCCTTTGAACTCGCTGTAACAGGGCCACGGCAGCGCACGTTCAGCGATGCACTGCCGGAACTCGGCACTGTCCGCATCGAGGGCGATACCGATCACGTCGAAGCCGCGGCCCTTGAAGGCCGTGTATAGCTCTTTCAGCGGACCCATTTCCTGGTGGCAGTGGTCACAGGTACTGCTGTAGAAGAAGAGCGCGGTCGCGCGGTTGCGCGCCACGGCGCTGCTCAGCAGCATGCCACCTTCCGGAGTGGGCAGCTGGATATCGGGGGCGGTGCGGCCCACGGACATGAGCAGGATCTCGCGGACCTTGGCGTGCAGCCGGGGATCGATGCGGCGCAGCCCCTCCTCGGAAACGACGTGGCGATCGATCAGGTACTGCAGGGCCAGGTCCGGTCCGTAGGTGGCGTACAGGTCGATAAGGTGGTCGAGCATGTAGGCCCGGCAGTTGGGATCGCGCCCGGCATAGTACAACAGTGAATCGGAAGCGCTGATGAACTGCTCCTCGGAGCTGGCGTGGATGTTGCGCAGGAAGGTGATGACGGCCTTGTCGTAGACCGAACTGCGCAGCAGTTCCGCATCGCTGAAGTTGAACACATCCAGCACAGCCTGCGGGCTGCCTTGGGCGGCGCCCTCCACTGCCCGATCGGCTTGTACCACCTTGGCAAAGAAGGAGCGCGGGGCCTGAGCGATGACGGCCGCCAGATGCTCCTCCTTCAGGAGCTGGGCCCGGGCAGCGATGGAGTCCAGCGCGAGGATCCGCGCGGAATCCTCCGGCTTCAGTTCCTGCTTTTGGGCGAAAACGCTGGCGCGGATGGCCTGGGCCTCTTTGGACACGAGCTTGTACTCCCACAAGCGCTTGTTCTCCGGGGAGCGCTTCACGCGGATGTTGTATTGCAGGGGCTGGGCCGCGAATTCCAGCTCCACGCCCACCTCTGCCGTGTCAAGGATGATGTCCACGGCGTCGGAATCGTTCAGCGCCAGCTGGAAGAACCCACGCGGGTGCGGGAAAGCCTCGAAGCGAAAGTGGCCGCTGGCATCGACCACGGCGGAATCGGCGACCTGGTGGCGGGATCCGAGCGTGGCGAGCAGGCGAATGGTGCGGCCGTTGGCGCCGGGCCAGCGCAGATCGCCCTGGACCACCTGCGCAAGGCCGCGGAGAGCGGGGGCGCACGCCAGAAGGAGCAGTACGAGGAGACGCATGGGACGAACGGACAGCACGAAGGAAGCAACGAACGTGCCGGATGGGCACAAAAAAAGAACCCCGCCACTTGCGTGGCGGGGTTCAGATCGGCGACGACATACTCTCCCGGGCTTGCGGCCCAGTACCATCTGCGCTGGTGAGCTTAACTTCTCTGTTCGGAATGGGAAGAGGTGGACCTCACCGCAATAGTCACCTGAAATCGTAAGTGCGATTTCAACTTATTGCTAGACCGGACCAGAACAGCCGATGATCGTTCCACAGAAGACCAGTGAAGGTCAAAGTCTACGGGTAATTAGTACTCCTCGGCTTTGCCATTGCTGACTTTACACCTGGAGCCTATCAACGTAGTCATCTTCTACGACCCTTGGAAGAAGTCTCATCTTGAGGTGGGCTTCGTGCTTAGATGCTTTCAGCGCTTATCCCATCCGAACATAGCTACCCAGCGGTGCCCCTGGCGGGACAACTGGTACACTAGCGGTTCGTCCACCACGGTCCTCTCGTACTAATGGTAGCTCCCCTCAAACTTCTAACGCCCACAACAGATAGGGACCGAACTGTCTCACGACGTTCTGAACCCAGTTCACGTGCCACTTTAATCGGCGAACAGCCGAACCCTTGGGACCTTC
>Ga0315900_10009205_pt1 | contig 12557 bp, 10 predicted proteins | sample LakEriMetagenome_FD_203521 | JGI IMG/M metagenome (GOLD analysis project Ga0315900, IMG submission 203521) | Freshwater fungal communities from buoy surface, Lake Erie, Ohio, United States - Buoy 12 MA114 | ecosystem: Environmental > Aquatic > Freshwater > Lake > Lake biofilm | place: USA: Lake...
CGGTCAGCGGCATGGGTCGCTTCTGCTTCGCCGGGGTGAAGGCGCGGCTCTGAGCGCCTGAAGCGGTCGTCCGGACGATCGGGGGCCCCGTCACCGAAAGGTGGCGGGGCCCTTTTCGTTTCGGGAGCCAGCCGTCAGGGGGCGCGCGGGATGTCCGACGGCCCGTCAGGCGTTCTCGAGATTGCCGTGGCAGTGCTTGTACTTCTTGCCCGAGCCGCAGGGGCACGGCTCGTTGCGACCCACCTTCGGCGTCGTGCGCGCGAAGGTCGGCACGGGCGCCGCGCGCGGCTCGGGCTCGGCGGTCGGCAGCGGGGCGTTCAGCGGGCCCGCGGCGGCGGTCTCGGGATCCACGTCCGCCTGCACGGGCGGCGGCGCCGCGTGCTGGAACTGCATCATCCGGGCGAGCCGCGCCTGGCGCTCCTGCTCCTCGCGCTCGATCTCGGCTTCGCTCCGCACCTGCATGCGCGCGAGCAGCGTGACGGTGTCCCGCTTGATGCGCTCCAGCATCGCCTGGAACAGCTCGAAGGCCTCACGCTTGTACTCCTGCTTCGGGTTCTTCTGCGCGTAGGAGCGCAGGAAGATGCCCTGCCGCATGTAGTCCATCGCGGCCAGGTGCTCGCGCCAGTGCGTGTCGACCATCTGCAGCATCAGCGTGCGCTCTATCCGGCGCAGTTCCGGCCCCCCGAGCAGCGACTCCTTCTGCGCGTACGACTGCGCCAGCGCCTCCAGCAGGTGCTTCTGCACGTCCGCCGGGCCGCGGGTGTCGTCGGCCTCGAGGAAGCCCTCGAGGTCCACCGGCACGCCGAAGTCGCGCGCGATCGCCTCCCGCAGGCCCTCGACGTTCCACTGGCCCTCGAGGCTGTCCGGCGGCATGTGCTCGGCGACGATGCCGGCCACGACCTCCTCGCGCAGCGACACGATCGTGTCGCCGATGTCCTCGGCCGCCATCAGCTCGTTGCGCTGGCCGTAGACCACCTTGCGCTGGTCGTTCGCGACGTCGTCGTACTCGAGCAGGTTCTTGCGGAGGTCGAAGTTGTAGGCCTCGACCTTGCGCTGCGCGCGCTCGATCTGGCGGGTGAGCATGCCGCTCTCGATCGCCTCGCCCGCCTTCATGCCGACGCGCGACAGCAGCCCCTTCATGCGCTCGGGGTCGCCGAAGATGCGCATCAGGTTGTCTTCGAGCGAGAGGTAGAAGCGGCTCGAGCCCGGGTCGCCCTGGCGGCCGGAGCGGCCGCGCAGCTGGTTGTCGATGCGGCGGGACTCGTGGCGCTCCGTGCCGATGATGTGCAGGCCGCCGGCGGCCAGCACCTTCTCGTGGCGCTCCTTCCACTCGGTGCGCGCGTTCGCGAGCGCCTCGGGGTCGGTCGAGGCGATCGCCTCGCCCTGCGCGTCGAACTCGGGCTTGCCGCCGAGCACGATGTCGGTGCCGCGGCCGGCCATGTTGGTCGCGATCGTGATCGCGCCGGGTCGCCCGGCCTGCGCGACGATCTGCGCCTCGCGGTCGTGCTGCTTGGCGTTCAGCACCTGGTGCACGATGCCGTGCTTCTGGAGTTCCTTCGACAGCAGCTCCGAGGTCTCGATCGAGGTCGTGCCAACCAGCACCGGCTGGCTGCGCGAGATGCAGTCGCGGATGTCCTCGACGATCGCCTCGAACTTGTCCTTCTGCGTCAGGTAGACGAGGTCCGGGTTGTCCTTGCGGACCATCGGGCGGTGCGTCGGGATCACCACCACCTCGAGACCGTAGATCTGCTGGAACTCGAAGGCTTCCGTGTCGGCCGTGCCGGTCATGCCGGACAGCTTCTCGTACATGCGGAAGTAGTTCTGGAACGTGATCGAGGCGATCGTCTGGTTCTCTTCGCGGACCCGGACCTTCTCCTTCGCCTCGACCGCCTGGTGCAGGCCGTCGGACCAGCGGCGGCCCGGCATCGTGCGGCCGGTGAACTCGTCGACGATGATCACCTCGCCGTTGCGCACGATGTACTCGACGTCCCTGCGGTAGATCGAGTGCGCGCGCAGCGCGGCGTTCAGGTGGTGCATCAGCCGGATGTTGGCCGCGTCGTAGAGGCTCTCGCCCTCGCGCAGCAGCCCGGCCTCGGACATCAGCGCCTCGACCGTCTCGTGGCCCTGCTCCGTCAGGTGCGCCTGCTTCTGCTTCTCGTCGACCCAGAAGTCGCCGTCGTTCGACTCCTCGTCGGTCGCCTTGCCGAGCTTGGGCACCAGCTCGTTGATCGCGAGGTAGAGCTCGGTGCTCTCCTCGGCCGGGCCCGAGATGATCAGCGGCGTGCGCGCCTCGTCGATCAGGATCGAGTCCACCTCGTCGACGATCGCGTAGGCGAGGCTGCGCTGCACGCGGTCCTCCTGCCGGAACGCGAGGTTGTCGCGCAGGTAGTCGAAGCCGTACTCGTTGTTCGTGCCGTAGGTGATGTCGCAGCCGTAGGCGGCGCGCTTCTCATCCGGACTCTGGCCGGCGCGGACCACGCCGACGGTGAGGCCGAGGAAGCGGTACACGGGCCCCATCCACTCCGCGTCGCGGGTGGCGAGGTAGTCGTTGACGGTGACGACGTGCACGCCCTTCGCGGGCAGCGCGTTCAGGTACGTCGGCAGCGTCGCGACGAGCGTCTTGCCCTCGCCGGTGCGCATCTCGGCGATCTTGCCCTCGTGAAGCACCATGCCGCCGATCAGCTGCACGTCGAAGTGGCGCAGGCCGATCGTGCGGCGCGCGGCCTCGCGCACCGCGGCGAAGGCCTCGGGCAGCAGCTGTTCGAGGGCCTCGCCCTTCGCGAGCCGCTCGCGGAACTGCGCGGTGAGCTGCGGGAAGCCCTCGTCCGGCAGCGCCTTCATCCGCTCCTCGAGTGCGTTCGCGGCCGCCACTTGCTTCGCGTAGCCGCGGACCAGCCGCTGGTTGCGGCTGCCGAAGATCATCGTCAGGAAATTCAGCACGGTGCAGGGTCCTTCAGGCGCGGCCGGGCGCGACGGGGGCGGCCGCGCGGGGTGGGCTCGAGCGCGGCCGGAAGGGGAACGGCCGACGCCCGCGCCAGGGTCCGGAGCGGCTCGTAAAACGCGCAACTATACAGGGACTTGGGGACGGTCGGGCCGCCCGCCAAGGGGTGGGACCGTGGGGTGCGGAGCCGGTTCCGGAAGAGCCGCAGCGGCCGGACCGCGTCCGATGGCCTCAGCGACCGGCCATCAGGGGCGGCGCGGCGTTCCGGTTGATGAACGACATCGGGTCGACCTGGCGACCGTCGCGCAGCACCTCGAAGTGGAGATGCGGACCGGTCGAACGGCCGGTCGAGCCGATGGTCGACAGGGGGTCGCCCTTCTGCACGGTATCGCCGGCCTTCACGAGGTTGCGCGCGTTGTGCGCGTACCGCGTGACGTAGCCGTTGCCGTGGTTGACCTCGACCATGTTGCCGTAGCCCATCTTTTCGCCGGCGAAGCTGACGACACCGGTGGCGACGGACACCACGGTCGAGCCCGGCGGGCCCGCGAAGTCCACGCCGGCATGGAACGCGGTGCGGCCGCTGAACGGATCGACGCGCATGCCGAACGGCGAGGAGATGAAGCCGGTCAGCACGGGGCGACCCTGCGGCAGGATCTGGTGGCGCAGTTCGCGGGTCAGGATGACGTTCTCGAGCGCACCGAGCTGGCGCTCGCGGTCCTCGAGCTGGACGGCCAGCCGGTCGAGCATGTCGGTCAGCACGGGCGCCGCGGCCGACAGGCCCTCGCCGCCGTGCTCGAAGCCGCCGACGGGGGGCGCGCTGTCGAAGTCGAACTCGCCCTTGTCGAGCTTCGCCATCTCGGTGAGGCGCTTGCCCAGCGCGTCGAGGCGGATCACGTGGGCGTTCATCTGGCCGACGCGCAGGGCGAGCGCGTCGACCTTCTGCTGCAGCAGGCGGCGCGCGGACTCGACCTCGGCACGCTGGAACGCGAGTTCCTCGGACCAGCCCGCGAACTGGGCCGAACCGCTGCCGAGTACCCGCGAGCCGAACAGCGAACCCGCCGCGAACGTGGCGCCCAGCAGCGCGACGACGAGCACCGCCATCCCGGCGATCACCGGCGGCGAGCGCAGGTCGAACTGGCGCGCGCGCCCGTCGCGCTGACTGAAGAAGATGACGTTCATCGGCGTGCTTCCGAAGGCAAAGCCAATCGAGCGCCCCGTGGCGGAGCGTCCTTCCCACCCCTCGCGGCCGTGCTGCAGCAGGTGCGGCTGGCCGAAGCGCCCCAGGGCCCCGCTGCCGGGGCATCGCCCGGTGCGGCGGCTGCGGGGAGCGAACCTCGCGGCCGTGCCGCGCGTTCCGGACCTTGCGGCCCACCCACTGTGTTCATGCCTGGCAACCCCGCTGTCGTAACTCGGCGGCACGAGGCGCCGGAATCGTAGACCGGTGGCTTTGCGTCCCCGCCTTTCGACGGGTTTGCCCTTGATCAGAGCGGGGGACCATGCCACAACGGCGTCGGCCGGAACAACACCTTTTGTCCCATCGCAGCGTGTGCAAATCACGGAATCCATGAGGAAATCCGGACCCAACCCCTTGTCGATCAGCGACTTGCTAGGCCAAGGTAATGCAACGCTCGAACGATTGCGCGCCGGTGCCCGGGCCGCCGACCGGACGCTCGAAGCCACTCGCGGTGCGCTCGAGCCCGAGGTGCGCGAGCACGTCTGGGGGGCGGTGCTGGAGGCCGACCGGCTGGTCGTACTGGTCGATTCGGCCGGCTGGGCGACCCGCGTGCGCTACGCGGGGCCGGAACTACGGGCGGGGGTGGCTGCGGCCCTGGGCAAGCCGGTGAAGAAACTCGCGGTGCGGGTACGGCCGCGGTGAAAAGGGGCCGGTCTCCTCTTCAGACGCCGACGGCGGCGGCCGAGAGGTAGGAGATCGGCGCGGAAGCGCGGTCCTCGAACGTGACCTCTTCCCACGCGGTACGGTCCGCCATCAGCGCACGGACCAGCCGGTTGTTCAGGCCGTGGCCCGACTTGAAGGCCGAGAACTCGCCGACGAGGCCGTGGCCGAGCAGGTAAAGGTCCCCGATCGCGTCGAGGATCTTGTGCTTCACGAACTCGTCCTCGAAGCGCAGGCCGTCCTCGTTCAGCACGCGGAAGTCGTCGAGAACGATGGCGTTGTCCATCGTGCCGCCGAGCCCGAGGTTGCGGGCCCGCATCTTCTCGAGGTCGCGCATGAAGCCGAACGTCCGCGCGCGGCTGATCTCGCGCAGGAACGACGTGGTCGAGAAGTCCATCGTCGCGCGCTGCGAGCGCTTGCGGAACACCGGGTGGTCGAACTCGATCTCGAAGTTGACCTTGAAGCCGTCGAAGGGCTCGAAGCGCGCCCACTTGTCGCCGTCGCGGACCTCGACGGGCTTGCGGATGCGGACGAAGCGCTTCGCGGCGTTCTGCTCCTCCATGCCGGCCGACTGCAGCAGGAACACGAACGGCGCGGCGCTGCCGTCCATGATCGGCACCTCGGCCGCCGAAAGCTCGATGTAGGCGTTGTCGACCCCGAGGCCGGCGAACGCAGACATCAGGTGCTCGACGGTCGAGACCTTCACGCCACCGCCCGCGTCCAGGTTCGCGAGCGTGGTGCCGAGCATCGTGTCGACGACGTAGTCCGCGCGTGCGGCGACGTCGACCGGCTCGTCGAGATCGGTGCGCCGGAACACGAGTCCGGTGTTGGGCGCGGCGGGACGCAGGGTCATGAGCACCTTGCGGCCCGTGTGCAGCCCGACGCCCGTAGCGTGGACCGTGTTCTTCAGCGTTCTCTGCTTCAGCATGTCCTGTTCCGTCCGCGGCTTCCGCGCGACCGTCGGCGCCGAGGCGCCGAGGCGCCGCCGGCCTCCCGGATCTGCCGGGCAGATCGATCAGTCTAAGGGTGCGTACCGTGCCCCTCAACCGTTGCCCTTTCGCGACAGGTGCGGCGGAGGCAGGGCGGTCGGCGCACGGTCGAGGACCCTGGCCGGCCAGCCCAGGAGCCCTGCCGACGGCTCGACCGCGGGGCCCCGGGGCGCCGCGGAGCGCTGGGCGCGGAGTCGTCCGCGCGCCAGCGCGTTCAGCCGCCGGTCGTCCCGCATGCGCCGCTCCCGGACCCGTCGACGCCCCGCTCAGTCCGCCTGCCGGCGCAGGAACGCCGGGATGTCGAGCAGGTCGTCGCTCTCGAGGTCCGCGCGCAGCCCGTCGCCCACCGCGGTCTTGCGCTGGATCGCCGGCCGCTCGAGCTGCGACCAGTCCGGCGCGCTCGCCGCGACCGCGGGCTTCCTGACCACGCGCATCGTCGGCTGCTGCTCCGTGCGGTGCTGCTGCTGCGCCGGGGTGATCGTGCGCGTGACCGGGCGACCCAGGCCGGTCGCGACCACCGTGACGCGCAGCTCGTCCTTCATGTCCGGCTCGATCACGGTGCCGACCACCACGGTCGCGTCCTCGCTCGCGAACTGCTTGACGGTGTTGCCGACCTCCTCGAACTCGCCGATCGCCATGTCCATGCCGGCGGTGACGTTGACGAGGATGCCCTGCGCGCCCGCGAGGTTGATGTCCTCGAGCAGCGGGCTCGACACCGCCATCTCGGCGGCGACGCGCGCGCGGTCCTCGCCGGTGGCGTGGCCGGTGCCCATCATCGCCATGCCGGTCTCGCTCATCACCGTGCGCACGTCGGCGAAGTCGACGTTGATCAGGCCGGGCCGCGTGATCAGCTCGGCGATGCCCTGCACCGCGCCCTGCAGCACGCCGTTGGCCGACTGGAAGGCGTCGAGCAGGCGGGTCTTCGGGCCGAGCACGCTGAGCAGCTTCTGGTTCGGGATCGTGATCAGCGAGTCGACGTACTTGCCGAGTTCGGCGATGCCCATGTCGGCGACCGACATGCGCTTGTTGCCCTCCATCGTGAACGGCCGCGTGACGACCGCGACCGTCAGGATGCCGAGCTCCTTCGCGGCCTGCGCGACGACCGGCGCCGCGCCCGTGCCCGTGCCGCCGCCCATGCCGGCGGTGATGAAGAGCATGTCGCAGCCTTCGATCAGCTCGATGATCCGGTCGCGGTCCTCCATCGCCGCCTGGCGGCCGACGTCGGGATTCGCGCCGGCGCCGAGGCCCTTCGTGATGTTCGAGCCGATCTGCAGCGTGGTCTTGACCGCCGCCTTCTTCAGCACCTGCGCGTCGGTGTTCAGGCAGATGAACTCCACGCCCTCGATGCCCGAGGTGAGCATGTGGTCGACGGCATTGCAGCCGGCGCCGCCGACGCCGAGCACCTTGATGACGGCGTTCTGGCTGTAGGCATCCATCAGTTCGAACATGTGAGGCTCCTTGGACGTGAATCGGAAAGACGAGAGTGAGGGGTGAAGCGAAGCGAACTCAGAAGTAGCCCTGGAACCACGACTTCATGCGGTCGAGCACGTTCGTGGCGTTGCCGCCGAGCGCCGGGCGCGCCGCGCCCGCGAGGTCGACCTGCGACCGCGCGTAGAGCAGCAGGCCCACGCCGGTGGCGTGGATGGGATTCCGGACGACGTCGACGAGGCCGGTGACGCCCTGTGGCTGGCCGAGCCGCACCGGCACGTGGAAGACTTCCTCGGCGAGCTCGACGGCGCCTTCCATCTTGGCGCTGCCGCCGGTCAGCACGATGCCGGCGGCGATGCCCTCCTCGAAGCCCGAGCGGCGCAGCTCGTCGCGCACGAGGTTGTACAGCTCCTCGTAGCGCGGCTCGACGATCTCGGCGAGCGTCTGGCGGGCGAGCCGGCGCGGCGGACGGTCGCCGACGCTCGGCACCTCGATCGTCTCGTCCGGATTCGCGAGCTGCGACAGCGCGCAGGCGTAGCGGATCTTGATCTCCTCCGCGTGCTGCGTCGGCGTGCGCATCGAGACCGCGATGTCGTTCGTGACCTGGTCGCCTGCGATCGGGATCACGGCGGTGTGGCGCAGCGCGCCGCCGGCGAACACCGCGAGGTCGGTCGTGCCGCCGCCGATGTCGACGAGGCAGACGCCCAGTTCCTTCTCGTCGTCGGTCAGCACCGCGTACGAGGACGCCCACTGCTCGAGCACGATGTCCTCGACCTCGAGCCCGCAGCGCTGCACGCACTTGACGATGTTCTGCGCCGCGCTCTCGGCGCCCGTGACGATGTGCACGCGCGCCTCGAGGCGCACGCCGGACATGCCGATCGGGTCGCGGATGCCCTCCTGGCTGTCGATGATGAACTCCTGCGGGATCACGTGGACGATGCGCTGGTCGGCCGGCAGCGCGACCGCCTGCGCGGCGTCCATCACGCGCGCAACGTCGCCCTGCGTGACCTCCTTGTCCTTGATCGCGACGATGCCGTGGCTGTTCAGGCTGCGGACGTGGCTGCCGGCGATGCCCGTGTGCACCGCGTTGATCTCGACGCCGGCCATCAGCTCGGCCTGCTCGACCGCGCGCTGGATCGACTGCACCGTCGAGTCGATGTTGACGACCACGCCGCGCTTCAGGCCGCGCGAGGGGTGCGAGCCGATCCCGATCACCTCGAGCTCGCCGTCGGGCTTCAGCTCGCCGACGAGCGCGACCACCTTCGAGGTGCCGATGTCGAGCCCGACGATAAGGTTCCGATCCGTCCGTTTAGGCATCTTGGTCCAGGTCCCGTTGCACTGTCGGCTGCACGGTCGGCGCGGCGGCGCTCGCCGCAGCGGCCGTCCGCCAGCCCACCGAGAATCCGTTGGAGTAACGCATGTCCACGTAGGCGATGTCGTTCGCGCGGGCGGCGACCACCGGCGCGCCGACGGCGATGAAGCGCTCCATCCGGCTCTCGAGCTGCTTGCGCCCGAGCCGCACGGTCACGCCGTTCGAGAGTTCGAGCTCCCAGGCGCCGCGGGCGTCGAGGCGCAGGCTAGTGACGCGCAGCCCCGCCTCCACGAGCCGCGGGTAGACCTGGAAGTAGAGCGCGGCGACCTGCGCCTCCGTGCCGTCCGGGCCCGCGAGCTGCGGCAGTTCCGGCGGCGCGTGCCGCGCGTGCCTGACGAACAGCTCGCCGCGCGTGTTCAGCAGGCCGGACGCGCCCCAGCGGGCCGCCGCGACCTGCTCGGTCACCTGCACCTGCAGGCCGTCCGGCCACCGCCGCTGCACGCGCGCGCGATCGACCCACGGCAGTTCCTCGATCGCCGACTGCAGCGCGTCGAGGTCGGCCGTGACGAAGCCGCCCGCCAGCCGATCGCGCACGACGCGCTCCACGTCCGCCGGCTGCACGCGCTGGAATGCGCCCGCCATCTCCACCGTGCGCACCGGGCGGTTCAGCGCGAACGTGAGCGAGAGCGCGAGCCCGGCGACCGCCGCGCACCCGACCAGCACCGAGCCCAGGCGAGCCCAGTTCACCTCGGGCAGGACGAAGCGCCGGCGCTCGACGCGCTTGCGGTTCTTCCGACGCAGGCTCAGCCAGTCGGCGAAGCGGCTCACCGGCGCGCACCTCCGTCGCGGTCGAAGCTGGTCTCGAGGATCCGCCAGACGAGCTCGTCGAACTCGATGCCGGTGGCGCGCGCCGCCTTGGGCACCAGCGAGTGGCTGGTCATGCCGGGCGTCGTGTTGACCTCGAGCAGGAAGTTGCGGCCGGCGCGGTCGCGCATCACGTCCACGCGGCCCCAGCCGTGGCAGCCGGCGGCGCGGAACGCGGCCAGCGCGAGCGCGCGCATCTCCGCCTCCGCGGCGCCCGCGAGGCCGGGACAGAGGTACTGCGTGTCCTCGGCCACGTACTTGGCGTGGTAGTCGTAGTACTCGCCGGCCGGCACGATCCGGATCGTCGGCAGCGCGACGTCGCCCAGGATGCCGACCGTGTACTCGCCGCCCTCGATGAGCTCCTCCACCAGGAGCTCGCCGGGATAGCGGGCCGCGAGCTCGACCGCCGCGGGCAGGTCCTCGGCCGCGAACACGCGGGACACGCCCACGCTCGAGCCCTCGCACGAGGGCTTCACGATCAGCGGCAGCCCGATGCGGGCGGCGACCGCCGCGACGTCCTCGCCCTTGGCGAGGCGCGCGTAGCGCGGCGTCGGCAGGCCGAGCGACATCCACACCTGCTTGGTGCGGATCTTGTCGAGCGTCAGCGCGGAGCCGAGCACGCCGGAGCCGGTGTACGGCACGCCGAGCGCCTCGAGCAGCCCCTGCACGACGCCGTTCTCGCCCTCGCCGCCGTGCATGATGTTGAAGACGCGGTCGAAGCGGCCCTGGTCGAGCGCGCTGACGAGCGCCGGGATGCCATCGACCGGCTGCGCGTCGACGCCCCGCTGCCGCAGCGCCTCGAGCACGTTGGCGCCACTGTTCAGCGACACCTCGCGCTCGGACGAGGTGCCGCCGAGCAGCACGGCGACGCGCCCGAAGGCCTTAGGGTCGCGCGCGGTCACGCCTGCTCTCCCACGATTCGCACCTCGGTCGAGAGACGCACGCCGTGCGCGCGCTCGACGACGTCGCGCACGTGCGCGATCAGCCGCTCGAGATCCTCGGCCGTGGCCTCGCCCTCGTTGATCAGGAAGTTCGCGTGCTTGGTCGACACGCGGGCACCGCCGATCGCGAAGCCCTTGAGGCCCGCGGCCTCGATCAGCCGCGCGGCGTGGTCGCCGGGGGGATTCGTGAACGTCGAGCCGCAGCTCCACTCGCCGATCGGCTGGGTCTCGCGGCGGCGCTCCAGCAGCACCTTGATGCCGTCGAGCGTCGCGTCGGGCCGCGGCTCGAACTCGAAGCGCGCGCCCACGAACCACTCCTGCGGGGCCGGCGACTCGACGTGGCGGTAGCCGTAGCGGTACTCGGCGGCGGCGCGCGTGCGGCGCGTGCCGCCGCGGTCCACGACGTCCACGGCCACGACGTGCGGCCAGGTCTCGCCGCCCCACGCGCCGGCGTTCATCGCCAGCGCACCGCCGACCGTGCCGGGGATGCCGGCGAAGAACTCCGCGGGGCCGAGGCCCCACTTCACGCACTGGCGGGCGACGCGCGCGCAGGGCACGCCGGCGTCGGCGTGCACCCGCGTATCGTCGAGGCGCTCGAGCCGGTCGAGGCCGCCGTGCAGCGAGATCGTCACGCCTCGCAGTCCACCGTCGCGCACCAGCACGTTGCTGCCGAGACCGACGAAATGCACCGGCACGCTCGCCGGCAGGTGGCGCAGGAACGCCGCCAGCTCGTCGGCATCCGCGGGCTCGTACCACGCGTCCGCCGGCCCGCCGACGTGCCACGAGGTGTGACGCGCCAGCGGCTCGTCGAAGCGCACGCGTGGCAGGAACTCTCGCGCGATCGAGCGGCGGTCGAGGAGCGCGCTGGCGTTCATGCGCGAGCGCCCTCCGCTGCCGGCGCCGCCGCCGGGGCCGATGCGCGCGCAACCGCCGCCGCCAGCTGCGCGGGCAACTGGTGCGCGACGCTGCCGATGTGGCCCGCGCCCATCGTCAGCACGACGTCGCCGTCGCGCAGGATGCCGGCGAGCGCGCCGGCCAGGTCCTCGACCCGCTCCACGAACACGGGCTCGACGCGGCCGCGCGTGCGGACCGCGCGACAGATCGCGCGGCCGTCCGCACCCTGGATCGGCGCCTCGCCCGCCGCGTAGACCTCGGTGACCAGCAGCACGTCGGCGGCCGACAGCACCTGCGCGAAATCGTCGAGCAGGTCGCGCGTGCGCGTGTAGCGGTGCGGCTGGAACGCGAGCACGAGCCGGCGGCCGTCCCAGCCCTGCCGCACGGCCTCGAGCGTGGCGGCGACCTCGGTCGGGTGGTGGCCGTAGTCGTCGACGATCGTCACGCGCCCGCACGGCAGCTGCGGCTCCGCGACCACCTGCATGCGGCGGTCGATGCCCTGGAAGTTCGCGAGCGCGGCGCGGATCGCGGCGTCGTGGATGCCGAGCTCGGTCGCGACCGCGATCGCGGCCAGCGCGTTCAGCACGTTGTGCCGGCCCGGCACGTTCAGCGTGACGGCCAGCGGCTCGCGTCCGGGCCGGAGCACGTCGAAGCCGGTGCGGCGGCCGCGGCGCTCGATGCCGGTCGCGCGCACGTCGGCCTCGGAGTCGATGCCGTACGTCACCATCGGCCGCGACACGCGCGGCAGGATCGAGCGCAGGTTCGCGTCGTCGAGGCAGACGACGGCGAGCCCGTAGAACGGCAGGTTCTGCAGGAATTCCACGAAGCTCTGCTTCAGCCGCTCGAAGTCGCCGTCGTGCGTGACCAGGTGATCGTTGTCGATGTTGGTGACGATCGCGAGCATCGGCTGCAGGTGCAGGAACGACGCGTCGCTCTCGTCGGCCTCGGCGACCAGGTAGCGCCCGCTGCCGAGCCGCGCGTTCGAATCCGCGCTCTTGAGGCGCCCGCCGATCACGAAGGTCGGGTCCTCGCCGCCCTCGGCGAGGATGCTGGCGACGAGGCTCGTCGTCGTGGTCTTGCCGTGCGTGCCCGCGATCGCGATGCCGACCCGGAAGCGCATCAGCTCCGCCAGCATCTCGGCGCGCTGCACGACCGGCAGCCGGTTCTCCTTGGCGGCGACGACCTCGGGGTTGTCGGCCTTGACCGCGGACGACACGACCACGCAGTCGGCGCCCGCGACGTGCGCGGCGTCGTGGCCGAACGCGATCTTCGCGCCGAGCTCCTGCAGGCGCTC
>Ga0315900_10009207_pt1 | contig 12555 bp, 29 predicted proteins | sample LakEriMetagenome_FD_203521 | JGI IMG/M metagenome (GOLD analysis project Ga0315900, IMG submission 203521) | Freshwater fungal communities from buoy surface, Lake Erie, Ohio, United States - Buoy 12 MA114 | ecosystem: Environmental > Aquatic > Freshwater > Lake > Lake biofilm | place: USA: Lake...
TAAAACAAAAACAAACATGACAACAAACCTAATTATCCACCTATCAATACTAGCAGTTCTAGTATTAGGTGTAGCTTACATCGGTAAAAAAATGTGGGATGAGATGTACCCCGAATTTAAAGAATGGTTAAACGATAAACATAAGTAAGATGGAAAAGCTAATTGAAAAACTAAAGGAGCTAATCGCAAATGAAACTAACATAGATGTTAGAATAGGATTACGCTCAGCTTTATTGGAAGCACAAGTAATTTATCACGATGAAATTAAAGAATCAATTAAAAAATTCAACTAATGAAAACAGTAAAAGAGATAATAGATATGAATCCTCAATTAAGTAATGAAGCAATAAACTTAATAAACGCTTATGATTACTATGCAGAATATATTGAGGACTTAAATCAGTATACTAATGCAATGAATAGAAACAGAGAAATAGTAAAACAATTAAATAAACTAGGAGTAAAAACAAAATGAAAACAACAAAAGAACGTATAGATGCTTTAGAAGCAGAATTACAACAATTAAAAAAAGAGTTAGAAACCCCTACTTTTGAAGTTGGTAAATGGTATAATTCAGATGGAGATTCATTGCTTTTTATTACAGAATTTAATGCTAATGGTGAAAAAACATTCAAAGGTTATGGGTTTCATTTTAGTAAATGGTCATTTGAGCAATGGTGGAATTATGATAACTTCTTGACTCCAGCCACAGATAAAGAAGTAGAAGCAGCATTAATTAAAGAAGCTAAAAAGAGAGGGTTTAAAGATGGGGTTAAAATAAAGCCAGTTTCAGGTGATATAAATATATTATTTGATAATAAATTTGAATATCTTAAAAAGTGGCACGAATATAAAAATGCATTATTTATTGATAATTATCTTGTATTTTCAAACGGCAAATGGGCTGAAATAATAAAAGACGAACCCATTAAAGTAGGTGGTTATGAGGTGAAGAAAAATGCTGACTATTATGAAATAGGATGTAGAGAAATACCAAAATGCGATATTAAAGATTTGTCAATTTTTATGAGTAGCCAAAGATTCACTAAAGTATCATTTGATGGTGTTGAAACAGATTTAGAAACAATTAATAAAATTTTAGACTTATGAGCAATTTAAAAACAAAAGCGATATTGGACTATGACATAACCGAAAACGGAAAGAGAATCATAGCATACACACTAAATAAGATAGAAGGAAACACTCAAGAATTTGCAGGAAGAATCACTATCACTTTAGAAAGTCCCCATCATTATAATGGGGATAAAATAAAAAATCTTTTAAGTTTAATTAATAGTTAGTATATTTACAAAAAAAACAATGGAAACAAAAGGAACAATTAAAGCAATATTTGATACTCAGGCAGTATCGGATAAATTCAAAAAAAGAGAGTTTGTAATAACAACAGAAGATAAATATCCTCAAGATATTATGTTTCAAACTACTCAAGACAAATGTGGATTACTAAACAACTTTACAGAAGGGCAGACCGTTACTGTTTCCTTTAATTTGCGAGGTCGTGAATCTAATGGTAAATACTATAACACTTTAGAAGCATGGAAAATAAATTAATTGAGTTTCAGAAAAGGGTTAACGCTATCAAGAAAGATGGAAAGAACCCACACTTTAAAAGTAATTACGCTACATTAAGCCAAATATTAAGCGAGGTTAAACCCATACTATCAGATATTGGATTAGTTCTTTTACAGCCAATTAAAGATGGTAAAGTTTGGAGTATTTTAGTAGATGATAAGAACGTTGTGTTGTTTGATTCATGTATTGATTTGCCGTTAAATTTAACCCCTCAACAGATCGGTTCTGCAATTACTTATTATAGACGTTATACGTTAGCAAGTCTTTTAAGTTTAGAATTAGAAGATGATGATGGGAATGCTGCAAGTGAAGCAAAACCAGACAATAGACCTTGGCTAAACAAGGGAACTGATTTATACAAACAAGCAGTAGACTTTTTAAAGAAAGGTGGAAACATCACAGGTATTGAGGCTAAATACAAACTAAGTAAGGAAGTAAGGGAAACATTATTAAGTGATGGAATTTAACCCAGATATTGAGTTTAACCCTAAAGCAGACTATCAGCAACTGGATATGTTAGAAGAGTTATTAAAGACTTCTACTATTTCAGAAGAAAACAAGGAATATTGGTATAAAAGATTAAGCCTTTTAACGTATTCAGAAGCTGAGAATCTAATTGAGTTTTTGTATAAAAAACAAGTAAACAGGGTTCATGCAGGATTAAATTATAATGCTACTTACTTAAATAAATTTTTAAAAGACACATTATGAAAGACCTAGAATCAATACTCCAAAAAATAAGAGATACCAATGATAAATACAGGACTCTTAAATTAGGTGACACTCACACACAAAGCGAACTATTAAGAGATATTACGTGTTGTTACGTTGATTTAACCGACCATAAAAGAGAAGCAAGGGAATCCTGGATGAACGCTTATAACCTACATAAAGGAAGCCATGCAGCAAAAGAAAGGTTTGCAGATACAGAAGCCCCTGAATACGATCTTATAAAAGACGTGTTAACAGCTTGTAAGTTATTAAAGGAATCTATTGTGAGTACCCTTAGTGCTAATAAGAATGGCTAAAAAAAAGACCTGTAAATACTGTTTAAAGCCGTTTACGCCTACTTATTCAAGTTTGCAAGTTTGTTGCTCAATTCCTTGTTCACGTGCTTTTAATAGCACAAAAGAGGTAAAAAAGAGGGTTAACCAAATGAAGAAAGATTTAAAAACGCATAAGGATTATTTAAACGTTTTACAGGTCGTTTTTAATAAGTGGATAAGAATTAGGGATAAGGGGTTACCGTGTATAAGTTGTGGGTGTAAAGTTGATAATGGTCATGCATCTCACTTCTTTTCAGTTGGTGCGCATCCTTCGCTTAGGTTTGATGAAGATAATGTCCATCTTAGTTGTATTAGGTGTAATACTGAACTTCATGGAAACATCACTAATTACGCTTATAGGCTACCAAAAAAAATAGGTTGGGAAAGATTTGAAGAGTTACATTTTAAAAGTCAACAATCAAATAAATTAACAATTCCTGAAATTTTAGATAAAATAAACTATTATAAAACAAAAATCAAACAACATGAAAACAAAGAAAACACAAATTGAAGTAGTATTAGATATGCTACAAACAGATCAATTAGTAAGCTGTACAAATGCTTATAAAGTAACAAAACAAGTAACAGGAGTAGGGACAATGAGATTAGCCAGCATCATTTACCGTTTAAAAGATAGAGGCTATAAAATAGCTACTCACACAGTAATAAGCAAAAATGGGAACTATGCAATTTATGAACTTGTTAATAAACCTGTTAATAAAAATAAAAAGAAAGTTTCAAAAGCAAGCAAATAAGTATTAACTTTACAACCATAATACCCGCGAAATGAAAAACTTTAATTTATACCCTCTTTATACAAATGCCTTTTCGCGGGGGCTATGTATATTGGGGGTTCTTTTTTTTAGTTATGGCTAAAGTGTTTTATTTCCCTTTTAAGCCAAAGAAAGGTAATCAATGGAGCAACTTACTACTAAATAGTTTGGATCGTGTAAATGCCTCTTTTGTAGGCGAAACGGTTTGTTTTTTGGGGGACTTTTTTCTTTTTTGTTTTTTATTTTCTTCTTGTTACTTGTTTACTTTTTTACTTTTTCTTTTTAGAATATGATAGATAATAAATATAAGCAATACTTACAAAGTAAGGAATGGTTACAGCTAAGATTAGATATTTTAACTTTAAGACCTAAATGTGAAAAGTGTGGATATGGTAAAAACTTACAAGTTCATCACTTACATTATAAAAACATATTTAAAGAAGAACCGAGTGATTTAATGGTTTTGTGTAATAAGTGCCATTTAAAAGAACACGGATTACATAACAAGAAAAGAGCAGTAAAAGTAAAGTTAACGCTTGAGCAAAAGGTTAAACTAAAAGCCAAAAAGAAAGCAATAAAAAAGAAGAATAAATTTAGATTAAAAAAGAAATACGGAATAATTTAACCACGTGATTATAGGTGGTGTGCAAAGTAATAAACAAACAAAAACAAACAAAAATGAAAAAAAAAGAAGTAGATTTATTTGGAAACGAAATTGTAAAAGATGTTCTATTAAGGGACAAATTTTTAGAGCCACCTTTTAGTGTTTTAGACACAAAGGGAGGTGGATGGCAAACAAGAAAACGCCAATGGAAACAACTCGGCATTGAAAGCCATTTAGGTAGAGAAGCAGAGTGTATGCCATCACAATTTGGAAGTAAATTAGATGAGAACGGTCTTGACCAATACGGTAGGAAACCAATGATAGGGACAAGCGTATTCGACCCTGCATTATGCGAGTTAATTTACAACTGGTATTGCCCCGAAAACGGAAATATTTTAGACCCCTTTAGCGGTGGTTCTGTTCGTGGAATTGTAGCCAATTATTTAGGTTATAATTATACAGGAATAGACATAAGGCAGGAGCAAATAGATAGCAACAGAGAACAGGCTTTAAAACTGTTGCCAGTAGATAAACAACCACAATATTATGTTGTTGATAGCAATGTTGTATTAACTGAATTAATGCCTATGTATGATTTGGTTTTTAGTTGCCCACCTTATGCTGATTTAGAAGTTTATAGCGAAATAAAAGAAGATTTAAGCACAATGGAATACAACGAATTTATAAAAGTGTATGCCGAAATAATTAAAAAGGCAGTAGCTAAATTAAAAAGCGGTGGTTATGCTTGTTTTGTGGTTGGGGATATAAGAGATAAAAAAGGTTTTTACAGGGATTTTATAAGCCACACAAAACAGGCTTTTATAAATGCTGGTGCAGGTTTATACAATGAGGCTATTTTGTTGCAACCTTTAGGAACTGCAATGTTAAGAGCAGGGAAAATATTTGAAGCAGGTGGCAAATTAACAAAGGTTCACGAAAACGTATTAATATTTAAAAAGCCGTAATATGATAACAATAGAGCAACACAAAGGAGTAAACGTATTAAGAGATGATTTACTCACAGGTGGCACAAAGTCAATTTTAATGCCTTCAATAATTAGCGATGATTTGGAGTATGTTTATGCTTCTCCTGTTTACGGTGGCTTTCAAATAGCCTTATCTGCTTATTGCCAAAGCGTAAATAAAAAAGCTACTATATTTTGTGCCAAACGAAAAGAGATGCACCCAAACACGCTAAAATGTATTGAATACGGTGCAAAGGTTGTTGAAGTGCCTTATGGATATTTAACGGTGGTTGAAAAACACGCTAAAGATTACTGCTTACTCACTGGAGCTAAAAAGTTGGTATTTGGTGCAAACACAATGGAAAATAAAATACTGATAGGAAACAGAATGCGACAAATTATAAACCAATTAGGCAAAGAGCCTGATGAAATTTGGTGCGCTATTGGAAGCGGAACTTTAGTTGATAGTATTTTATTGGCTACTGAAACCGCTAAAATATACGGTGTTCAAGTTGGTGCAGAATATACAGCCAAACACGAAAGATTAACGGTTTTAAAATATCCTAAGTCTTTTGATAAGCTGAGTAAATTTGATGCTGGTTTCACTTCAATGCCAAACTATGACTTAAAAGCATTTGAGTTATGTGTTTTAAATAAAAAAAATAATAACGTTTTATTTTGGAATGTATTATGACAAAACAAGAATTTGAAGAAATGGTATATTTTAAGCTATTAGGAAAGGATGAGATGTTAGTAATGGAGTTTATATCTTATTGGACTGAAACAGACTTAAAAGGTAAAAAAATGAGATTTCAAGGAGAGAAATATTTTGATGTTATCCGTAGGTTTTCTACTTTTGAAAAGAACCATAAGAACTGGAATCCAGTAAAACCCGACTTTCAACAAAAGGCAATAGATAAAACAATACAAGCTCAAGAATTATTAAACGAATGGACAAATGGAAATAACAAAACAAACAGACTTGATTGAAAAGGTTTCTGCTCATTACAGACCTTACATAGAAGCATTAAGAACACCTGACTTAAAAAGCAAAGATATTGCTACAAATCTATTCGCAATCCTTCAATCAATTACAGAAGCAAGTGCCTTAACAGGAAAGATAAACCTGGACAAAAACGTAGATAAGTTCATTTGTGAGCAGTTTTATGAACAGATCAAAGTAAAGTACCCACACGCTAGGCACGGTGAAATATCCCTTGCTTTTAAAAAGGGTGCATTAGGGGAGTACGGTGAATACTTTGGAATCAATGTTACAACCTGTTGGAAGTGGTGGAAGTCTTATATCGAATCTAAGGAACTAATAGAAGCTAAGAGGGAGTGGGTAAACTTAATGGAAATGCCTAGACATGACCCAGATGTTAAACCTTTAAACTTAAACGAATCGATGAAAGAACCTATTTTAAACGCTTTTAAAGACTTCAAAGAAACTGGAAGGCTTCCATATACAGCCGCTTCATTTTATAACGTTATATGTCAATTAAAGGGGGTTAAAACACTAATTGGAAACGTAGAGTTAAGAAACCAAATTAAAAAGGAAGCATTTGATAATTACAGGGAAAGTTTAGTACAAAAGGGAACAAACAGAAAAGACCCTAAAACCTTCCAAGAGTTATTAGATTGGTGTACAAAGCCTAAGATGAATCCAACTTATGAAACAGAAACAAGGAAACTAGCATTAAAGTACTATTTTAAAGAATGTCAATTAATGAATAAAGAACCGATATGAAATTATGTTATTGATAATAAGTAAGTTAGAAAAATAATCTTGAAATTAGTTGCATAATCAAAATAAAGGATATATCTTTACATTATAAAACTAAACAATATGAAAAACTTAACTAACACAATCGCTCAAAACTTTAACACTGAATTTGAAATGACTGCTAAATTAGTAACTATTGAAAACAATATTGCTAATGTTTTAAGTAATGAAAATAATACTTGGTACGCTTGTTTATTAACAACTAAAGGAATTAAAAAGAACTCATGGAGAGCGCAACACTAATAAAGGCAGTAGGTTATTCAAACGGAGTAACCTACGAACTTTTTGAATATGATTTAAATGATATGACTGGGTTAATTGATAACTTAAATATATGGGGACATTCTGTTTGGTGTAAATTTGATAAAATAAATATAATATGACAAAGAAAATAAAAGGAGATTATGATACTGCAAAGTATAATATAGAACACGCTCTATTAGATGCTGGGTTTAAATGGTTAATAAAATCAAACTATATGATTCACATACCATCTAATACGGTTTTATTTATTGATGGCAGAGAGGTTTTTGTACTTAAGCCATGTAGAAAGGGAAGTAAACACAGATATAAATTAATATAAAATGGATTATATAATAGGATTTATAATAGGGTTAATAACAATGTATTATGGTTTTGTTAAAATATTTAAAGACCAAATTATTACACAAGAAGAATATCAAAATGAAATTTCAGAATTAAAAGATTCTTTAAAAACATGGATGAAATATTGTGATTATTATGCAAAAGAATTAATAAGGAAAAATGAAACAAGATAAACCAACACACAAATCACCGTATCCAATTAGATTAAATAAACACGGAGGCAAGCGCAAAGGCTCAGGAAGAAAAAAAAAGTATGGTGAACCAACAACGACAATACGTATACCTATGTCTTTAAAAGAAGAGATAATAAAGTTTATTAAATCATTTACCTATTAAAATAATATATACCTTTACAAAAAAACAAACAATTATGAAATACCAAGCAGAAGAAAAAGGATTAGAAACTCAAATAAGAGAGTTAGAAACCACCATTTTAAAAAAGGCAGAACAATACGCTCACAGGTTAAAAATAAACCATGTAAACACAGAGGACTTGAATAAAGAAATCGGTGATTTAATGAAAACAATGAGAAATAAAACAAGGGAACTTTGTAGTATGTATAAGTAACGTTTTGGGGCTTTGCGTAGTAGCCCTTAGTAGTAACTTAAATTAACCACGACACTTGATAGGGCTATTACGCAAAACCCTTCTTATGTGCCTTTTTTATTCGCAAGATGAAAGTAGAAACGAAAAAGATATTGAAGGAACAAGGAAAACTTGACCTTTACACAGATGAACGATTTGAGCAAGTGAAAGCCATAATGAAACACGGAATGACCAAAGATGCTTGGTTAAAGAATTATTTGTCATTAGACCCACTAAATAAGGCTCAATGGTGTGCAGACCACTTGGTCAAGTTTGTTGAAGGTGGTCATTTATAATGGCATATAACGTTGAGGCGGTTGGCGATGTGCCACTTCAACGGACAAAATTGATACACGCACTATCCTGTGGCATATTGCCAACCGCTTGTTATAGGATAGTTTTATTTTTTGTGCGGTTGGCTTAAACAAATTTAACAATGAACAATACACATTTATCAAGGCGAGTTGATAACGCCAAAAGAGATTTTGAAGGCATCATTGATGACCTAATTGCAGAGGTTGAAGAACTTGAAGGCGATAAGGACAAAATGCAAGATGAAATTGATAGCCTAAATGCCACAATTGAAAAGATGGCTGAAAGGATTAGTGAACTCGAAAGTGCGTAGGGGAAAAATAAAATTTCCTATAACATATGTATAACCGCCATAAAGCTTTTAACTATCTGATTATTAACACTGAAATACCACACAAATGCTAAACAAAGAAATGCAACAGCAGTTTGCTAGAGATGCTGAAAATTACAGCAAAGAAGAGTTAATGGATAAATACAAAATATCCTATAATGAAGTTCAATATTATATAAAAAAAACAGGGGTATTACGTTATAGTTCTCTTAAGAAGCTAACCAAACAAAAAGCTGACTACCTAAAAGATAATATAGAAAAGGATGATAAGTTAATAAGCATGGTATTAGATGTACCTGAATACAGAGTAAAGATATTTAAAGAACGTTTAAAAAAATAGATATGAAAATTACAGAGTTAAGAATTGGGAATTGGGTTGAACAAACCGAACACAAAGAGTCAGGTATGCCGTTTAAAAAACACATTCAGTTTAGCGAATCTAACTGGTATAGAATGGGGGATTGTGTTGAGTATGAAGAAGATTTTGAACCCATCACCCTAACAGAAGAATGGTTAGTTAAGTTTGGTTGGGTTTGGAATAAAGAAACAAACTCTTATGAAAAATATCCCAATGGAGATGCAAGGATGCACTTAGAATATAGACCATTAAATGGGTCGTATAAAATGTTTAATTATGTTTTAAAAGCATTAATTTGTGAAAGAATTTGGTACGTCCACCAACTTCAAAACCTTTTCTTTGCATTAGCAGGAGAAGAATTGTTAATAACAAATAATAAAACAAATAAGCAGTAAATTAATAAAAAAGTAATTTTAGCATGTGGTTAAAGACTTAATAGATAGGCACATTGTTGAATATGAAAGATACTACAAATCTATATGCTACTCATATTATAACGGAAGATACCTTTATGAAGATTTATTCCAAGAACTCTACATCGGTTTCTTCAATTGTAAGGAAGATGTTATACTTAAGTTCTCCAACGGTAACAGGCTCAATTACTTGGGTGCGTTAATACTTCGTAACCTTTTTAGTAAAAGGGGGTATCACAAAAAACATATAGATGGACAAACATCCCCGTTATTTGAGTTGAGTAATGTATCTGAATTAGTAGACAAAAGAATAGTAGATGAAGATGATGAGTTCACAAAATTTATTGATTCAATACCAACCGAACTAATAGAACAGAAGATGAATGAGTTATATCAAAAGGACTGGTTTAGTCATGACGTTTTTAAAAGAGTGGTAATAGAAGATGAGAACATTTACCAACTAAGTAAGAACACAACAATAAATAGAAAGTATTTAACAGAAAATTTTAATGAAACAAAAGCCTATTTAAGAAAGCAATTATCTGATTTTTAGTATTATATATTATGGAAAAATGGTTACAACACGTAAAAGACAATGAAGAAACAATTGCCTTTTGGATAGAAAGACATGAGAAACTTCAATTAAGCGATGACATGCTTCAACCAATTATTGAACCTTTTTTAAAGGAGTTCCCAACCCATAACCTAAGATCATGCAACGATTGTATAATTGATATGTTAAGATGGGCAAGAATAGAACTAAGAAAACATGAGCAAGGTTTACCCCCAAACAAAAAACAAAACAAGGTTTCAAACTGAAATCTTCATAAGTAACTATTTAGGAGAGATAGCACTAATATTAAACTAATGGCAAAGAATAGAACATATCTATCAAACTTACAAGAGTATGCCTATAAGTACATAGAAGAGTGTGAGAATAAACGTAAAGAACAATTATCTAATAAAGGTGACATTGTTAAAATAGAGGATAGAAAGAATCCAACTATTGACTATTTCTTAACTATTTGGCTTCCAAAGAATTGTAAAAAGAATAAGAATATCCACATGAGTACTTATTATAGGTGGATGAAGTGGGAAAATACTGAAAAACAAAAGGTTATAAATGAAATAGATAACTTATTCAAATCACTTCAATTAGATATAGCAGCAAACGAAGGTAAAGGATTGCAATACCTTAAATATAAGTTTGGATGGACTGATAAAACAGAGAACAAGAACGAACACTCAGGAACGGTTAACATTACTGGGATGGAAATAAAGTGAAGTTACTATTTGACACAAATGAAAACGAAAAGCAGAAACAAGCTGCTGCGTACTGGATAGATAAAGAAACCTTTGAGATTATTTACGGGGGTTCTAAAGGGTCTGGCAAATCTTATTTAGGTGTTAATCTTATTTTCGGGGACGCTTTCATATATCCTGAAACGCATTATTTTATAGCACGTAAAGCCCTAAACGATCTAAGAAAGTTTACAATACCTTCTATACATGAAGTTTTTAATGTATGGGGTATAACTCCAAACTACTATAAATTTAATGGTCAGGATAATGTGTTTACTCTTTATAACGGTTCAAGGGTTTACTTATTAGAAGCTAGTTATCAACCTAGTGACCCTCAATATTATAGGTTTGGTTCTATGCAAATGACTAGGGGATGGATAGAAGAAGCTGGACAAATAGAAGAAGAGGCTAAAAACAACCTAGCAGCTAGTATAGGACGTTGGTATAACGATAGGTATAATATCAAGGGTAAACTACTGCAAACGTGTAACCCAGCTAAAAACTATCTTTATAAGGATTATAAGCTAAATAAAGAAGGCAAGTTACCACTAAGAAAGAAATTCATTCAGGCGTTGCCAACAGACAACAAAATGTTGGATTCAGGTTATTTGGATAACTTAGAACAAACGCTATCAAGAAACGAGAAAGAAAGGTTATTATTTGGTAATTGGGAGTATGACGATGACCCATCGGCTTTATGTGACTATAATAAGATTATCGATATATTCTCAAACAACTTCGAAACATTGAATGGTGATAAGTACATTACGTGTGACGTTGCTCGTTTAGGGTCAGATAAAATAGTGATAGGTTTGTGGAATGGTTTAAAGGTTAAATTATACACATTTGAGAAACAAAGAATTACAGAATCGTATCAATTCATTGAAAAGTTAAGGGTAGATAATAACGTGCCATTGAGTAAGGTTATAGCTGACGAAGATGGTGTTGGAGGCGGTTTGGTTGATATGCTTAAATGTAAGGGGTTTGTAAATAACAGTAAACCATTAAACGGTGAAAATTACACTAATCTTCAAGCTCAATGTGCCTTTATATTAGCTGAAAAAATCAACAAAAATGAGCTATATATTCAGGAATGTGAGCCACAAGAACAGGCTTATATAATAGAAGAGTTAGAGCAATTAAAGCGAAAAGACGTAGATGGTGACGGCAAAATGGGTATAGTTCCAAAGGATTTGGTTAAGTCATTAATAGGTAGGTCACCAGATTATAGGGATGCATTATTAATGCGTATGTATTTTGAGTTAGATAAATCAGTTCCAATGACATTCATGTAACAAAATACTAATTTTTAGTATTATTATACATGATTCCTTTAAGTGTAGGTAACCTAACTATAAAACAATATCACAAGTTCATTAAAGCCGTAAAAGAACGGTCTAATATTATTTTAGCTATTACTGATTTAACTCAGGATGACTTGGATAACATGCCATTAAAGAAGCTACGTAATCTTAATGACCGTGTAGGATTCCTTTTAAGCGATTATAATGACTTAGTTAGTGGTGTAGGTAAGATTCGCAAAAGAAAGTATCTAATAGTTAAAGGAAAGGTTTATAAAGCCTGTTTAGATGCTGACAAACTTAATACTAATCGATACACAGCATTAAAGACATTTAACCCTGATGAGAATTTAAATGATGTTTGTTCAGTAATCTACACCCCATTAAAAGGATTTGATAAGAATAAAGTATCTGACATCTCAAAAGACTTTGAGAACATAAAGGTTAAAAGAGTATTAGGGGTTGTTTTTTTTTATTCAAACTTATCAAAGAAACAGAAAGCAGATTTAAAATCATCTTTGATACAAGCGAAGTTGAATCTAATGAGCAAACTGTTGGAAGCGCAAGCCCCTCAGGAAGTTT
>Ga0315900_10009211_pt1 | contig 12551 bp, 12 predicted proteins | sample LakEriMetagenome_FD_203521 | JGI IMG/M metagenome (GOLD analysis project Ga0315900, IMG submission 203521) | Freshwater fungal communities from buoy surface, Lake Erie, Ohio, United States - Buoy 12 MA114 | ecosystem: Environmental > Aquatic > Freshwater > Lake > Lake biofilm | place: USA: Lake...
GAACATCTTCTTGATATCCCACAACACGCTCTCAAGTCGCTCGGCGATATCAAACATTTTGGTCGAGCCTGCGTTCTTCGACAGCGTACGCGCCACTTCTTTGATCACTTTATTACGCGGATCAGAGATGGTGTACACCGGGTGACCAAAGCCGATGATCACTTCTTTGTTTTCAACACGACGGCGGATATCAGCCTCAGCTTCATCCGGGTTGTCATAGCGCTTCTGAATATCAAACGCCACTTCATTAGCACCACCATGCTTAGGGCCGCGCAACGCGCCAATCGCGCCGGTGATGGCCGAGTACATGTCCGAACCTGTGCCAGCAATGACGCGACCCGCAAAGGTGGAGGCGTTGAACTCATGCTCGGCATACAGAATCAGCGAGGTATGCATTGCACGTACCCATAACTCCGACGGTGCCTCACCATGCAACAGGTGCAAGAAGTGACCACCGATTGAATCATCATCAGTCTCGGTTTCAATCCGTCTGCCGTTGTGGCTGTAGTGGTACCAATACAGCAGGATGGAACCGAGCGAAGCCATCAGGCGATCTGCGATATCGCGCGCGCCCGGCGTGTTGTGATCATCTTTCTCTGGCAAGACACAACCCAGTGCAGAAACACCGGTCCGCATAACATCCATGGGATGCGATGATGCAGGCAGCCACTCCAGGCTGGCTTTCACATTCGCTGGCAAGCCGCGCAGCGCTTTCAATTTCTGCTTGTAAGCCTTCAATTCAGCAGTCGTTGGCAATTTGCCGTGCACCAGCAGATGCGCGATCTCTTCGAACTCGCTGCTCTCCGCAAGATCAAGAATGTCATAACCACGGTAGTGCAGGTCATTACCTGTGCGACCTACCGTACAAAGCGCTGTATTGCCTGCGGTAACACCCGATAGCGCGACAGATTTTTTTGGCTTGAAGCCTGCTGCTTGTTGCTCGCTCATGTGATCTCTCCCTTTTTAACTGTGACTTCTACTTTTTACTTTGACTTCTGTTGCGCGAATAGCGCATCCAGCTTTTGCTCGAAGGCGTGATAGTCGATCCTGTCGTACAGCTCCATACGCGTCTGCATCAGGTCGACCACATTTTTTTGCGTACCATCGCGGCGCACCGCTTGATAAACGGCTTCGGCCGCTTTATTCATGGCGCGGAAAGCTGACAGCGGGTACAGCACGATACCCGCATCCGCATCACGCAATTCGTCGACGGTGAATAAAGGTGTCGCACCAAATTCCGTGATGTTCGCCAGAATAGGCACCTTCACTGCCGCTGCGAATTTTTTGTACATAGCGAGTTCAGTGATCGCCTCCGGGAAAATCATGTCAGCCCCGGCTTCGACGCAGGCCACTGCACGCTCGATAGCGGCGTCCAGCCCCTCAACCGCCAGCGCATCCGTACGCGCCATGATCACAAACTGATCATCCGTACGTGCATCGACTGCTGCCTTGATGCGATCTACCATCTCTTGCTTGGTGACGATTTCCTTGTTCGGCCGATGGCCGCAACGCTTGGCGCCGACTTGGTCTTCGATATGCATTGCCGCGGCACCAAACTTGATCATCGACTTCACCGTCCGCGCAACGTTGAAGGCAGACGAGCCAAAGCCCGTATCTACATCTACCAACAAGGGCAAATCGCAGACATCGGTAATTCGTCGCACATCGGTCAGCACATCATCAAGACTTGAAATACCCAAATCCGGCAAACCGAGAGAGCCTGCGGCAACACCGCCACCGGAGAGATAGATCGCGCGGAAACCAGCGCGCTTGGCGAGTAGCGCGTGGTTGGCATTGATGGCGCCGATGACTTGCAGCGGCGACTCTTCTTTGAGTGCCTGTCGGAAGCGCGCGCCGGGGGATGAAATGCTCATGGGGTGTCCTGTGCGAAGGTTTCAGTTGAAATGTGCAGCACCACTTTTGCAATCGTTGTGCCACTCGCCCCTGTCGCAGGCCGCACATTGCCCCCGAAGAAATCCTTGCGCCAAATCAGCAGCTTGCGTGCACAACCACGCATATTGCTAAAAGCTTAAGCATGGGCAGATGTTTCATTTTGTGTTTCAATGGCAAAATCTTCTGAAACATGAAACATCTCTGAAACATGGCCCGCCCTAGCCCGCCCAGCCGAGATCGCGGCAACGCCCCGGTGTTCTGGGCAGTCGCCAGTTCGCAACTATTCGACATGTTTCGCGATCTCACGCCTGAGTTCGACGACCGCGCCGATATCGAATTGATCCAACTCGGCTTTGATGAGGCAGTCGCGCATATTCGCGCGCGGCTGCAGACTGAGCGTTGTGACGCGGTGATCTCCGCAGGGTCGAACGGCACATACCTCAAGAGCCGACTATCGATTCCGGTAGTGCTCGCCAAGGCAAGTGGCTTCGATGTGATGCAAGCCTTGGCACGGGCACGCAAGATCACCACAGAAATCGGCATGATCAGCTACCAAGAGGCGCCACCGGAATTACTCGAGTTTCAGCGCACCTTCGGTTTGCCGGTAATGCAGCGCAGCTACGTCACGGTGGAAGACGCCCGCGCGCAGATAAGCGAGATGAAGTCAGCCGGAATCAAAGCCGTGGTCGGTGCCGGCTTGATCACCGATCTCGCGGAAGAAGCTGGCCTCACCGGTATCTTTGTGTACTCGGCGGGTTCGATGCGTCAGGCCTTCGAAGATGCCTTCGATATCGCACGCGCCACACGTTTTGATGCGCCACGCGGCCGTGCCTATGCAGTATCCGACAACCCCAAAGCTAAGTATGCGCTGTCGGCGTTGCGGGGTGACTCAGCCAGCATGCAAGCGCTGCGAAGCACCATCACGGTCTATGCAAAATCGCCCGCGCCTGTACTGATCGAAGGCGAAACCGGCACTGGCAAAGAACTGGTCGCACAAGCGATTCACCGTGAAAGTGTACGTGGTGTTGGTGGTGATCGTCCTTTCGTCGCCGTCAACTGCGGCGCGATTGCTGAATCCTTATTAGAGTCCGAGCTATTCGGCTATGAAGAGGGCGCGTTCACCGGCTCGCGACGTGGTGGTCACGCCGGTCTGTTCGAGGCTGCGCATCGTGGCACCTTGTTTCTGGATGAGATCGGCGAGATGCCACTACCGCTGCAAACTCGTCTGCTGCGGGTACTGGAAGAAAAAGAAGTGGTGCGTGTCGGTGGTACACGCCCGATTGCGATTGATGTGCGCATTATCAGCGCCACCCACTGTAGCTTGGATAGCTTGGTTGCAGAGGGCCGCTTTCGCGCTGACTTGTACTACCGGCTGAGCGTGCTACGCATGAAGCTACCCGCGCTGCGTGAACGCGCCGATGATCTTGTCACGCTCGCGGAATGGTTTCTGAAAAACGCACTGGCAGAAATCGGCGCCCAGGTGAGTGCCAATCTGCACGCAGAATTACTCGCCTGCGCCAATACGCTCCAAGTGTGGCAATGGCCAGGCAATGTGCGTGAGCTTCGAAACCTGATGCAACGTGTTGCGCTATTTCTGGCAGTCGAGCCCCTACAGGCACTGACACCCGCTTTTCTGCTCAAGATTGCACCCGAGTTGTCACGCAACTCAGCTACCCAAGCAATAACCGCAGCAGGGTCCAGCGCTACGACCGATGGTGACCCAGCGCCTACGTCCGAAACTATCGAGCAAGTACTCGCCCGCTTTGATGGCAACCGTGCGGCAGCGGCGGATCATCTAGGCATCAGCCGGACCACACTTTGGCGGCGACTTAAAGCTTAAGTTTGTGGGCGGTCATGCGAATCGACGACAGAGACCTAAAGAAACGCATCCTGCTGCCGATTCTTTATTCCTAAAATTGTGCATTCTTCTTCCACCCAATCGTATGAATCACACTCAACTCAAAGACAGCAATACCACGCCGGCGAAGGCCGGAAAACGACCCGGTGACCATGTCTGGACCCCTGGCGGGGACGTGCAATCTGTCTGGAAAAAATATGGCTGGACCCCGCCCAGCAAAAAGGGGGCGAACGCACCATCACGCGACCAGCCACGTGACCGACCCGCAGCCAACAATGCCTTACGGGTACTTCGTGGCTGAATAAGCTGAACTCAGACGAGCTCAGTCCAGCCGGACGCTCTTGAGATCAAAACTGGCTGCGGGTGGTTTCAACTTCAGCCCGTCCAGCGTCTCGACCAAGAGCGTCATCAAGAAATAGTCACGGTATAACTTCGAGTCGGCCGGGATCACGTGCCAGGGCGCATAATCGGTACTGGTCGCCGCGATCGTATCCTCGTAAGCCCCGATATAGTCCTTCCATAATCGCCGATCTTCAAAATCGGAAGCCTGCAATTTCCAATGTTTGTCGGGGTCATCCATACGCGCTTGTAGCCGCTGCTTCTGCTCCTGCTTTGAGATGTGCAGGTAGCATTTGATGATGGTGATGCCCTCATCGCTCAGCATGCGCTCAAAATCTCGGATGTGCTCATACCGACGCTGACAGACTGCCTTGCTGATCCATCCCCGCACCCGCGTCACCAGCACGTCTTCATAATGACTTCGGTTGAAGACCACCAGCTCGCCACGACGCGGCACTTTAGCGTGTACACGCCAGAGATAATCATGGCGCTGCTCATCCTCACTCGGTGCGCTGAATGGCTCGGCACGTACCCCAAGTGGGCTAACGTGCGAGAACACGTGACGAATGGCACCATCCTTTCCCGAGGTATCCATCCCTTGCAGCACGAGAAGCACACCATGCTCGGTGGACGAATGTAACCTTAGCTGGAGCTTATTCAGACGCCCACTCAGTGCGCTGATTTCGGTTTTCAACGCATCGAGTTCGGATTTCTTGGGCTCAGTCAGGGGCGCAGTCGGCACATCCGCCAGCGAGAATGGCTTCTCCGCATCGATGCGTCGTACAGTAAATGTCGTTTTCTTCATGCTTGTCTCCCCTATTCGCCTCGATTGGCATTCTGCCGCGCAAGACACAGCGCTCAAAACTGGGTTTTATTATATTTGCTTCAACAAGCTGATTAATCTAGGTTGCTCTGCCGATCTTGGTCAATAAGGCTTTCGATGACGATCGACTTTGTTTTCTGGCGTTTGCAGTACTAGCGTAGCCCTGCTTCTGGTCGACAGACTGCGTGAGTGTATAGACCCTCCGGGCTATCGCCAGATATAACTACCCCAAACTTATTGGCAGCAGTTTGAAACACCAGTACACCAAAGTCATCCATTTTTCGCTCACCGGCTGCCCGCTGCGCGATGTGCCAAACGCTCGATACATCGCTGGTTTTACCCACCATTTGCATTCCGAATTTCGACCGACTCTCTGGCCTCAGCCTAACCAAGTGAACATGCAATTGATTCTGGGTTCTGCGCAGGCGCGGATTAACGACTAGAGCAATATCCTCCGCCGACATTCTTAATATCGCGATACGCCAGGCGAATAGCCAGATTGAATCAGGCTTATTCGGGTCTTCAACACCGGTAATTGTTGCCTTCGGTAGCACTAGACCGTGTACAAAGTCTTCCGGGCATCCGCACATCTTGATATCTCGCATCGCCACAAAATCCTTGTCCTCCGCCCAGATCTCGACGGTAGATCGGCAGGTAGGTGCGGCAAGACACTCGGCGCTTTTCTTAGGCAACCGACACTGAGCGCAATAGTTTTGGGTGCTAGGGTCAACACATTGCTGCACGATATGAAGCAAGGTATCACTTGGCACAGCCGCATTTACAGAAATGCTAATCGTCTGTGCTATCAACAGCAGCGTTAATTGAAGAAAGCGCAATCGCGACCTCGTGAAGCAATAATTATCAATCGGATATTTTGGAGGCGTGGTTAGGAAGGCACGGCCGTTGACCAAGACACCTCAACAAGACCCATCAACTAATTGGATCTAACCGCTCCTGCAGGAAACCTGTTCTATCTGGTTTATTTGGCAGAGGCGTCGATTGCTCCGCTGGACCTCAACCGTGACTTGTATTCAGCGTGGCCGCGCTCACACGCAATAAACGCCAGAGATGAGACAGACAAGCCAGCAAAGTCGGATACATCGAAAGCTCGAGCAAATTCAAAAGCTTCGTCAACCACGAAGTAGCCGAGGCTTCTCATTCGCGTCAATTCGTTAACAACAGCTGCTGGTGAGGTAAAAGTGTTAACTGTGTCCATGGAAATAACGGGGAAAGTGGGACCGAGCGAAAAATACCGCTCCTGAATTTCAACTTCGTGACACCGCTCCCATGGCCCCGCTCCGCCAGTCCTCCAGTCAATCGCGAGCACAACACCTAGCGACCAGCCTCCTGGCCGAATCCGGACAAGCCCGACTCGGCTGATTCGGCTGCTTGGAACAATCCCGCCAAATACAAATTATCTAATCCTCGAAAGCGACCGATAGGCGCTGCCTATACGCAGCTATGTAATACAGCCTGCTATGCAAGCAGCTAAATGACAGGATATGGCCCGACGAAACGCGCCTTATCTGATATCGACCGATCACGCTTGCTAATCGATGGAGGAATTTGAGGGTCAAAAAAGTAGTGCGGCCTGGACAAACCTAGTGCCGAAATCGCTGCATGGTGGCACGGATCATTACTGAAAAGGGAAACTGCATAGTATGGACATCTTAATTGACATACTATATAAACCGTTTATACGGAAAAACAGGAGATCACGCGATGGACCTTATGACGCACTGGCTTGATGACTCTACCGCGGGTAGCGACAGTCGTACTAGCTCGGCTTATCAAAGGGCTTCCAAATCTCAAAGCAAGAAAAAAGGCAGCTCAGGAGCTACGGCAAAGAAAAGTGCCAAGGCTGGCAAAAAGGCAGATACGAAGGCGGGCTCGAAGGCTGGGGCTGAGAAGAAGAAGCTCGAGGTCAAGCACGCCGCACTTGTCCGGGACAGCTTCACCATTCCCGGAGATGAGTTGCAGCTTTTGGCTGATGCCAAGAAAAAATGCTTGAAGGCCGGCATTGATATCAAGAAAAGTGAATTGATCAGGATCGGGATTTCGCTTGTCTACGGCCTCGGACTATCCCGTCTGAAAAAAGAGAAAAGAGCACTACAACCAATTAAAACTGGCCGACCCAAAAAAGCCAAGCTCGTATAGATGGGTCGAACTGTTCTGAAACTTTATTAAAACAATTCAAGGGGGGGAATCCTATGAATGGCGTACATTTGACCGCTGATCTGGCTGGATGCAAAACCAATCACAGCCTGATGACTGATGCTGAAAAACTTCGTGAGGTTTGTATTGAACTGGTGGCGATCAGTGGATTGACCGCAGTTCATGATCTGTTTTACCAGTTCGAACCAGCAGCAAATGAAGACGCTGGCGGTGTCACCGGCACGGTGCTGCTGGCCGAGTCTCACCTGGCCATCCATACCTGGCCGGAGTTATCAGCGGTAACGCTGGATGTGTACGTCTGTAATTTTTCAACAGATAACCGAAGCAAGGCGCAACAGCTTCTGGAGGGTGTGATTAGTCTATTTCAGCCAGCGTCCGCCCTAAGACAGCAGATCAAGCGCGGAAGCATGGGTGTGATTAACAAAGCAGCTTGATGCCCTGTGGCCAGCATCACTGCCAGATAGTTGTTCCTCAATATGGTCGCAGCCCCGCACTAGCAGCGGGGCTGAACTGACCTAGTCAATACAGCGCCTGCCGGCCTCCCTCACACCCTGCGCAAAGTAGCAGCGCCCAGTCGCGATTCAGGGCGCACATCGCACCAACTCATTAGCTCAATAGCTTAATCTCGGCAACTCGTCTCTCTTGGCGAGATAGCCGATTGCTTCGTTACAGAAATGTGACAGAAAAATGAATGTTTGATGACGCCTCCCCAGCATTCGATGCTTATATTCATTGTCATTTTGCAGAAACTTTCTTGGATCAGACTTCCACTCATTCCGAGAGCGGTCGGCTAAGCGCGAAAAAAAGATCGCCGCTATTTGACACGTCCAAAAGGGAGAAAGCGCCATGATTGCTTCGTACCAGTTCATCATCAACGTGATCGCCGAATACATTGAGATCGTCATGCTGACCATTGGCATGATAGTTTTTATGGCATCCGAGTAGTCGAGGTCACATCATTACTACCGTACGGAAAAACCAGATCCTCGGCTTAGGTCTCGGGATACTGTTATTACTTTTTTCGGTCCTCGCTAGAGCGGCGGTATTTGTAAGCAACTTTGATCCCGTAACTCCTCCAACGCTGTCGATCCCACCCTCCTGGCAAATCATCCGCCTGGAGACCCATGTTCCCGCCACAACGTATCGACAGCGCCATTGGGATGGGGTGAACGCTATCGAAGCAAATGCGGATGCAAGCATGGCCCTTTTAGGTCGTCTATTGGACGTTGATCTGCATGAAACGCCAATACTTTGCTGGCTTTGGCGGACCGACAGTGTCGTTAAATCAGCCAATATGACAAAACGACAGGGCGACGATTATGCAGCGCGGGTGTATTTGGCATTTTCGCTCCCGAAGGAAGCGTTGACACTGGCGGACAAAGCAGCGCTCACCATCGCGCGAGGGATTTTCGGCAGCCACGTTCCTGATGGTGCAATCAACTATGTTTGGGACAACATCCATCCGATCGGCACAAGGATGCCAAATGCGTATACCTCGCGAGCGCAGATGGTGGTACTCCGGACAGGTAATGGAGAGTCAGGCAAGTGGGTCGCCGAGCGGGTGAATGTCCTTGATGACCTGCATCGAACATTTGGATCAACGGGCGGCAAACTGAAACTGCTCGCCATTGCCTCTGACTCGGATAACACCAAAGAGAAAGTGCGGGCTGGGTTTGCAGACATAGCGTTTGTCAGGGCGGATGAAGCCTGCCCCTCCACAGGAACTCAAAACTAAGCTTACGCTGCTAACAGTTTTGGCGTTAGCTTAGTCTGGCGATCTTGGTCGTAGCATCTACCACCCTGACCGTCCGCCCCGGATTACATCAGGCGGTTTGCGCATCCTTCAAATAATGCCGTGCGTAGCGACTATCTAACCGGAACAAGGGCAGCATCATAAACAAATCTGCCGTATGAAAATCCGGATCCCAGGCAGGCTCACTGCATACCCAAGCGCCACTCCGCAAATACCCCTTGATCAGTGGTGGCACTTGCAGGACCTCATGAGTTGGACCGTCGTGTAATTCGTATTTCAATTTTGGCGATACGCGATATTCGTCTGGACAAAAATTTTCCTTGGCTAGCCTTCGATACAGCGCATTAACTGAGTTGCCACCGTCAGCCAAACTGATGCTTGCACAACCAATCAGAAATTGGGCTCCTTCTCGCTGCATGCACGAAGCCAGGCCAGACCATAGCATCATGATGACACCGCCATGTCGATAGTCTGGATGTATGCAGGCACGCCCTGCCTCGATAATCGAGTCCCGAATGGGGGATAGCTTCCCCAGATCAAATTCTTTTTCGGAATAGAAGGTTTTCGTCTTCTTCAAACCATGGCGTGTGAGCACTCGGTAAGTGCCGACGACTTCACCCGTTCGGGTGTCGCGTACGACGAGATGGTCACAGAATTCATCGAATTCGTCACACTCCAGCCCATCGGGATTTTTTAGGGATTGTAGGCCGGTAGCCTCAACGAAGACTTTGTATCGCAATCGCTGTACTTCTCTGATGTGCTCTTGGGTATTAGCAATGCTCAAGCTCAGCTTTGGAAAGTTTGCCTTGCCATCGGAACTGACTGTGATCAAGCGCATAAACACTCCTCCTCGTCATAGGGATGGAATGTATCTGCGACAATTTTCAATTCAGTGACTTAGCAGTGACAATCGTGTGACCGACGCGATTCTTGTTGGCCTCTATTTCCGCTTAGCCTAGTTTCCTACCGTCGGCGACCATCTGCCGAAGGGCATAGCCCTGTCATATTTGTGTCATTAAACAAAATGATTTACATTGTTTTCCCGCCTAAATCTGATGGCTGACTGTCTTGAAGGAGATGCGAGATGATCAACACCGCCACCGCCGCCGCAGAAGAACCCCAGGTCGCTGACAATCCCGCAGGCAAAAAATCGCCTGCTATCAAGCCAAGAGCTGCTAAAAAATCACCCGCTACCAAAAAGAAAACGGTTGCCAAAAAAGTCGCACGCAAGTCTGTCCAAGCCAAGAAGCCAAAACTAGCTGCATCCAAAGCTACTGAGAAAAGCAAGCCAGGAAAAAAATCTAAGCAGGCGAAGCAACCGAAGCAACCGAAGCAACCGAAGCAGACTAAGCAACCTAAGCAGAAAGTCACCAAGCCAAAAACCGCCAAAGCGGACAAACCCAAAAAACCAAAAATGGTGCGTGATAGCTTTACCATGCCAGAGCAAGAATATGCCTTGCTGGGTCAGGTGAAAAAAACCTGCCATGCTGGTGGCATGGATATCAAGAAGAGTGAGTTGCTCCGTATCGGCGTTGCACAATTAGTGGCGATGGATATAAAGAAGCTCAGGGCCGCGCAAGCTGCTCTCACCCCGCTTCGCGCCGGTCGGCCCAAGAAACACAAATAACTTTATCTGATAGCGCCAAATGCCCAAGACTCAGCACTGCACGACCCCGACTAGTTTTGACGACATCCTTCAGCAAGGACTTTCACGCCGCGATTTACTCAAGGGCTCACTGGCAGCCGCCAGTACTTGTTACCTCGGCGTGGGCAGCCTCGCCGCATCGGGTTCAAGAGATGTATATGCTGCGGCGCCTAAACTGCGTCTGAATTTCAAGGCAGTTTCCAAAGGTTTGGATGACTTGGTGCGGCTGCCTGCGGGGTACTCGTACAAGATGCTGCTGGCCACGGGCGACCCCATTGCAGCAGGTATTCCTGCCTACACAAACACCGGCGCGGATGAGGCGAGCAGTTTCGCTCGCCGTGCCGGTGACCATAACGACGGTATGCATTTCTTTGGCATAAATGCCAAAGGCCGATGGGATGCAAAGGTTTCAGATCGCGGTCTGCTGTGCCTAAACCATGAGGCTATTACCAGCGCCTTTCTGCATCCGAATGGGCAAACGATTGTCGACGGCAAGCGCACAGTCGATAGCGAAGTGGTCAAGGAAATGTTGGCGCACGGCGTGAGCGTGGTTGAAGTTCGCCGCAAAGCGGGTACCTATGAAGTACAAACGGATTCACCGCGTAATCGCCGTATCACCACCATGACCGAGATAGAGATCAGTGGCCCTGCCGCTGGTAGCCCTTTAATGGTTACGCGTTACTCACCCACGGGCAAACGTACACGCGGCACGCTCGGCAACTGTGCCAATGGGCATACCCCTTGGGGAACCTATCTCACCTGCGAAGAAAACTGGGCGGGCTATTTCCGGCGCCCTGCAGCAGATGACACGAAGCGTAGCGCGCAGCAACTCACCGCATTGAAGCGCTACAACCTTACGGGCAACGGGCGTGAGCTGTGGGCGACTGCCGGCCCTGATGGTAACGATCAACGCTTTAGTCGCTGGGATGCCTCGGTCACGGGTTCATCTACCGATGGTAGTGATGATTTCCGGCATGCGCCGAACACCTTCGGTTGGGTGGTCGAGATTGATCCGTTCAATCCAGACGTCGCACCCAAAAAACGTACGGCACTTGGCCGCTTCGCGCATGAGGGTGCCTGGCCGGGCCCGGTGCGCCCTGGTCAGCCTTTGGTTTGGTACATGGGTTGTGATGCGCGCGGTGAGTACATTTATAAATTTGTTTCTGCCAAAGTTTGGGATCCCGCAGATGCTGGTAAAGGTATCTCGGCCGGTGACAAATACCTTGATGACGGCCGTTTGTATGCCGCACGCTTTAATGCCGACGGTAGTGGTGATTGGCTTGAGCTGAGTCTGGGGCAAAACACTATCGATAGCAAAAGCGCTGTCTATCCTTTTGCGGATCAAGCAGACGTCTTAGTTCATGCCCGACTGGCCGCTGATGCGGCCGGCGCCACCAAAATGGACCGACCGGAATGGGGCGCAGTGAATCCGCGGAATGGCGAGGTCTACATGACCCTCACCTACAACCCCTCGCGTGACTTTAACAAGCTGGATGCCGCTAATCCTCGCTTCTACACTGACTCCAAAGCCGGCAAACAAGGCCGAGGTAATGTCAATGGCCACATCATCCGCTGGGCCGAGCACGAGGGCCAGCAAGGCGCCACACGGTTCAACTGGGATGTGTTCCTGTTCGCGGCACGCGAGAGTGCTGATCGTAACAACGTCAATCTCTCCGGTCTGGATGCCAGTAATGATTTTTCTTCGCCAGATGGGCTCTGGTTCTCGCAAAGTGGCTTGCTGTGGATAGAAACCGATGACAACGCCTACACCGACACCAGTAACTGTATGCTGCTGGCCGCAATACCGGGGACGGTAGGCGATGGTAGTCAGCGCGAAGTAATCAGCCGCGAGGGTGATCAGCAAAAAAACATTCGTACCCACGTCGGCGCTGAAGCTAGGCCGGAAACGCTGCGTAGATTTTTGGTTGGCCCGGTCGATTGCGAGATCACAGGCCTAGCCGAGTCACCGGATGGCAAGGCCTTGTTCGTCAATATCCAGCACCCTGGTGAGACCACCAATGGCAAGGGGTTTGACATCGCCAAGCCCAGCACCTATCTCAGTCAT